>Ga0247782_1000066_pt1 | contig 149832 bp, 118 predicted proteins | sample UWRJL019104C5_FD_179928 | JGI IMG/M metagenome (GOLD analysis project Ga0247782, IMG submission 179928) | Plant litter microbial communities from Arlington Agricultural Research Station in Wisconsin, United States - UWRJ-L019-104C-5 | ecosystem: Environmental > Terrestrial > Plant litter >... | reverse complement strand
TTTTTTTCTCGCAGTCCCTCTCAGACAAGACAAGAAAAGGATAGAGTAGAGTAGAGTAAGTGAGAGGAAAAACATACCAAGAGGACAGCTCCCATCCAATCCCTTTCCAAAGCACCACTGCGGCGTTAGCAGCTGTAGCTTCCGCGCCGACACGTCATTCGACGCCGTATAGCCCAACACGTAGTCCAGGGCCTCGTCCTCGGGTATGTCGCGCTCTGTTCGTCCTATAACGGCACATAGCTCGCCTTCGTAGTCGCTCGTTCCGTCCTGTGCGATCTTGGGGATCGTCACGGCCGCCGGCCACGGGTCGGCGAGCGCGGTGCGCGGCTTCGTGAATAGCACGGGGACTTGTGGGGGCGGGAATCCTCCTTCCTGTTTTTATGTTCCCGAGAGGGGAAGAGGTTAATGATTGGGTTGGCTATGTATTGATGCAGTCTAGCAGAGGGGAGGGGAGGGGAGGGGAGGGGAGGGGAGGATGGGATCTGGGTTGAACGCGCGAATAGGTAGACCACTCACCTTGGCGTGGTCCCCGTAGTTCAGGCCCAGACATCGGATATAATTACACTCAGCGGGCGAAATGGGGGATAGAAGCTGCGCGATTGAGATATATCAGTGTCTTGTTTTAAAACCAGGATCAATTGCGTAAAGGTATGAATATTTCGTCTACTCGCTTGCTACTCGATTGATAGACCGAGCGAGTGAGTGCCGAAACATACATACTCTTTCAACAGTGTATAAGACGTCGGGAACGATCTCGCCGTCGAAGATGGTGCCCCGGACTAGATACGCCTTGATCTCGACGCCGTCGACCGAGTCTTTACCGATGTCGCGGGTTGTGTCAACGAGCTGGCCCAGATGCAATTGCTGGTCCTCCTTCGCTATGAAACGGATGAGATGCGTCCAATTAGCCATTTTGTTTTCGTTTCTATATTCTTGTTTTTCTCCGCTCTCTATGTCTCCCTGTCTGTCTATATCTTTCCGTTTTGTTTGTTCTTTGTGTCTTTCGCTCTAAAGTGTCTATCAATGGTTTCTTTCAAGAGCGCGTTTCTCGCTGTTGAATTGGTTTCGATTCGATTTCGTCTTCTTTAGTGCTATAGCTAAAATACACCCAAGTATACAAATAATAACCGCTACCTACATAAGAAGTAAACTTCCGAACTCGACTCCAAAAACCAACCTTGCGGGACCGCCAGCAAGAGCGGCGCGCGGACGTTGCTTACCCGCCTGTGGTCCCGCCGCAAAATCTATGGTTCACTCTGGCGTCTCTTTGCGGGGCATGCAACACAGCACAACATCTGTGCGTTTCGTTTTCGCGCCCGTGTTTCTCCTCACGGGAGACTATTTTCTAGGATACACTCTTTGCAAGTGTAGAGTAGCTTAGTATGTAGGTGTGTTAGGTATAGGAAGAACAAGTTTATTTTCATTATTCGTAAGGGGGACTATAATAAGTTAACCTACTGTAGGTAAAGTACTCGGAGAAATCGCCAATCGCTTTGAAGTCCGAATTCTCCGGTATTCCCTCTAAAGAACGAGGGGGCGGAGAGACAAAGCATTGAGTGCCGACGATAGTCTGAGACATGCATTATCTATAATTTAGATCGTCGGTCGGATATAGACGGCGTTAGGGTCGGAGGATAAGGCGTGTACGTGTACTACATAGGCCAGTAAGTGAGTATAACATCGAGTATAACATCAATTGTCTCGGCCGCAAGCCACATTGATAGCGTACATAGCTATTTGCTTATCCTAATTAATGCTACATGAAATTCTATAGTCGATTCTTTTTAGGTTCCTTCATTTCCTTTCAGTTTCTTGACATACATACATGTTACGAAAGTCAAGAAAAAGGACATTCCCGGTGCCGTGTTTCCGAGAAATATGGATATGTTTCCCCTGGAACTACGAACTACTGTACATACATACATGATAAGTCCCGACCGATCGGCCGGATGTGATTGTGGCTCATACTAACACGATCTTGGAGTAAGTACTATGTACAGCATATCGTGGATTGAAGCATTGTCAAATATACCGCTGCGGGAGAGATCCTGGTAATGAGATGGTATGTGAGGGCCTTCACATACTTCCATGCCTATTTCCGCTCATTCCGAAATAACATTTCTATACATAGAGATACCTGGCCCCTCGATCAATTTCCGAAGCTTCTCTTTCGAAAGCGTCAATTATGTAACCCGTATATCTCATTTCCCCGGTTGTCCTAATCTACACCGCCAAAAACACACATCGGCAGATACCCGCTACAAAGCAGCTATACAGCTGTTTGTATGAGATATATACTAATGTTAGATACGTAGGCTTTGAGCGACTTGCAGGTTGAAATAAGCCGACATAGAGGTCAATCATTCGATTTATTGATACCTACATACGACTAGCATGTATCAGACTTGCATATACGTATGTACATATGCATGTATGTATCTACCCCTTGACAAACCATGGTTGAGAGTCCAGACGGTAATAAGAGCGTGCCGTATGATGTTAGGTCAGATACCTACCTATTTATTCTGTAGTTATGTCAATATGTCAGTCAGTAGTATAACCACCCCTTCGTGCGCATCCATGCATTGTTAACCAACCCTTCTACCCTTCTACCATCCTTGTATCTCAGGTATGCGCGTATACATATAGAGACACCCTAACCAATGACTCCACGGCATTTTCCCCGATACAACCCTTGGCTGAGATTGGCTGAGGCGTGCATGCGCCCTGAACTGACTGACATATGACGCTTCAATACATAGGTACATACATAGTATCAAAAAAAGGGGGGGAGGATATCTCACGTCAGCCCGGCTCGAATGGAACGAATGCCATTTTTTCTGTTATTATTAATTATTCGGACGACCGATCAGTCGGTCGGTCGGTCGGTCGGGCCCTTGGAATAGGTAGATAGGTAGGCAGGTACCTGAAGAGCTCGCCTTCTGGCGCTGGCGTGTTTTGAAACGCCGCCTTTCGTGATTGGGGCCTCTCTCTTTTTTTTTTTCCCTTTCTTTCTTTCGTTTCCCTTTTATCCTTGTGGTGGTGGCGGTGGTGGTGGTGTGTGTAGTGCCAGTGAAGGATTAGCCCGATGCAGGTAGGTATGGCATGTCTCATCGAGCGTCCATCTCCCGCTGCGCCTCCCTCCCCTTTCTGTATGTTTCGTATTGGTATCCTGGGAATAAGTTTATTTCGAGTCCCATTGCCGGCGTCCGATGAGCCAGTCACGCCATCTGGTGCTCGACAGGTTAGTTATCTGGTATCGCACGCTTGTTAGCATTACCTTTCTGTGATTTTATGGGGTTGAATGTAAACTGGTTGGCGTAGTTATTTCTTCTTAATAGTGCCTTTTGAGTCAGGGGGGTGGCAAACTTACAGACGCCAATTATACATGCGGCTGATGTGGCAGAAAGCCCTGGCGGTGATTCAATTTGATGTGTCACATGATAGCATTCTGAAAACGTTCGAGAAGGCACCCAAGTAGCTTGACGGAATCAAAAGCAGTCCATTGCAGCGTGTTTAAACTATGTACTGAATACTCTTCGATGAAGCGTGAGAACCCAGCTTCAAGCCAGCAAAAAAAACCAAGCGAGTGAGTGGCTAGGAAACCCCCCGCCCCTATCGGGTGTCCTAACCAGTCCCCTGCACAGTGACAGTAGACATAAACCTCAAACCAACTTCCACTGCAAAAATCCCAAGCTCAAGGATATCGAATAGAGACGAGGAAATGAGTGACATGCTTTTCCCCCTTTACCCAACTTAGCATGACATTCCGCCGTATCCTTTCCAGGAAGATAGAAGTAAAGCCGCCACAGGTAAAACTGAGCTGCTCACGCTTAATTAGAGGGGCCCGTGCAGAGAACAGCCTGGCCAAGCTGTAATAACATTTTGTTAGTAAAGGTGACAGAAGACTTGCTGGGTGTGGGAGAAGAACTTACGATAGGGATGACACAGCAGCGGGCTCGCTGGCCGATGGCGGCGCAGACGGCCCCGAAGTTGGCGGCGCTAGTAACAGAAGAGGGGGCTATAAACATGAGTAGAGTTAGATATCACATATATACGTAGTCATATTGAGGGCACAGAAGGGGAAGCCTACGAGAAGCGCAGTTCAGATCGGCGATACCCAAGATATCGGTAGCGCAGCACTGAGCCTGACTGTAGAGAGCACCAGTGCAAGGGACGTAGCTGCCACCGCTGCCACCGCCGCCAGTGGGGTAGCTGCCGGGAGAAGAGGATGAAGTCGTAGGATAGCCGCCGCCGCCACCTCCGGGAGTGGAGGAGGTGGTGGGAGGAGTGGAGGAAGTGGTGGGATAACCAGCAGGAGTGGTGGTGGTTGTGGTGGTGGGATAACCAGCAGGAGTGGTGGTCGTGGTAGGATAGCCGCGGTCAGCAATGTCTACGGGGCTGGCCATGACGGCCGTAGCCAGGAAAGCAGTGAAGATAGCGGAGTACTTCATGTTGAGCGTTGGGAACTGCGGAGTTCTTTGGTTTGAGAGAGCGTGCAAGAGGAGTTGAACTGGCTTGATGCTGTGCTGGTGCTGCTGGATGGGAAGAGAGAAGTTGTTGGTCGACGGAGGAGGTCGGTCTTTTATATTAAAAAAGAGGTTTCTTTTTCCAATCTACATCATCGATGTGGTGGTCGTCACAACCGCTTAGATTGGTGAACCGGCCTTCAATATCCTTTGGGTGGTTGTCCAGGTCGGCCTCGCGCATACACTGTCTCTCACACTTTCACTCACCCATACCTACCTCCTACCGGCTGATGCTTACACACCAAGGCGAGGCCGCGCGAGGGAAGCAAATCAACTTCCAGGATATTCCAAAATAGGAACCCTCCACCCCAGTAACAAGATCGGGCTGGGGGTGTTCTGAGCCCAAAGAATCGAATGTGCTAGCTCGAAAGCGGCATTGATCGTCGATGAAGCTGTGTTCTGGCTCTTGTTACTCGGATACTAGACGATACTGGCCAGGGCTGGGCGTTTAAAATTTCCATAGTCGCAGATGCAAGTTTGCAAGGCTCGATCCTAGGAACGTTGAGCTGCGAAGTCGAGAAAGGAAATGATCATCGACGGGACTTCTGCATTGTTACTTTTAACAGAGCTTTTACTAGGTTATTCTGCTAGGTTAGGTAGTCCACTTCCTATTTCCTACAAATATGCACTTACCCATCTACTGCCGCCGTCCAGAGATGCGTTGTCATGGACTGTCAAGGGGGTCTGTGTGCAAGAAGACCCATACTAGATCGGTCTTCTGTCCAAGTTAGGATCGTGTCCTCTGTCGCTACTGCATCCCGTAAGTTAGCTGCAGGATATGGGGGAGAGCGTAGCAGGAGATGACGTAGAGTGGCTTCTGCGTAGGTCCTTCTCATGTACCATCGATAGAAGACAAGTCTCTAATTGCCTCTTCAGCCGAAAGCAGGAACGTGACAGAGGTAACGCCAGACCGCGAACACAGGTGCTGCAGGGTTTCAGGAGAAGCTTGTAGGTGCATACCCTTGCCAGCCCCAGATCTGTATGCTTCGCCTTTCACCGAAGTAGCATGTTCTTTTTTCAGCTCCTCCCTCGATAGGAGTTAGTCTCGAAGACTAGGAAGAGTGACTGTTATCAACACCCAGACTGTTGACAACATCGTCTTGTATCTTCATTGGCTACGTCTCCATTACGTTCATATGATGATTTTGATAACATTATCCGGATGGAAAATTGTAGGCTAATCACCCCATATCAGAAGCCGAAATAAACAACGCTACCCACTTGACAACATACTACTGTACCAGAAAGGGAATAGAGACGTTCGGAAAATACGGAATTAAACTTAGCTTCTCAGCTGTGGGTACGTATCTATGTATGTACATAGGTATGTGACTTGGCCAAGGTTAATATCCACAGCCCACCACTTTCACAGCTTTGTGGCGGAAATAGTGCGAGTAAGCGGCAAGGGCTTGCCTGTCATGTCTGTCAGTCATCTTTATCCTCTCACACGTGCCTATGTAAGTAGATACGGCAGTCCTTGCGAGGTTTCTGAACCCAAATGCTTGTCCGGCCACTAGCTAGCCCATGTACACGTTAAGTACACGAGCCGCACAGAATAAAAGGAAAAACGAGGCGCGTTCCGCCAAGGGAAGCCAAACCTGCCGACTGCGGCAACCCGCCGAGCCGTTATTTGACAAATTCAGCAGTGGTTTTCTCAAAACTAGTTTTTTCCTTCTGCCGTCCAGGTACTTGCAGAACAGAGAAGCCGTACTCAGTACTGTGACCACCTTTTTGCATCTCTCTCTCTCTCTCTCTCTCTCTCTCTGTTGTGCTTGAGCTACTGTGACGTTGTTACATAATTTAAAAATATGCTATACTTGGAGACCGAATCAATGACGAGGTATCGGATTCACCCATGCGACCCTGCCCGACTCCACACCCTTCGATAGATTTATGCCAAGGTCAGAACCAAGATCAATCTTGGTACATAGATGACAAGATCTGTTTGGTCGGACTAGAACGGTTGATGGGTTGAAAGTGCTGGGGAAGAATGGAGGGGAAAGGCCTCGCTTCCGTTTTACCGGGGCTCCCTGGTCGAGTGGAGTTATAATGTTACTCGGTTTGTGCGTTCCGACCGCGTCCCGTCTTACATACTGCACCACCTAGACCACCCAGGCAGGTCCAGATACAGCCAATACAAAAAGAGTGCATACAGACACACTACACAGCTACAAACGTACAGCACAGGCAGCATGCTCGGGGGGCAAACGCCCTCCTCCTCCCCGTTGTGGTCATACTGGGGCAACGGCTGGGATTACTGGCGCCTGGAGCTGAGGTTATTCCCTGCAAAAGAATAGGATCTATTGTTCCTTTTAGAGCCACAGCTGGACATCAAGACATGAAGTCGCTTCCCGATTTGAACACGATTCCTAGCTCCGAAGACGCACATATGCGTGTCCCGTCGGTATGTTGGGGCTTTTTCTGTTCTTTTACTTACTGTTCGGCATCTACTTGAATGCCGAATGGGCATTGTGACATTGTTCAGGGCAATTGAAGAAGCCCGCTCAGACGCTGAGTCCCAATGACAGTTTTGTCGTCATCTTGGATGCAAAGCGTGAGACATGATACGACCATTTTCTCAGTCAGAGGTCCAAAATCAAGCTTCGAGTTATAGCATTAAGCAATTATACATTATTACAACATAAGCACCTTGGATGAAGTTGGAAAAGTCAGCCACAGAACACCTACACGTCCAGTATGATAACCTACCATAACTATCTTCTTCTGGAAGCGAGCTCGCTTCCATCCAATTCGCCACTCCACCACCTGCACAAGACGCTGTTCAAAAGACAGGGATTAGAGAATCCGTAAGCCCAAGGTGTGCGGAATCATATACCGCTGCCAATCAGGTCTCATGTTCACGATGAACAAGTAAGAACGCTGGAGTTAGCGAGGACGCACACACATACATGCCTACATATATGCATACATACACAGGCTCGTAACAGGGCGAGGGCTACCTACTTAACCTACTGTAGGTAATAATAGACTCTGGAAAGAAGATGTAACGTTCTGGAGGCGGGTAATGTGTAGGTAAGTAAGCAAGTAAGTAAGTAAGTAAGTATTTGCGGTCTCCATTGGAGCGGCTCCTCGAGGTGTCATGGTGTTTGAGCTTTCCAGCTGGCGCATGTAGGTAAAGTAGAAAGGACTGTCTGTCTGTAGTCCTCCCTCGGACCGCTCTGCGAAGGGGCACAAAACACATAATAATCGCCGACATAAGTATATCGGCGACGCATCTTGACTGAGAGTATTGCAAATATGGCTGTTTCATACTTACCTACATAGCAATATTGACCGAGGTTAGAAAGAAAGACTTCCCACCTTCCCAACAAACAAAGAACATCTCCTTTCGAGAACGAGGGCAGCACATCCATGTCCTTGCCTCGAGGTCTGTAGAGCTACATAGTCCCCCAGACATATGCAATTCATCATAGACAATATATCGCCCCCATAATTCCGTCCCGTCCGGCAGCGTCAGGAGGCGACAACAAAGGATCTCGCCTGGCAAATAAGCATTTCATCTGCTCCACTTACTTACTCACTTACCCATTCCTATATCGTAGCGAAGTGAAGCGAAGGAATCCCAAGATAGCCGACTGCGTGTGATCTTGAGTAATATTCCTTGAAACCTTGAACGCCGAGGTTAGGTATGTAGTCAAGTACCGCTTTTCGCCCCGTTCCAAGGCTTTCAACAAGGCCAAGACTTGAGTGGCTTAGGCACGCACAATCTATCGTGGAGCCCGTCGCCCACTCCGGGGGAGAAAAAGACCGGGGGAAGTGTGTTGGTTGAGTAAATAGATATACACAGGCAAAGGCGAAAGAGAGAGAGGTCGCATCACGGTGCTACTCATGCATGATTGTCCATGCCCAGAGCGCCATGCCTCTCTTCTTTTGCCTCTTCCTGCGGTCACCCGCATACGCCTTCTCGTGTCTTGTTTTCTTTCCTGGCCTTTTTATTTGCTGTTCGCTTAATATTGATTTTCTTAGATTGAATAAGCGCGAGCCACGGAGACGCACTATTTCGTCACTCCGATAAAACGAACAGTTAAGGGTAAGGTAGGTTCACGATAGGTAGGGAGGGCGTATCGCAGCAGCAGGTAGATGGATGGGTGGTAGGAATCCGAAACCCTGTTTTCTCCTTCTACCTTGCCTTCACCGACTCGTTGGAAACCATCTATCGTGTTTGTTCTTTCTTTTGTTCCTTGATACAATTTGTAATCATCAGCTGGTTATGGGCAAGCCACTTTTTTCTTCCTTTTGTGATGGCTACCCACAAGGGCACGCACCATCAGATGAGTTATCACACTCCTTCTTTTAGCCCATGACGATGATGCTAGGTATTCGACAGGTATCAGGATTGTTGTCGACTCGTCAAGTTTGGGTGGGATTGGAGGGCGCCAATCCTCTTGGTTCCCTCGCCATGCTCCTTCCCCATGTTTCTTTGCTAGGCGTCAAGAGCTGGGTGCTAGTTCGAGCAAGGGGGCTTCGGTGCAAGCGATGCCTATCGGCGTTTATCGGTACTGTGCGTCTCCAGATGGTGGGTAGGTGGCATTCTCTGGGGTTTGGTCGAGGATCCTCTAGAGTAATATGTTAATAGCATGCTCCCCCGCGACTATGTTTTAGAAGCGACCTTGGGTAGGCCTTCAAGTAAAGTCTTGGTATTACTCACACATCGATACCACAAAAGCAAATATGAACAAACCGTAGAGAGTCGTGAGTGCACAAGCCACCTTAGAGCCCAAAAGTTGACAAAGTGGATAACTACAATCGAGCAAAGAAGGGCGACAGAGTTATACATATATACCAGTTTGACCGACCATCAAATTCAGGCACAAGGATACCGACGCAGCATAGCGAAAATCAGAGCCTCATCTGGCAATATTTTCCGCATTACCTACGGTATCGCCCACGTGTTACGATGCAGCCTGTCCCGCGACGATCCCAATGAAGATCTCCCGGGATTTCCTTTTGACGATCTTCAGAGCACATACTCGATGCAGGTAATGCCGATCAGCTGAAAAAGAAAATAATACCCAGCAACCAACAGATAGGTAGGACTTTCTTTGTTATGTACAAAGTCTTGACCGAGAATATCTAGGTGACATAAACAGCAACTTGGGTGCATTAATCATCTGGGGTTATCTGGTCAGTTTGCCTTTCATACCAGGCACTGGAATGCCGATGCTCACTTCCCGCCGTTGGGTTCTTTATAAGGTATCCCCGGGAATCTTTCAACCTCTTCTCAATTGTGACCGGATTCCGAATGGTATGATGTGGTTAACACCAATTGTTAGAATCCCCGAGAACACCGAAAATTACCTCAAAATGACAATATTGCGAGCACGGCGAGCTGCGTTCGCTATTTATCCGCAACCTATTGTAAAAGTACTGGCAACTCAACATTTTAGAACCTTGGCCAGCACACCAGATTCGCGATAACCACTTATCTAACAAAGTCTTCATCTAACGTTCCAGTCCATTGCAACTCAGGAAGCCATGACTTACCCAGGAATCTATTCTCCCACCCACAACTCGTTAGGGATCTCGTTGTCATTGATCAAAACCGCAACGCTAGCCTACAACGCTACCAACAGCGTAGTCAAGTCACGTGACTTTGCATCGTATACAGTGCATATAGGTATGTATTGGACTTATGCCACTTGTCGAATCTATCAATTATCATCAGCAAGATAGTAGAAGTAAAACGCCATGCAAGTCAAATGATAGCAGAGCAAACATGCGTAACATTAAATCAAACTATGTATAAACACTGAGGAGGTGTTGATGAAGACTACCTCTTCTACACAATCATTCTACTATCATTATAACCTCGGTGATAGACCTCTCAAAGCCTGTGTGGCTTGGTATATTCAAGTCTTCTCAAGTCTTCTCTATTTCAACAGTACCGCCACACTTTAAACTGGCCAATCAGAAGTCTTATTTTGCCCCGCAATTTTCGACTTTTGCTGCATTGCTCTACAACTACCTGTTGGAAATTTAATGCACGTATATAGAAAGGTCATGCAAAGAGCTATCTATATTCTATGCTAATTATCAATGTTTTAAGCCGAGTTTGAGGTTGTGCGATTGGTTCAAAGCGAAAACATTAAGCCTTTCTTGGCAAGGTTTAGGTCTGTGGCGAGTGTGGCCGTGCTATCACCTCTTATCACCCCCGCCAACTCATGAGGGCGGTTCGAACTAGGCCCGAAGGGCCCTGTGAGAAGCGTCCTTATGAGTGGTGTAGGTAGGCAAGTAGGTGTTGGATAAGTAATAGGTATTATGCCCAGTACAGATGCTCACGCGCAAGCGTGAGGGCGAAGCCCGTTAGCTTGTATACACAACTCTGGAAGTTACACTGACTACAACATTGCGAATAAGCCACATGGCTGTTAAGTCCAGTTACGCACAGTGAGTGACTTTTGGATGAGCCCCTGACCTGGGAGCTAAGTTAGATCCTCTCTAGTTTTTTGTGTGTGACAGGTATAGCGAAGGACTCGACTATCGATCATATGATGAAAACTCGTCAGCACAGCGAAAGGCACCTCAGAAGATGTCCGCAGATACTAGCTCATTAGGTATTACCTAGCCGGACACATATCAGACATCGCCAAACTAAAGAACCGGAGTGAACATCGGGAGACGGAGTGAGATCAAGCCGTCTGACTTAACTGCCTTTATCTTACATTCTAATCTCGTGATTTAGCGCTGCGGTTTCTCAATATCATGTTCTAAATCGGTGCACAAAGCTCGCTGGGTATAGAAGCCGTCGAGGTATACGAGGGCCGACCTGCTATGCTCAATACTCTATGCTAGGTACACGGGCTTTAAGCAGACTAATGTCCCCTTTCACTCTAGTATGAGACGACCTACCCGAAAGCCGTGGAAGCGCTGTTGATCTTCAATAGTTAAGAATAGGTGGATGTAACAGCGGATAATTGACAAAATGATTATCACTTTAACACGAGACACTGATATCGCAACAGAAGATCTGTCAAAGTTCAGATCCCTAGCTAAACGCACAGAACATGGCGACGCATAAGAGATGCAACGGGTATGTATCTAGTATGCATAGAATTGAATGTCTAACTTTGTTTATCTCTCGGTACGTACTTAGGTAGGTATATAATATAAATGCAAAAATAAGGGCCAAATGGGTAGGGAATCGCTAATGTAGATAAGTGCTTTAGATACAACAAGTAATAATATAGAGGTGGCTTGCGACCTGCTGCTAGCAGCGCACCATATCAGAGAGAGAGTAGGTAAGCAAAACCACTGTCTTTCCCTGAACGCCTCCCTGTATGCTTATTGTCTTTCCGTCTGTCTGTCCGCCTCTCGATCGATCCTTGGCAACGATGTGTCGCTCGGCAGCAACTCGACTGCATATTACTTTTCCTTGCCTTCGCCTCACGTGGTTCCTCTTAGGTGAGTACAATCTCAAGGTAGGCATGTGACATGATACCAAGTCGCTCAGATTATGGAGTGAGCCCATCAGAGGAGCAGGGCGGAGTTGAGAGATACGGGCATCAGAAGCCATGCAAGATTAGCCGCTATATGTATGCGGCTTGCGATTATCGAGGGTATATACAAGAGCTCGCTTAGAAATTTTCTTTGCCCCAGACAAAGGAGAAACTAGAAAAGGAGTCAGTCAAACCGTTCTGCTCGTCCAAAGCTCCGACGGTGCAGAAAGGGGATCGGTAAATACTTACCCAGGCTCACTATATTTGTTGCAAAATACGTGAAGCGAACTTCCTAGGCCCTTCGGACCGCAGAAGAACACGCCCGCTTCGGCCGGAGCGTGTAGTTTTCTGATACCCCTAAAAATCATATCCCAGTTGGGCCTTCCGAAATTCGTCGGACTCCGCAGACCAGTGATAGCGTCTTTATCAGCATTCACATCGTTGATCATGATGTTTGTGGCATCGTCAGCCTTTATCTTCGCCGTCAGATAGGTGTGGATTTCGATACGGCCGTCCACATCCTGTGCCTCGATGGCCATGAGCAATGACCGGAACCATTCAAAAGACCCGAAGTCTCGGCAAATCCAGAAGAAGTACACCTTAGACAGTCTCGTCTTCTTCTTCGGGTAGTTCATCCGGTACCAGATCGATTTGAGGATAGACGCAAAGGGAGTGACGCCGATGCCCGCGCCGCAAAGAACGGAAACTTCGTATTTGAAGACATCTTCCGAAGCAGAACCGAAGGGACCGTCAATGTATACGCGTGGAAGGACTCGTCGAAGAGCGGGATCGACCTCGCCGTTCTGGTTGTCCACGCCGACTACCTTCGATGCATCCTTTCCGCCATCTTTCTTGCCAAACTCGCATCCTAGCGCTGTAGCCACTTCTCTCGTGAAGTCTCCTACCACTCGCATGTGGATGGAGATATAATCCTCTTCTGGGGCACTAGTCAAGGTGAACGGATGATATTGCCATAGTGAAACCTCGGGACAGCAGAAGAAAATGTACTGTCCGGCTCTTGTCTTCGTATTCTCCTTCTTGATCTGGATCTCGCAGACATTGCTGGGATGCTGAATGACCTTGGAGATATAAGTTTTATGACGACCACGGACCTCTCGAGCAACTCTTTCGGCTAAGTAGACGAAGCCGCCATACATCCAGTATTGCCAGAATACGCCGATGGCGGTAGTGCCGACCGAAACACAAAACGGTGCGGTATCCGGTTGAATCATACAAAACGCGCCGTGAGCAGCCCAGAAAACGAAGAATACAATGAACATGTGATGAGTATACCAGAAGCGTTCGTAGTTGGCTCGCCGTGTCTTCTCAACTGATGTTATAACCATCCCCATCAACGCTACCAGCATGATATATCCGGTCCATCCGGGTCCCGAAGCAAAGTTGGCAGCTAAGAAACCGTAGAAACCGAGGTTGTTCTTAGCAGCAATCTGGGCGAAATTGTTCCAGTGAGCGATCGTATGAACCCAGGAGAAGAACACGATAGACCAAGCCGTCGTAATGTGGAAAGTAATGTTTTTATCGAATTGAATAATGCCGTTGAGAGGGGTCTGCCGTGCAATCGAGATAAAGGTGCGGCAGACGGGAAAAAGAATTAGGGCGACATCGACGTGCAGAACTAGAGCTGCTGCTCTGGCTATCATATACGTCGGTCCAAACGTATTCCGTGCTATTTGCAGGCTGTCCTTCACTGCATAATTGACGAAACCAAATGCAAACACGAGAGCATGCAGAAAAACGAAGACGACGACAAAGCTAAGACAGATGTTAGCGTCATAACTACGCCGAGAAACTCACGGGCAAAACTGACAATCGCCTGTAACCCTCATTAATCATCCATTTGTCGAACTTTTCCCGCGCCGTTAACTCCTTCTGTCTCTCCTGGGTCATCTCGCCGGACAGAAGCATCCGTGTTAACGGCGTCCATCTTGACCGTTCTGACGGCTTCTCGCCATATTCACCGCTTCCGTAATACGACATTTTCGGTCTGGTTCAACTGGATTCCTCGTCGGTGATGGCCAGATGTTGATTTTTGAAGTTTGTCGTCTACCCTCCCAAGCCAACTGCGCTTCACAGATCCGGCTCACCCAAGCGAGCACGAATCTGTCGCTGAATATTCCAAATTAATACTTTCAAGGAGTGTCTCCCGGACGAAATCTAAGATAAAAAGGTCGATTCAGATCCTGCTGAACGGGCCGTAACCATCAACGCCGGCGATGCGGGAGTAGGCGTGCGGAGTCACACTGTAATTATCATCTGCGGGTAGATTTGCTTGACGTCTAAAGGAGCGTAGAGAATGGAAAGGCGGACTAGTGCCTGCACTGACAACAAGGCAGGCCCTCGTTAGTCCGCGCACGTAGCAAGAAAGAACCGAAGTCGAAAAACGGGTGGAAAAGACTGTACGCTCTCGTAGAGTGTGTGGGAGAAGGGCACGGAAGATGGAAAGAGTGATCACCGGATCTCATGCAAAAGCGGGAGGAAGTGGGAGAGTGGTAGATTATGGATGAATGCCAAGCACCAGAAACATCAGACCATTTTTTGCGTAGATCATACCTAACAACGAAGCCAGCGCCCGGTGGATAGGATTCGAGAACGCGTTTCCCCGATAATTTGAGTTATTCGTCGGAGGCCAGCTCTGAGAATAGCTACGAGAAAGCGAATGGCGTGGTGGCAGGAAGCCGGCAAATTAGGGGGCCAGACACGAAAGCGTGGGATATCACTTGGGATTAGTGATTAAACAAGGAGGATTATACTTAAGAAGGTTGCATCAATGACAGATTTGGCGCCAGATACACGAGAATTGGGGCCCATGGCGACTGACGACGACAGTGGAGGATCACAACATCAGAACATCAGAACATTCAGGATTGGTGACCCCACTGATGTTTCGCCCTCTTCATGGAGTTTCGGGGCCGTCGTAGTTGGAATAGCGCGAAAGGGCGAAGTGCGAGAACACCAATTAGACATAAGGTTGAAACCAAGCTGTCTGGATCAGGTATGGAATCGGTTACAGGCCATAGTCGTACAAGTCCTCACCAGTGGCGTATGGTGTGTTCCCACTTTAGAGCATGGGATAGAGGCTCAAGGGACGCTTGTCCTTCATCGATGTGACCGGGGTAAGCAGGACTGTAGTTATATTGGCCTGTTTCAGCACAGCTTTGTCTACGTGATGCTAAAAGAAGTAATAAGCCCTTACTTCTATAAACTGGCAGTAAGTCAACTCTACAAACAAGCAATCATAGATATCTATCTTTGTACACCACTAGGCTAGCACTTACGAAGCAGCTCGTCCGTCATTCTCGTGATGAATTCATCAAGTTGGATGCAAGTAGACACAGCACTGCGAGCGCAGTGCGCACACGGCAAATCGTACGTTAGTTAGCTTAGGTTCAAATCTGCGGCACATATGGAGCCTTGTGTGTTTGAAGCTCAGATCGCAGTCAGGGGAGAGAGCCAGGGGTATGAACAATGCTAAGCACAGAGAAGAACAGAGGTGCAAGGGATCGATACATATGTTCCCCATCGTCCTCGTTCGATGTCCTCGTTCGATATACTTTACATCTTTGAATGATCACAATTCTCCAGAAGAATAGCCTAAGGGATCTAGATAAGCTACGCGGCTAGTGGCCATCGAATATTGGTTGCTTTTAGACACGACTTGCAACTTTAAAAATGGCGACATAGAAAGAAGAGACAACAGTCGGTATTGAAGATGGCTTTTTTGGTGGGGAATAGCTAACTTAAGGGGGACGGGATACGACCCTGCCAAGGGGGACGGCTGCATGCCGATGTTGTCATTGGCTGAATCCGCCAGAAAACCCCCCAACGAGCCCCCAGGTTAGCGGCAATCTTGTTACAGGTTGTTTCGTCAAGGGGTTACAGGTTTTACCACTCTGGAAGCACACAACAAATGGGGCTTAGCGTAAGCGCCGCATTGGTCACACTCAGTTGACCCTATCATCGTCAGGTTGTCAGGCAGGCGACTGGTGATGATAGCCGCATACCGGCAAGTAAGTAGGTAAAAATATTACTTACGGTAGGTTTTGCAGAGGGAAACGGCCTCCGAAACGGTGAGCGACAGGTTAGGTCAGTGGGGTAGGAAACTTCGCAATCCAGCGCAGCACCATTGTTTACACTACATTTATAGCAGTATACTGCCTCCTTGCTGGTATCAGGTTTCTCTTATATTTGTATCACGCTCGACCATCGAATGTTTTTCTAAACGATGAAACTATTATTAGCTGAGGAAAAGTCGGATTTGGCCAACTAATTAGTATGGCAGGACTCGATTCCGGTATAGGGCTGCTTCAGATAAGCAAGCACTTCACACAGAATATGAGGGTGATATTCAGGACTAACGTGGCCAAATGTCTTATTGTCGGCGCTGGATTGTGCAACTGAAATGGGATGTGCCCCGAACCTTGTCTCATCCGCTTATTGTCAACCCTCCCGTCCAGCAACCAAAAGATAGACACGTCTTTTGCTATCTACACGACCAGAGAAGCACATTTTGCTACAGTCTTAAGAGTACCTCTTCCGGGGCATTACAAACGTCCGGAGTCCCTCCTGTTCAGACCACCTGGAACTTCAGCTAAGTAGGCATTGTGTCTATGCTCCAGGATCCGGAGTTTGGTAAAGTATGAGCGGCACCCGTGAGAGATGCCCACCAACGAGGATTACGGCACATGGATGCATGGGACCTCGCCTGATCGGTCCCTCATCTTTCAGATTTGATGGAAGAAAGAGCGAGAGTTGTTAGTTTTATGACGGTCCGGTTCGTTGACCGCCACCTGCTACAACAGGGACCTCACGTGAGCTGATGGGTGTAAGCGGCATTCCAAACCAAACTGACGCTTCGATTAAGTTCTTCGGCGATGTGATTAGTTCTCGCATCCTGAAGCCACTCACGCACGGGAACCGAGAATACACAGTCGAAGAGTTGACCCGTATTATACCACCGTCCGGTCCACTAGCCTAGGTCACTTATCACGGCATAGTATCTGTTAACAGTCAGACCACCCGGTCTTGCTTGGCTCCCCTGCTATGACATATTAGATACCTACGTAGGGCAGCGAGAACACAAACGAACTGCAATGCACGCTTCCTTACAAACAAAAATTAGACGTGGCGAGCCGTTCCCTCCGTTGGCAAGATTCAACACGTCGTCGCTGGTATATAGGTCTAAATCAGTTGCTTACAGTGTCTCAGCAAAACGACCACCAACAAGGGGTTGGGTAGATATTTCTACCTACCTAGTGAAAGGTAAGGCGATATATGTTTAAAGATTAAAGTTCCGGAAATGTCTTTAACACGAGACTTGACTGTCTATTTCCACTTATCTACACCTATCATAACCCAGATCAGTGTTCACTCTATCACAGAAAATCGAGTCTTAGAAACCTTCATAAGTTCATCAGCTCAATCAAGCATCGCAATAAAATCCCGGGATACCTAACCTAGACATTCATTCAATTAACAAGACCGTGAGAAAAGCGTAGTCGATTTCCGTTCGTTACGGTAGATCTACAGTGACAAGTATTCCATTGCTAATAGCTTAAAACCCAAAGCACCATCCAACAGGTATCACATCACGCTCGGCAACGCTGCATCGGGGGGCAAAAAGGTCTGGTGCTACCGTGACCTACCTCTGCTGCGAGGTCAGGTGCAGGCTACAACCGGCATAGCCCGGTATTACCCATGGCCATATGTATGACTTCAAATCTATTTGCATACGGCTGTGCACCTGGAGTACTATACACTTTTACCTACTGCGACCAACAGCAGTATTATAAACCCTTAATGTGAATCCGAGTCCATTGCTCAAACCCTTTTCTTGATACAGTCCAATATGCAACCAACGTAGCAGCTGCCTCTCTTCATCTTGTCCCCAAAGTGATCAACAACCTGCGTACATACAGCATACCCAACCTAAGCCAGTTAAAATAAAGTAATATAAAAGAATGGTTAAGAAGACGAGCGAAGCGTACCCAAATACATAAGCGCTTAGCTTATCCCCTGGCCCCCTCCTCCTCCCTCCCAGTTACATACATACTACCTTGAGTACCTAAGGTAATATATTCCACACCACGTTGAGTCGGCCTACATTATGTCGGTATTATAAGTCCTAAATTTATCATTTCTGGTGATATAGTCCTACCTACCTACTAATATTACCAGGTTGTACCGCTCACTTAATATTGACGTTCGATGCGTGCTTAACGACAGGTTCGAAGTCCAAGCCATCCCCCATATAAAACATGTACACATACGTACCTTGTAAACGCAAATATGCTGTGCATCTGCAACTCATATGTTGTCTTACATGGGTATGGGCACATCTTTTCGGCGTTTATTCGCGCTGTTCTAAGCCTTATGATAGGTAGGTTTTGCATCGAGGATTCATTGCAAGTGGAGGTATACCAGCCCCCGAACCGCGCCTCTCGCTATTTTTAGAAGGCCTTGGGGGCTTAAGAGAATGCAGCTTTCAACAAGTTTGTGATGTTTCTGGTCAACTCGACTGGCAAAATAATTGGAAGGGGAAAGACCGGGATATAAAAACAAAACTATTGTAGGAACTAGTCTTTATATCCCACCTACGTATAGAATAGACCCCTCGGAGCTAGGTACTAACTTTACAGAGGAACAGTGACTCGATGTGCTATATTAGGTAATCAGATACAAGTCACGGTGGTTGAAACATCTTTATATAGAAGGCAATGGGTGTATTACGAGATCGAGGGAGAAACCATTGGCAGTACTACCAGCTTGGCGACCAGATCGATGACAACGCCTTATAAGACAATTCTTTCCTATGCATTCTCTCATAATTTCATTCTCGCCAGAGACGGCATGCGGGAAGTAAACAGTCCTCATGCTAGTATTCATGGGAATAGAAACCCCCGAGCCATTAATGATGAATGGACAACTAACGCCGGCAAATCACCGCAAAATTGCTGATATGGGAGAGAATGTGCATGTCAATCCTCCCAAGCCGACGACTGTCTATGCCCCGCCTCTCCCCTTGCTTCACTTCTTCCTCGCTCTTTCTCTCATTCCGGGATGGACGACGCTTCTAATGCAAGACGTAAACACAATATATGCTTGTCTCATCGGTCCTCACAGAGGACGATTATCCAACCTAAATAGCGTACTTCCGTGTCCATTCGCGAGCCGTAGCTTCGTATCTGGATCGGTCCGTCTTGTAGACATGGGCAATCTCGGGGACAAGCGGATCATCAGGGTTAGGGTCAGTCAACATGGAGCAAATGGATAGCAAGACTGGACACACATCGTCAGTAAACAGTAGGGTACTATCCCGGGAGGAACTTCTTACCCTTGGAAATGGTCAAGGCCGGGCTCCATTGGTCTCGAAGAATGTCTAGACAGATGCTTCCATTTGAGTTGATATTAGGGTGGTAAATGCGCGTTGTGAAGTTGACCTTCGGCGGCTTGAACGGGTAGTCTGTCGGGAAGTGGATAGCTAGGAAGAAAACACCGCCAGAGTATGGAGAATCAGTCTATAATATGCAAGTTAGCGAGCGGCTGCAATCATTCTTAAAAGGTGTTTGTTGACATCTACCACATCGCCGGAACCGATGCATAACACGGATGTACGAGGCGGGTAGACCAGGCTGTACAAGGCGGTGGGAGGCGACATAACTGCGCTGAGAGGTACTTACGGGTCCCATGATAGTTGCTTGCCAGTGAAACTATTTTACACCAAATCGTCAGTTCTTGTCCTCCGGTCCTATGTGCATTCAAACGCTGCAGCGTTTGATGTCACCAGATCCTTATCAGTGATGGTGGGGTTATTGATAGGAGCATACCAGATCTTCGCCAACAGGTCCCGCGGAGCAGGAAGAGGGTGGATCACTATCAAACAGGTATTAGCATTAAATGTATCATATAGAGCTTTTTGCGACATTGTAAATGGCTGATTCGACCGCAAGGTCCCGGTTCGACTTTGGCCTCAAGCTAAGTGTAAAAACGAAAGCGCTATGAAACCCCGCTCTGGATTCACTTCATTCTGCATGCACCCCACCTCGGACAGCCTGCTCATCAAAGGAGCGACATGGAGTCGAAGCACAATAACAAACAAGGGAATGTGTGGACGTACCGCCCGAGGTCTGTGAGTTCTTTGTTGATACGCTTCAGCGCCATTGTGAGAGTTGTTGTGGATGAGTGTGTAAAATAGAGTGGCTTGACGACGATCTGCGTGTTCGCAAGCCGTCAAAGCGGTAGTTGATGACTATTTGTACTGGCTGTCAGCTTACGGAATGCAACAGAAGTCGGTGGTGATGGTGAATCACAGGGAAACCATGCGACAAACAGAGACAAGTTAAAAATAAGATGCAGGAAGAAATACGCAGCAAGATGCAGGGAGGTTTGGGTATGTAGAAAGAAAGTCTGTGTTAGAGTGGGAGGGGAAACATACCAGGAGAGTTAGATGGGTATTTGTTGTATGTAGGTCAAACTGCGTCAAGAGAGTCGAGGTTTTACTCCGGATCGCAAGATTTAGAGTTGATGGTTAGGGTAGTCGGATATGACGGTGGTGATTTCGGATGTAGTAGCTTTTTGATCGGTCCTGGTCTTGGGAATAAGTACTGGGTAGAGTAGTGGGGGAAAGGAGGGAGAGATTGATGAGACGAGACAAATACCTGAGAGAATGGGGAGGTTTGGACTGCAAGTACCTAACCTAACCTGAATTGGGTGTGAATGGTCATTTTCTGGTGACGGAATGGAGGGAAAAGGTGGGCCGCCTCTCGATGTGGGTACAACGATAGGTGCATTCACCACAAAGAACTTGCCAGACAAAGACTGAGCATTAAGGACGCTACCTTAAGGTACTCTGGTTGGGCGAGCGCCTGCCCAAAGTGCCCCAGGTGCTGGTACCTTACCTATCAACTAGGTATTTCTGCCTTGTGGCAACAGTGGCGGTGCAAAATTCGCGTTAGTACGGTAGGTAGCACCGGCTGTGCCGCTGCAAGTATAGTAGGCAGCATGTGGTGCATGACTCGAGATTTCAGTGCCCTGGCCACCCAGACTCGGAACAGTTGGTGGGTGGGCGGTCGGTCTCCCAAGGCGAGTCTCGTAGATGGTATGACGGGATGCTTCGGAGCACCACTACCCAGTGATTGTTGTTGTCTTACTGACGATGGGAAGATAACAGCACATTCAAGTCATCTTGCTCATAGGCTCTGAATGCTTCCATTAGATCATTCTCTAGCTACTAGTATGTATTATATCAGAGTAGATCGGCTTCAAACACCGTTAAAGTGGGTAGCTGTGCAAATGTACGTCAAGGTATCTAACTTTTCCCTACTCTCTGTAAAGGGCCACTGGACCACCTTCAACCGGGTTGCATAGGATTCAGAGCATAGCGGTTCCCCCTTCGGAGACGATGTTATCTATCCGATTTTCTACAAAATACTAGTATAGCCGAATTTCCGGTCCTCGCGCGCGGCTGGGCTATTCGCTGCACGTACATCTCAACGTGCGCGCATGTCCATCTAAACATAAGGACGCAAGCTTGATGGCTTCTATATTTTATGTATATATATCATGAACCCATATGATGACGCATTGGATTATGCGAAGGCCTGGACACCGGTTATAGCGCGTCCGAGGATCAGACCTAAAAGACATTAGCAACATAATAGAGTTGAGCAGAGTCACAAGAACATACTATGAATATCACTCTGGCCCTCGTATGTCTGTGTCACGAACAAGTTGGCCACATGACGGCCGATTCCATACTCGTCGCTGACAGCGTTACCCCCGAAAATTTCCTGCAAAACCCGGGCATTATATAGAGCCCGGTCACAGTTCTGCCGCTTCACCATGCTGATAATTTCAGGCGTGGCTTTACCTTCGTCCTTGAGGCGGCCAACCTGTATAGCTGCTAGGACACCATATGAAGCATCCGTAGCTGCATCAGCTAGTTTCTTCTGCACCAGCTGGTACTTGGCAAGTGGGTTGTTCTTGAATTGCCGGCGTTCGAGAGCATACGTCCTCGCTCGTGAGATACAATCCTCGAGTGCGCCCATAACACCAAGAGAAATGCCGTATCGAGCACTATTCAAGCACGAGAAGGGCCCACGAAGGCCCTCCACATCGGGAAACATGTTGGCAGCTGAAACTAGGCAGTCATCCAGTTGAATCATACCTGTAATACTCGCCCGCAGACCATTCTTGTTCTTGATTGCCGGTGTTTCAAGGGTGCCGGGTAGGCAGTCTTTGCGTTCGACCAAGAAACCGCGGATTTTGCCAGTCTCGGCCAACTTCGCCCAGACCATCAATACATCCGCAATAGGCGAATTTGTTATCCATGTCTTGGCACCGCTGAGCAGGTAATACCCACTGCGCGTGGGGTGCGGTCGAGCCGTTGTCTCCATGGACCCTGGGTCACTTCCATGATTTGGCTCTGTTAAACCAAATGCACCCAGTAGTTTGCCCCGGGCCATAGGCTCCAAGAACTTCTCCTTTTGTTCCGTGGTGCCAAACTCGTGGATGCCTCCCATGACCAGGGATGACTGGACAGACATTCCGGAGCGGTAGCCACTGTCTACGCGCTCCACTGCCCGCGTAATCAGACCGGCCGCCACTGTTGACACACCAGCACAGCCATATCCCTCCAAGTTCGCGCCCAAGAGGCCTAGCTCACCCATTTCGGAGAGTATTTCTCGGTCGTAGTGTTCATCACGGTAGGCCTCTATCAAAGAGAGCAATCGGATTAGCCCAAATGCTATTCCATCACATCACCGATATGCGTGGTAACAAGAGGTTGGGACTCACGTAGAACACGTGGCAGCAATTGCTCCTGGCAATACCGCTCTGCTGTTTCCGATATGGCTATTTCTTCCTCGGTAAGGAGATTCTTGCTTGCTAATGGATCCTGCCAGTCGAACACAGGCCTGGGCGCTGAAGAAGAGGCATAGCTTCTGAGGAACCGGGGGCAATCTCGCTGTTGGAGCTGGAGCCGAGCTAGCTCGTAGGGGCTGACGCCTCGAAGCCGCGGGAATAGAGGTCGAAACATTGTTGTATGTGTTCAATGCGCCAGTACCAGTCCAACGGAAGCAAGATAAAGAAGAAATAGGACGTATAAAACGATGTTCGAATCTTGTTTGTAAACCGCAGGTCTGCCGAGGTTACCCGATGCTATTGCCAATCAACGGAAATACAATACCAGAAGGGCACCGGGGACAGATGCTAAGAAACCCCCACAACATGGTAGCAATTGCGATGCCGGGACTTGCTGCCGTTATGGCCCATCTTTAATAATAAGGATTACCTAGACCACTTAGGTATCTAAGGGATTAAATAGTTCGAAGTTGTATCAGCAACAAGACACTAGTAAGACTAATTGACAAGTTCTTGACAAGCTGGTATGATGGTGGACGAGGGGCTTTAAGAAAGAAAGAAACCTTATCACCCGATGCCTATATCCTACTACGACTACCTACCGTAATACCTATCTACTAGTACTGTTGCTGCACAGGGTGTGCCTTTAGATAGAGACAGGTAGTACGACTTGGGACACGAAGTGGGTACAAGGGGTACGTACGTAATGCAACAACCCTTACCCAAGGGTACTGCATCTGTACTAGAACTCCTTTTATTCCGCATCGCTTCTCCAGGTACCTACTATATATGGCCATATATAAATAAGATAAGAGAATTCCTAGTTTTCTGCTCGAATTCGAACACTTTATGTATTTTTGTCTAGAGGCCGAAAATCAATCAGTCACGTCTACTCGCTATATCCAGCTCTCTGCTAGGTACCATACGCGCAGTACGGAGCCACAGCTCCAACATCCAATCGCTTGACTTCTAAAGCATACCACAGAACCTTGGAAGTTGTGGGCTACACCTGCATCTTAGTAGGTATTATACAGGAAAGCAGGTTAAAGACAACACTAGTAGATATGGCTTCATTATACAAAGGAAGGCGCAAGATTATTCAGATAAAATTGTTCGATCATTTGTTCTAAGCTGGGTCTCCTTAGTATTTTCCGGTTTCCATTCCCTCTCCCAACCCGTCAACTTGCTCACGCCAACCCCCCATCAGTCTACCTTATTTGTAGGCATTGCCTGCATAGCCACTCCTAATAAGTAATCCTAAAGCTAGCTATGTTCCGCATCCATAAGTGCAAGATTATCTCCAGAGTTATAAAATATCAAGCTCGTCGTTGTTACTCTCATCTTGTCCAGTCGTGTAATGCCAATCTAGCCAAGCTAAGCTGCGTCTCGAAGGAGGAGTCATGAAGCCAACCCAATGTGTACGCCGGGACACCAAAAACAAAAATGGTTGCCCCTATCGAAAACTCTCTCCCAAAACTTGACTTTTCTGGAATTGACGATAACCGAAGACAGAATCTTAGTCGGGATATAGACAGCTATGGGCTGTCACGTATCGACGAACATGAAAAAGAGAATAGTCGAGATCACGAGGATAGGTCCCCTGCGGCACTACCATACACAGTCAAGACCCCTTTGCTGAAACCCGTACGCACACTGAACTATCATCGTCGCACTGCAAGGGAGTCGTGGACTTCTGACGACAGTATTCCCATCAGCCCGTTTAAACTCGAAGCCGAACAGGCTCCCCCCGGCGAGAAACGAAGACTAAACCAGGATGTGTTCTCAGCCTCGCTTTATACCGTGTCCATTCTATCTAGCCACCAGGCCAGACAGGACGATGCCGCTAAGGCTCAATCGAATGCGTCTAAGCTATATTCTCCAAATGTCTTCGAAGTGCAATGGCGGGGTGTTCGATAGGAACGCAACCAGCCAACCAAAGTGCACATCAGGAAACGTACACGCACTCTGTCGGGGACTGGCCTAGATGGGTCACTTAGTTCCCTCAGCGGAACCTCGCCCGACCAGTCGCCTTCCGATGTCTCGAGTGCACAGTTAGGATCGTTGATTCCGAGTAACTTCCCGTCGTCTAAGTCGCGAGACGTTAGATCCGACACATCTGGCTCTATTAACTGGGAAAAGAGCTGGCCAAAGAGAAAACCCCGAAGAAGACACGACACATCTGAAAACTCTGGAGTCGATCTACCCACTCGTCCACTCGTAGAGAGTTATATTTCCGAAGATGTCGGGAGTAACATATGTGGTAGAACCCAACTTGCAAATACTGCCGCGCCCGAAGAGGAAGGGGACCAGCAATCGCAGCTTCATACCATTCAAGAATGTGCGCTTAAATCGTGCCCCGACTTACATAGACAATCTCTACACACGGTTACACCTGTTGTCCCCAGAGCCAGCGTAAGCTTTCACGCCCCACGGGTTGCCCATTCTTCCCGCGTTAATGCTTAAGCAGGCAGACGGAGACTGTGGGCTCAAATCGCCAAATTATTCTCGATTCGATAACAGCCGTCATCAGCATCGCCTTCATGTTCCTAGCTCGCTTTCTAGGCGCCTCCGATCCTTCCGTGAAAAGTTCGGCCGCAAGCCATCATCTTCCGCGTATTCCATTAGGTCGGAGTTCCCTCCACCTCCGGACGGGAAGGAACGTCGAATTCTATCCCGTAACTCGACAGACATCTTGTCATCTTCTGGGGAGGAGTCTCCTCTCTTTAATACGCCAGAATCAAACATAACGCCTATGAAGCCAGACGGCCGCCGTGTCGATCCCTTGGCTGCGTCTGGTTTGCTCATTGCTACGGCCGAGTTGGATCGGCTTAGTTTTTCAACGAATGAAAGTGGCAGGCCCGGAATGGCTATCACAAGTCCATGCCACCCTCGGCATTGCAGTGACAGAGATAGCTCTGGAAGCGAAAGCGGCTCGTCATTTTTAATTACAACTCCTAGAAATATGGAGAACCGATTGTCGCCACCTATTCCAACTTTAGTACATATTACTCCCAGCCCGGGGCAGCCACAAAGGCTAGTACGTGCAAACCGAAGGCAGCATAGTCGCTTGTCAGAAGTGACAACCCCTGAAGAAGCCGGCACACCCATAGAGACAATTAATGAGAGCGCGGCCTCTATCTCTCCTCAACAAATACCTTATTCTCCAGGAGGGTTCCAGAGCACGCCCCGCGAATTTGAAGCTGTAGACGACGAAACTTTGATTCCCCGGCCATTGTCAATCGCCCAATCAGTTTCATCAAGCCCGAAGCCATCAAGTGAGACCCTGGGCATACCAATGCCCCCAAGAAGCACCAGTGCACCAAATTATAGTACATGCTATCTAAAGTCGGTAACGAAGCCGGAACTTCTCTCACAAGAAAAGCACTATAGTGGGGTCAAGTCCAAGGCCCAGTTCTAGGGGAATTCAGTCCAAGTGAGGGGGTCAGGGCTGGAGGTAATGAGTCTGACGACTGAGCGCTCTGGTCCATTTGATGAAGCAATGAGATGTATAAATTCTACGGAACACGAGAATTCTTTGTGGAAGCTTCCTAGAGGATCGAAGTCGTGTCATCCTGATACTTGGGCCGAAGACAAGGGCGAGCCTAGTGATTCAGAGCCCTTCTGCCCCCCTGAATGTCTGAATTCAAATCGGTGTAGTCACGAGTCACAATAGGGGAAGAAAACTAGCTACAGACGGAAAGAAAGGAAAACAGATTGCATCAACAGACAGACTAGCTTCATGAGAAATCATCGATTCTCGATTTCCCTAAATTGCCTACCTAGGAGAACTGTTAGGTTTAATTAATATCCATATCATACAAAATCCCGGAGCCGTCCGCAGTACTTGACTTAGTGCCAGTAACCATTCGTAAAAACGAAAACTCATTAACATCAAACCCAGTGTCCTAAAACAATAGGCGAGAAAAAGAAAACCAGCAGTGAACTTTGTCAACGGCCGTGACATTCGCCCCCGCTATTGGCTCCGACTTTCTCCAAAGCTGTACCGACACAGTCGCTGTTGATGATGTCGGCCGCGCCGCTGGCCTTCCAGTCGTACTCGTCGTCGTCCGGGGTATACTCGAAATGCCAACCAGTCACGGCAGCGCCGCAGCTCCGCATCGCGTTCAGGTAGTTTATGCCCGAGTAACCGAGTTCAGAGCCCTTGAGCCCGTGGCCCTTTACCTCGAAGGCGTAGTAGAAGAATTTGAACCAGTGCTTGCAGGATATTTTTGCTATTTGAACGTGGGGTTGTAAGTATTTAATGAGTTCCAGGTGATAGGGTCAGTTACTTATGACTAGAAAAGGGGGGGAAGAGCAACAGCAACAGAGAAAGAAAGATAAGAAACGTACCCCATGCTTGCAAGATCCCGTCAAGTCTCTCAGGCGACATGGACACGCCGTCATATTTAAATAACGGATCCTGCTTCTCTTTGGGCAGCGGCGCGCGAGTGGCGCAGTCCACTCGCACGAACACGGTCTTCCCGAAGGCCCCGACGTCGTCCTCGGGACCGCCCCATAGCTGGTCTACGCACACGTTCCCAGCCGTCTGTGCGGGCGTGTGGCAGATGGGCCGCCCGCCGCTGGTGGAATCGCGCTTCTGGGCTGTGGTTAAGGAACCGCTGGTGGGTTTAGATTTGTTAGTTACATGTCGTATCTTATACTTATATGCTTGGCTCGGGAACTGCCGGTTATGTGGAATCGGGTAGTTTATGGTGGACTTAAGTTTGCGAAGATAGGTGCTGGTGTTCTCGTGGAATTGGGGGAGGGAGGGAATAGAAAGGGGGAAAGGAAGAAAGAAATGGGAGAGATAGGGAGACCATACCACACGACCTTCTTGGTCCCGATCCAAGCGAAATATCCGCATTCGCCCTCGCGGAGCACCACGTCACCGCGTCCGGCCATCACAGTCCGGGCTCCGACCATAAACCCGCCCGTGATACCGTGTTGCAGCGCATAGAGCTCCTGGTCTGTGCCGACCCAGGAACTCGATTCGACCTGTAACATCCCCTTATCATGTGCGATGGAGCAGTGTTTCGGGCCGTAACAATACGTTCCAGGTATAGGAACCTCTTCCGCTGGGAGAAACCGCGTTGCTGAATCTAGTTAGAACACCCGGGTTGCCAAAACCGCTGTAGCCTAGGTACTACCTAGTGGAAAGGAGAAGGAAATGTTATTCGAAAGGGGGATGGCTGAACGTACAAACTTGACAGAAGAAACCGCATTGTGTGTCTTTCTTCTGCTTCTTCCACCAGTCACACATCCCGCCTGGGAGCATTGCATTGGGGCTTGCGCAGTCTTTCTGCCTGTAGGTCTGCCCTAGGCTGAAACTGGAGTTGCCGCTGCAAACATCTCGCTTCGCGAGCCGGCGTGACGAGCTGTTGTTTCTTAACTCGATGCTGGTTTCGATGTCTAGCTCCATGCGAGAAGCTGAAGATACAGGAACCAGACCGGATAGTAAACTCTGGACGGCAATCATCAGAAGCGTAAGCATGGAAGTTATCATTGTCAAGTGCGTTGTCGAGGCTGTTAGGCTATAGAATAGGTTGTGTGCGAGGTCGAGATGGGTCATGAAATGTAGGCCGGCAACGAGGAGCTAAGAATATCGAGGGCTTAGATATCTCTAGATTGTTAAGTCTGAGAGCAGCTATTTATACAGAATCTAAGAATTGCTTCAGCTGTTGGCATACACTATGTATTATTATCGTGAGAGGTGACTATTCCTTCCTTTAGTTACGATAGTCTAGCATTAGAACGAATTGCAGTATTCACTAGGCTGCCTGATTTCAACTAATAATCCAAGTATTAAATATTTTCTAGAGCTTCATGTGTGATGATGGCCGTTATTTTTCACCGTTACATTGATATTCACAATACGAGTGACTATAATAATAAACCCTCGGCGAGTACTGGTTCGCTCTTTAACCAACCTCAGGATCGTGCACGTCCGTGATCAATAACTTGTACAGTAGTGTATCTGCGTATGCTGTATAGCAATGAATAAGTACATCTCAAAACGCGGAGAGATGGTTTTCTCGCTTGTCCCAAGGCGTGGGGTTGCACATGTCGAAATCCATATCTACCTAGTCAGCAAACAAGTTCGATACGCCGAAAGAATCTCACGAAATATCGGGACTCATAAGTCCGCATATCTCATACTTGTAGTGACCGGACAATGCCGGTCAATTAACGAGCTTCGATGAACGGAGCATCGCTGTGTATTACATAGATATATATAATGCAGGTCATGAAGGTGGAACGCTGAGAGCCGGTTCCGTACCTGTAGTCATACAAGCCCATAACGCCATACCATGCGACTCTATACGCCTGCCATAACCACAGAGTATCACTTTTGGGTGGGGGAAAGCCATCCATGGCAAATCTACTTGCCCGAATCGTGGTTCATCCCGACCATTTCGTATTCTCCACCGCCGTCACTACCTCTTCCCCTGCCACGGCCCCTGGAGAATCCCATCTCCTCATCTCCATGCTCCCCATTGACGCTTGCGCCTTCTAAGGACCCGTTTCCGTCGTTTTCATCACCGTTTCGCGGACCACCCCCAAAAGTAATGGGTTGTAGTTCTCGCCAACGGCAGCCGTATGTTCCTCCTATAACTGTGATCACGCCGGATATGATCATTGTGACCCACCATGCGATGTTACGAGGCAAGAAACCCGTATATAAAAAGACGATGATGAGGTGTATGAAGTGAAGGGTAAGGGAAAAGTCGAGGACGAGTTTCGATCGAGATATCAATATTACTAATGCAACAACACTATTATTTATGTCAAATTAGCAAAGTTTACTATAAGCGCGACAGTGGAGTACTAAGAGGACTTGATGCAAAGGCGGAGGAAAGGCAGGGACGTACATGGCACCGGCGCAACAAAGCCAAACAAAGCCTATCGACCAGCCCTGCGTGTTGTCGCCGCGTAGACTTGCCCAACCAAAAATAAGGTCTAGCTGAAAGTTTATACCCATAACCAAGGAGGTGAAAAGCATCAACACCAGGGCTACGGAGTAGTAAACGAGTTGTAGAGCTGCGATCTGGCCAAGGATTCGCAAGGGTGGTAGTTCGGCGATGGCACCAGGCCGCGGCGGTCTTCTCCGTCTCGGCATTTTTGAGTATGTCTTTAAGGGTACACTGGCACAGACGAAGCCGTACGCAGAGCGGTGGTAAGCGAGACGAGTTCGACGTTTCTATTCTTCATCAAAATCGCTATAAGGTGTTCATGTCGCGGCCATAAATTTTACGCATTAAATACGTGTATCTCTTAGGAGGTAGTTGAAATGAGGCCCAGCACTAGAGGAGTATGATTTGGACGGGTTGAAATCGCCTGGTATGCATATAAAATTGTGTCGTCGTAATGGAGTCTATAGAAAGTTGATGAGATTCAAAATTCAGGCGCAGAAAGGAGAATCGCAAGTTGGACAACTGCTTTCCCACGTTCCGGATGCCGGGGACAGACGCCTAACAAGGTTGGGATGGCACGTCTTCTAACCTATAATATACTAGCGTGGCTACCCCATGTCGTCAGTGGAAGTCGATCTCAACAGCTTATTAACAGTGCGGCCAGCACCTAGGAATAGTGCAATGCCTGTCTCTAGCGTACAGTACGCTGGACCTAGGTATTATCGATCAATTCTGAATATCATAGCTTTTATCTTCACCCAACTGTATAGCCAGTTTTGCGTCAATTTTCGAACTCTCCACCAGATACGCCTCAGTGCTTAATTCTATCGCTTCAGCAACCGGTGAACTACACTTAAATATCTATCATACACCGAAAATGGGCTTATTTGACCTCTTCTCGTCCCAAGAAGAGCAGCGCAAGGAGGAGGTCCGCACAGGAGCTCGAGCCCCGGACCGCAGCGAGAGGAAACAGTGCTGGGATGCGCGCGACAACTTCTATAAGTGCCTAGACAAGCACGATGTCATTGACTCCTTGATAGAGGAGGGAAAGAAGACTGCCGATACACACTGCGCCCAGGAAGATAAGGCGTTTCAAGAAAACTGCGCGAGCGCTTGGGTGAGCATCTTTGCTTTATATTGCTCTTTAGACTTTTCTCGACGAAGTGGTGCCCTGTTAACTAACTTACGACTTTTGCCTGAATAGGTAACCTACTTCAAGAAATATCGAGTTGCCGATTATCAAAAGAAGAAAACCCTCGAGAGGCTGCAGAAAGAAGGCGCGAACAAGGTTGATATGCAACGCCCTGGCGAAATACCTACAGCAGGCTCGAACGCTCAGCAATAAACCACCCGTCTGAAAACCGAAGTCACATCGAATCTACAGCATCGGTGTTAGACTTGAACCGACCTTGTACCATATTGTACAAATATTGTTCATCGAATGCATAAGGGAGGCGTTCTATTTTGGTTGGGTAGACGGACTTTGTACGAGTTGGTGCTCTTATAGGAATCCATTCGACTATGCGTGGTCTAAAAAATAGTGCAGCGTATATAAGATACTTACCTGATATTTTAAAGCTAGCGTATCTATCCCAAGGGAGCAAGAAGGCTGGAATGGATTTTGGATCCATTGTCGAAACTCTCCAACGAAAGCGCGGCTAAGTCATCTCATGCCGTTTATTAGAAAAAGCCATGTGATTACATGTTACACGTGCCGCTGTCTCTACCGCCGATAGTCTGGCTATACAGTATCGCGGGGATGATGCTGAGGATATCATTATTGACAGAATATATTTGATATATGTAGTTGATTCTAAGGTTGTGCCTTAGGGTAAGAATGGCTTCGCCCTGGGAAGAGGTAGGAAAGACGTGCTACAAGGGGGTGTCTCAAGTAGTACATACATGAACTCGCATTTGCGTTGGAAATATTCGGGTAGAGGGTAGGCTAGCCACACGAAAATGTATCAGTAAGATGCTCCTGTAGTTATTAGAAAGCTGATTTGGACAGCGTCCAAGGAACCCCGATACGTATAATATAAGGGATCTCACTATTTGCTCGCTTGCAGTCGGTCAGTAGGACCCTGTTGCTCGTAAATCACGGCTGTTTTCAGCTTTGATTACCTACTCTATAATGTGAGTAATATTCCGTTTGTGCCTGAGAGCGCATAGTTGTCAGGTGGGCAAGAAGAGCACCACCAATAAACACTTTTCTGATGCTTAGCTGCACTCAGTTGGCGTTACAGAATACTTGATGCAAAGGTACAATTATACTACATAGGAGTAGATCCGACTAGAACACGTCCGTGTTACTCGCAAGCATTATCAACTCTATATTGATTCCGAAAAACTACCTTTGACATGCTGATCTCTTGAGTTACATTGGTAAACTACCGAGTAGTGCCCAACAGCCTCACGAGCATTTTGTGTCTTTCGTGTCTGATGGTAGGTATACGAGCTTACCGAAAGACTCAATGCCTATCACTATTTACAAGTAATAATACCTACTACGTAGCCATCCACCTATTTGAGTAGTATATGGCCAGCCTTATAACTACTTATGCCGTAATATGATACCGTCTTATTGCGAACTACTAAAGTCGTGACAGGGGGAATGATGCACAATTTCAGGTTAGGACCACACTGACAACGATTCCAATCACGGAGAAGTAATGCCCAATTCCGAAGCCATGGAAGGTTGAGACACGCCAATAAAGTCGCAGAATTAGAATAGAAATGGCTGTTTAAGAACCCTTCCTAACTCCAACTAACCTTCCTGTTTAATCCCTCCTCTGGGCTGCGTATGCCTATCATTGAGCCTTTCTCCACACCAATGCGCTGTACACGTCAATGTACCTGAGATCTATCCGTAGGGACCTAGGCAGAATTTGTGCCGATGAATTGCTCACCTCTTGCCACTGGTAGATATATCATGTTGTTTTGGTAGCTATATGACAAGTCAAATAAGTAAAAATTCGAACCTAGGCACTATCACTACCTGCCCAAGCCTGATCAGATGCTTGATAGAGGAGCAGATGGAAGAATGATGGAAAAGATTTTCAGAAATGACAGGGCAAGGTGCGCCCACAGTATGAATCATTTGACGGCTATTTACAGTAACGCTCTACTGAAGAGACCCGCCGGTTCGGGTACGCGGCACTAATGCATTTCAAGGGTCGTGACCACAGCAACTGCTAGTACTAGTACAGATGTAGGGATTAACGAAGATGAAGCTTTTCACAGCATTCCGAATTGATACAGTTGTACCATCAGCCACAAACTTTTTTGCTTATAATCAAACTACCGTAGTATCGGACTTCATTGATGTTATCCCGTTTCATTAGAAAGCTTTGTTACTTATCTCCATACTTACCTATATGATGAAGCTGTATGCTGTACCCTATACGCATTCGTACCTTGGCCAGTATTTTGGTACTACTTTATCTACAACCAAGATGTCAGTGCTGTGTTAGTTGTTGCAACTAAGATACCTTGCAATTGCAAGGCATTAATTACTGGAAATCAGCGCTAGTCCTGCGCCTTCCTACTTGAGTACTAAAAGAAATGAGAAATACGTACACGTCGGGACCCAAAGACAGAGCCAAATATCTTCACTTAATGTGGTCTTCTAGAAGTTATAGCCATCTTTGCAGAAAAGAAGAGACGGAATTAGATGTCAATTTAAGCATTAACAAATGCAAGATGCATTCTTCTCACTTGCATACACATTCACATATGCTTCAACTTCTTTAGCTACAAGCAGTTATTTACCTAGTGAACCACCTAACCTAGGACTTAGACCAGCATGGTACCATATCTGTTTTCGGTTAGGCTGTGATATAATGCTAGAAACTACTTCTCAGAAAGGCTAGACATAGATCTGCTTACAGCAAAGAAAACTTCATATAGGTTGGTTTGGGCTGTCAATCTCCACGTTTATTACTACCCATTCTGGTTATGGACCGACGCCTGTTGCCCGTCGGCCATCATCCAGCCCGGCCCAGCCAAGTTCCACACAACGACAGCTCTCACTCTCTTCATCCACCCAACTCCGTCAAACAACGTCTCCCCTATCTTTAATTATCTTTCCCTTCACCTTTAGCCCGACCACCAGGTCGGCAGTAATAGCAACAACTAGCAGTCTCGGTATAGTCATTCGCAAAACGGACAGCGATTGAAATGAGAATTCGGACGAACAGAAAATTTACATGCTAAACTATAGAGTGAATCTACCTATTCTTTTCATCCTGCAACCTTAAAAGTTAAGCATATCGTTACCGCTCCCGGTGGTTAGTGTTGCTGCGGAGGTTTTGTCCACCCCCTTTTGCTGCCGCGAGCCCGAGGGCGGATGACGAACCAAATTTCGGATTCTAGCCGGAATACTGCCCGACGATGCCATCCTTTGTAAATGACGAGAACTCTCCCCTATATTCTCCCAGCGCAGGCATCGTCCGCCTCGACCACCGAGACCAAGAAATCCACCACCACCAATTCGCAGCCAAGCTGGTCAACGGCCACGAAAAACCTATAACGAAGCCACTTCCCACCCCGATTGACCATTGCAAGGAGAACTCCGATGACAACGCGTCTACATTGTCGACACAAAGCACAGAACCACGGCCACGCATGAATGGGGATATGACCGCGCTCCCCAATGGCAGAATACCTCAGTTGCCAAATGGCGTGGGCTTGGGTGCCGGGGATAGAGACACAGACCACAATTCGGCGGTAAAGACAAGGTCAGGTGCAGGGACACCTGTTGAACCACGCCAACCAATGTCAAGTGGCACAACAGCGAGGCCCAACGGACCATCTCGCCAAGGCACGTCCGACTCATACCTACGGCAGGGCTCATTGGATTCGACGTCCATGCACCAGTCGCCAACAGACCTGAACCGAAGGTCATTCGCCAACACCGAAGGTTCGCAGATTGAGCGTACTTATACCGCTTCTATTACCCGAGTCTCTTCTGAACTAGCATATGCTAGCTACGGCCAGACAAACCCTTCAGTGTCCTCACCAATGGCGCCTTTTCAAGACCGATCTCAAACGTCTGAACCACAGCAGCGCTTCTCCTCGCCGCCTAGTCTTCCTCCTCCAGCATCATCTTCAGTTCCTACTCTGCAATCAACTGGCCTGAAGCAGCGACACACTCTCGAAGTGCCGAAATCCCAGCCCGGTAGGGGTTCGAGGGATGGTAATGAGACGGCCTACGCGAGTGGCCGTTTTTCTCCCTCGCCGGCAGGCCCATCAATACGGAGAGGCTCTCTTAGCCTGGGCAGACGGAATACTCGCTCTTTACATTCAGATGCACACCGTGACGAGGTTGTGTATGACGAAGATGCTTTGCGGTGGGCAGAGGCTTACCGACAGAAACGTGCTAAAAAGAAGAAACGGGAGGAAGAAGACGATGATCGAGTTTTAGTAGGGACCAAAGTGGACGAAAATCACGCTAACTGGACAACGGCCTACAACATGCTGACAGGCATCCGCGTCTCTGTCTCCCGTACCAACGCGAAGCTTGATAGACCTCTGACCGACGCAGACTTCGAAGTTAAGCAAAAATCGACGTTTGATATGTATGTCAAATCCGACATGACGTTTTGCCTGCGTCTTGCTAATGTTCTATAGCGCCGGGAATGAGTTGGTGCCTTCAGCAAAGTACGACTTCAAGTTCAAGGATTATGCACCCTGGGTCTTCCGGCATCTCCGAGCTCTTTTCAGATTGGATCCCGCCGATTATTTGATGTCGCTCACCGGAAAGTATATTCTTTCCGAGCTTGGGTCCCCTGGGAAGAGTGGTAGCTTCTTTTACTTCTCTCGGGATTACAAATATATTATCAAGACTATCCATCACGGCGAGCACAAGTTTCTTCGCAAGATCTTGAAAGATTACTACAACCACGTTATCGACAACCCGAATACCCTTCTGTCCCAGTTCTACGGTCTTCACCGCGTCAAAATGCCATACGGCAAGAAGATACATTTCGTTGTGATGAATAACCTCTTTCCGCCTCACCGAGATATTCACACCACTTTTGATTTAAAAGGTTCGACCGTAGGGCGAGACTATAAAGAGGAGGATCTGGAGAAAAATCCTCGAGCCACTCTGAAAGATCTCAACTGGCTGCGGCGAAAACGGCACCTGGAACTAGGTCTACAGAAGAGGCAGCTATTTTTACAACAGCTTCGGAGCGATGTGAAACTTTTGCAAAAACTGAAGATCATGGACTACTCCCTCTTGATCGGCATTCATGATTTAAATAAAGGCAATGAGGAGAACTTGCGGGATAAGACGCTTCAAATCTTCAATCCTGGGGGTGCAGAACAACAAGAGGATGGTCCTGATCCCAACCAAGTGCTCATGCGGACTCCTTCTAAGTTGGAAAGTGCGCGAAAGGCAAGGGAGTTAAGGCAGATGATCAAAGCCGAGCGTCCTGTTCCAATCCGTCAAACGAGCGATAGAATGCCGGATGAGTTGGCCGAAGGTCATAGTCGAGGTGGCCTCTTTTATACAGATGATGGTGGTTTAAGGGCAACACACGAAGACAATACGCCCGGTGAGGAGGTTTATTACCTCGGTGTTATCGATTGCTTGACACACGTAAGTGTTGATTTTATAGATGGCATCTGAGAACCATTGGACAAGCACACTAACAATTTTCAGTATGGCATGATAAAGAAGATCGAGCACTTCTGGAAGGGCCTGTCAAGTGATCGCACCCAGATTTCTGCCCTACCGCCGCAAGAATACGGTGATCGGTTCTTAAACTTCATGTCGGGAATCACCATGTCTCCAGAAGAGGCTGCCCGCGAACAGAGCGAAAGAGCGGCGGCCGCTGCGGTCACCATGCGATCCTCGACTGAAAACCCGGCCGTTCCACCAGCCCCCACGTACTTGCCACCAGCACCACCAGAGATGAGAAGTCCCACTTCGCCGGAGCCTAATCCCACGGTAGAAAAAGCCATGAGAAAAGCAACCAAGAAGGAGAAGGATGTTGCTAAAGAAGAGCAGATACCCGAGAGGAAGATTACGACCAGTGTTTTGCTACCGGCTGGGAGAGGCAATTCTCATACTGTCCTACCTGTGGTGGAGGAATCCGCAGAGGCAGCATCTTTGGGTGGTAGAAGCCGTGGTGAAAGCGCCAGCGAACCTCGACCGTTCACGCCATCACCAAGGGAAAGACAGGATGGCTTTACCGATTTGGGACCGCACGGGATCGGAGGCAGGGGCCCTCCAACACCTCCGAAGACTAGCTATATCGAACCGTCGAAAGCTCGTGTGAGCCGCGAAGACCTTGATAAAGCACTGCCTCCGCTGCCATTATAATAGCTTTCTCTAAGTTAAAACCATAAGTATTTAGTTTGGTGATTCCCGCACTCTGGGGATCGTTGGAGGAAAAAGTGACGAGATGTCGTCCCCGCATAATGCACACAGAATGGCGATTTGGTGATAATAATCGTGGGTCGGGAGCATTTGGTCCGAGTCGCGTCTTGGGTTGGGGGTTTGACTGGTAGATCGGGGGTTATTTACAGGGGGGGAAAGCAGCGAAGAAAACGAGAGTCGACAGCACCGAGTCCAAACTCACAGTTTTGTGCCGGTTCTTTCAAGCCATACTACAGCATGAGGCATCGTTCACTACCGATCCTCCTTTCCTTTTTATCTCCTTTGTTGCCTACTTGCGTCTTTCCAGCATGTTCATCAACTAAAGATATGATACCACTACCATTGCATAGTACATATGAATTGAACCAATGGTCATTTTCTTCATATTATAAGATTCCCATATTTATAAGAATTGCCCCGTGTCCTCATTTTGCATGTAGATGGTACGTGATGCCATTGGATTGGGACGCATTCCATTTTGTGGAACTGAGGTAAGTGTTGGCCTTCAAGTGTCCAAACGGCGATGGGGGTTATAGGACTGTCAACACAAGGTAGGTATTTCATGCGCCGTTGCATTTCGACGTTGGGCCTATATGCATTAGATTTCCTATTCTAGACGCCAATATGCAGGTTTGAAGGGTGCGTCAAGCCGAAGGCTCTGTACATGAAGCAGGAGACGGGATGCATTAAGCTGAACGGTTTATTAAGACGGCTACAAGACGAATCATCATGAAAATCTCTTGCAGGATATTTCTAATTTCTAAAACTTGTGAGCGTTTTATGCGGTAATGTCGTAGAGGAAGCGGGGTTATAGTCCTTCTGGAACAGACGTTGATGATCGGCGATGAGACAGATGATGCTTCGTAGACTAACAAAGTAGAGCTGATGCTATTGCTTTTGTGAAGTAGGTTAGTAGGTAGGTAGGTAGTTAGTCACGGCCTTGCCGGTTCTCATGCCGAACATCGTAGATATTATAATCACAGACTTACGAGATGATCTTGGGCAGTGTGAGAAGTCTATAAATGACCGCGATGCCTCTGCTCATCAGCGACCCCTCTGCTCATCAGCGACCATGATTCTATCTATCCCTCGATCACTATCATCGACACTCACAACTAATCCATTATACTACATACTATTTATGTTCACCTGGGTTGATTTAGCTGGACATGTCTATCCCCATCCTAAACGGCACTGCCATCGCCGCCACGGCGTACGGCGACTGGAACTACAAGGTGTACTTCCAAGACGCCCAAGGAGGCATACGGGAGTACACTTGGGGACCCTGGAAGCCAACGCCGAACCCGGTCTTCAAGGCGAAGCTTTGGACGCCCCTTGCGGCTGTTAGCTGGGACAGCGGGAACCAAGTACGTTGTTCACCCCTTATTTATTCATTCATTCATCTTTCATATATTCTATATCGGGCAGTCTGACCAGGGACAAGTGATCGGGCCCTTGCGCCCCGGCGTTCAGTCTTCGGCGTTGCAGTACCAGCGCATGAAATACCAGCGCTTTTACTACCAGTCCGACGACCTGTTCACTCGTGAGGTGTATAGTGATGACAATAGCACGTGGATGACGGGGGATTTCAATGTGGGTTCTGTTAGTGGTTGAGGTTCTCTAACATAGAGAGGAGATGCTGGTTGGCTGTTATGTCTGGGGTTAGGTGACGATCAAGGAGATGTTAGGCTGAATGGTGTTATAATATCGCAGTCTGCTTGGGCTTTAAATAGATAGATATGTTGCGTAATTATTCAACTGGCTATTGTCTCTTTATTCTGGGCTCTATGACTGACTAAACCTGAGGATTCTCCTCGACATTGCGAACTTAAGCTACCAGTACTAGTATGGCTCACCCGCAATCTTTGCATCATCTAGCATCGATACGGATGTCCTCATCGTAAGAACACCATTGCAGGCTCCTAGACGATTTATATGTGTTCTTTATTTAGAAGCAGGTGTTCCGTTGCCCGTTCGGCAAGTAGCGCTGTACGTAGCAATGTGTGCTGTGATGAGACACAGGTCTGTCTAGGTATGAACGGGGAACGTTATGCGTGCTACCGACACACATTCCCCCTTGACTCCTCAGTTCTTAGGAGCCGTCCTGATGATCTCAACAACATTACTGTCAACAATCTCCTTCTCGTACAACGCGCTAACTACATCCGCAAGCCAGGTCTGACAGTTTTTGATCTCGACTTTGGAACCAGGTCTCTGCATACATTCATAAACCTCAGGCTACTCATTAGGAAACGTTCAACCTAACAATAAGAGAAAAGAAAAAAAAAAAAATAAAAATAAAATAAAAGTACTAGAAGAAAGTCTCACCCTTTTGCTCGGGACCAACAAACTAGGGCCAAGAAGGCGGAATGGCCGAAGCGGCCCTCTCGAGCTCTCTCTCTTTCGGTCGAGTGTTTAGGCTTAGTTATATTGTTGTTCGGAAGGATAGAATATAGGAGACGGAAAGGTGCAAGATAGATAGAGATGAGAGGAATGGAAATAAAAACTTGTATGCCTGTTTTGCTGGTGGACATCCCAGTGGAACGACAAGGCTTTTTGATTGGTGCTGCCTGTCTGCAGAGTAGAGACTAACGTGCATTGATGTCGGCAATAGAAACGGAAACATGTAGTTGCAGTAATAGTTGTTTTTATGGCTTCGAGATACACGTGACACGCCTGTAAGATACTTGACTGTACCCATATATACCCATAAAATAGATATCTATGTTTAGCTCTAGTAGAGGCAAGTCTTCTAGTGCTAGTTGATCCCTCGGTTATGCTTTCGCCTTAACTACATTCCATATCACAGCAGCCTTTTCGCTACCCCAGTCAAACCCGTACTTGTTCCATGACGTTGGCACACCAGCATTCTCTACATTTTCAATCTCGAATTCCTCCTGGCCGTTCCAGTCCGCCAGCCGAATACGGTCAATGTAGCCCCATAAGAGACCGGTCTCTTTTATCCTATAGATGAGCGAATAGCGTAGCCCGGATTCGTCAAATGTGGTGGACAGGGGAAGGGGGCCATAATAGTCTTCGGCCCGTGGTCTCTCCAAGAGTTCCTGCGGCGTCGGCTCCACAGCCTTGACTTGGATAATAAGCCACTTCAGCTTCATGTGCCCCGGCAGCGGACTCGACCGGCTGAGGATCGGTCCGTTGTGAAGTACTAGGTTTAGTGTCTGGTAGAGCTGTGCGACGATTGGCATAGGACCACCGCACCCTCCTAATCTGATGGTGCCCCTGGGCTCCATGAGCGGATGCTCGCCCTCGACGTTCAAGGCCACGGCCAGAGTATCGACTCTAGACGGAGCACAGGGGATGCGATTCCACGTCGAGACGCGGAGCTGGCCGTAACTCTGCGCGAGGATGTCTAGTGTGTAAGTGAAGTTCTCCTTGTCGCTTAGGAAAGAGGTGGAACACATGTAGGCGCTTATTTCCTCATGAGTGGTCTTGCAGGCCAGCGAAAGACTGACCCAGGGCACAACTAGCTTCTTGTTGGGGTCTCGCGCCATGATTGTGACGAACCCCCTGTCAACCTCGTAGCCATCGTTGTATTGAGCGATTTTATGCTCGAGATCGAAATTTATTACACAGCCGTATACTAGAAATGGTGTTAAATACATTTGAACATTTTCATCCTGAGAGGTGGTACCGGGAATACGCAAGGAAATGTTCAGACGGTCGGATACTTACTGAATTGTCTGATTTCGCGCGGGATACCCAAGAGGCTTGCTTGCTTGTCCATATCCGTTCTGTTGCTAAACCTCTCCCTCTGTGAGTCTCTAAGTAGTTACTTTACAATTATATCTTAGAGCACTGACTGGTAATGTCAAAATAATCAAACCATATACCCGTGAGTTTGTTGCCTATATCTAAGATCGAGGATAGCTCGGATCTTCGTAATGTGTTATGAATGTGGTAGCGAGGTATAGCCGCAGCATGAAGCACCTGATTGGTCATTTTGAATCAACAACCTGGGTCGCGAGTCTAATTGTCTTACGATTTACCTAAATGCCATCGAGTGAAGCTGATCAGTCTAGAACAACACCGCATCGTCAATGTGTATGAATTAGAATCAGTGTACCTTATCTAGGTCCTTTTCCTCTAAGCTGTACTAGGTTAGCTTGGTGGTGGCTAAACCTGCCTAAAAGCTAGTACATATTTATCTACATCTGTACAGATGTAGAGCAAGTCTGAAAACTTACAAGCCACAATTGCCTCGCCCCGGCATTGCTAACGTGAGGTGGCATGCAGCCCTCATTGGTTCCCTGCAAACTGTGGAAACCTTATCTATTTTTAGACTTGATATGGTAAAAGCCCCGTTTAGTGCTGATTGCTCCTATGCTATGTAACCTTTCATATGGATCATAAACTATGTAGCTACTAAGTAATTTTTAAGCATATAGTGTGTTATCTATAAAGCGAGGAGATGGACCGGCCGGTGCCGTTCCTTTCTAGTTACCGAGGAACGGAACACTTTCCGGGCGTCCAACCAGTTGTTAGGACGCTTCACATCCGATTCTTCGTGCATAGAGGCCATTGACAGACAAGATGAGAAGGGAATCTTGTAGCGGAGATAATAATGAAAATTATCCCAGTTGCTCTGCTGAAGCTGATCCGTTGCAAATCTCGGAGCTATACTAATAGAATTGATGTATAATGTCTTAAACGCCCACCTTATTCGAGTGTTTTCTGTTCATTACTATGCTAATGTAACCGTTGATAAAATAGGCAATGTGGCAAAGTTGCAAACCTTCCTGCCTATATTGTACATAATAGTAGTTATTGCTTAGTAATGTCTAAGGCATGTATGAATAAATAGGACTAACAAGGAACTTGAGATTCAGTATGTTTATTAGTTTAAAGACGAGGAAGGACTTGGCTTGTCAATACAGGCACAAATCGCTGAGCATCATTCCAACAACTTTCCATTTGACTACTTCTTTGTGAAGGCCAAATAAACAAGTCGCAAAGTGTTAGGTATTTGGTACAGCAATGTGCTACTAAATACATCACGGTAGATATTTGATATTATGTCCCGTGATAAATCGTGCACGTGATTATAAATTTGCCAGGCTTTGTACAGGATACTGAGTGCCCCGGGGATACCTGTGTTGCTTGTTACACTACCTTACTAGAATTAAAGCCATTTGCGTCGAAGGATGGATATATGACATTCCAAGGTCATCCGAGCATATGGGATTATGATGCAAACATGCAGCACTTATATGTAGGTCGGGGTTAGCGGTATCAACATACCACTAACCTTGATGCTACCGGAAGCTTTCCTCTTTGACCGGAGCTGGATGTCACGGGCCGGGTACCTTTATCCTTTTCTATGCCGGAGGGAATATTGATGAAAGTCCTGCCGTAAATGCACTCTGAAGTAGGCATTTTCTCTATATAGAATTGTTGATATTCTAGGTCAGATAGCTACTTAGATATCACAACTATAGTAACTTTAGCCTAACCTAGGTTGTATGGCAATAGTCGTATCTCTGGGTACGGTATCTGCTTATTGTTGGTAGGTTACCTTATGCGCAAGCACTTAGGAGGGGCTTCCACAGCTCTGTTGCAGGCTGGAAAGGCTGAATTTAGTGGGCGGTTTGACACCTGGGGATGCTAGCGCGTAGGGGGAAGAGCCTCTAAAGGCAACCAAACCCCGGGTGGGGGATGCTGTTGTACTTCAGAATAGCGCTGTAATATAGGCAGGTCTGCATGTATGTAAAGGTCCGTAGATGGCTCGGTCAGGAATACGGTCATTGGCACCTTGTCCCCTATTATGTCCGGAGGTTGAAAGGTATCCACTCCAAACCTCACTTCGACTTCATGCTATCAATCTACGCGCTCCAGCCACGACTTCTGACCATCAAAAAACCATCCATTCTCATCAATTTTCCTCCCAAACCCGCGTCTCCATCTATTTCGATGTGGCTCATTTCACCTATAACATCTTAGGCGCGCTTCACGCCCTGCTGCCCACCCTACGCCACGCTTGGTCTCTTTCGCATGGCGACCGGCGACTTTCAGCTATTTTGTTTCTCCGCCAGCCACAAAGGCCATCATGTCCATCATGAACGGCCAACAAACTTGGCTACCTCCTGCGCGACATCAGAATGGTACACATGGGATCACCAACGGGATCGGCAGAGGGCCTGATGACGAGTTGACTCGGTCTCACCATTCCGTTGATAATTCCGCGACTTTGATGCCTGAGGCATCCGATATCGAAGAAGAACGCCAACGTGCCCATTTTGCCGAGTTATATCGCCGAACTGAAGCGCGCATCTCCCACCTTTTCGCCGAAGATGGCTCCTACAACTATGATGCCATTAACTCCTGGCGTCGACCCCCGAACGTTCCCGTGTCCCTCCCACCCACCACCGACCACAGCCCCCTCGAAGAGCGCCCGGCCAAGCGAGTCAAACGAGTCATCGACGAGGACGACTACGGCGATGATGACGATGAAGATGAGGACGAAAGCATCGAAGACCACGCACGCGCCGGCCCCCCTAGCGTATCTCCCTTAAAATCCAAATCCGCGTCGGCATCGAAAGGACTTCTATCCCCTTCCAAGTCTGGAAGTTCGCCGGTACCATCTGTGACATCGCCCGGCAAAGTCAAAGAAGATCTATCCCAGGCGTCACAAGGGTCGCGAACACAGACTAGCCATTCTGAAGTGGCGCGTAAGCAGCTAGAGGAGGCTCGGAAAGATACCGAGGAAGCTGCAAAACGTAGCTTTCAGACCATATTTTACACACTCGAAAATGATCACACGGCCATGCTTGAACAACAACAGCTAGAGGAATCAGAAAAGGCACTCCAAGCTGAGATGGACAAGAACAATCAAAACCAGGCGACCGGAGGCACGACTGGTGAGAATCATGGCTCCCTCAGTAGCGCAAATCTTGGCGCATCTAGCCTCACCCTCAAACATCTTATTGCGCGCCTTGATATGAAGCGCGACATGGTTCCCGCATCGGATGCTGAGTTGCGATCTTTGATGAATGAGGTGCGCAAGAACAGGAGCAAATGGGCCAGTGAAGAGAACGTCAACCAAGAGGAACTCTACGAAGCCCTAGAGAAGGTGTTGACCGAACTGAAGGCGCACACAGAGTACTCTACGCCATTCTTACAGAGGGTCAACAAGAGAGATGCTCCTGACTATTATAATTGTGAGTTCGGCGAATTAGTAGCTCAAGACACCTCGACTAACTATGGCTCAAGTCATCAAGCAACCCATGGACTTGGGCTCCATGACGAAGAAGTTGAAAGCGTACAATTACAAGTCTAAGGCAGACTTCGTCGCAGATCTCAATCTAATTTGGGATAACTGTCTGAGATACAACCAGGAGATGTCTCATCCCCTCAGGAGAATGGCTAACGGCATGCGCAAAGAAGCTGAGAAACTTATTCCTTTAATCCCGGACCTGACGGTTCGATCTCGGGCGGAAGTGGAGGCGGAAGAGCGACGAAAGCAAAATGGTGGTGACGATGACGCCGGCGACGATTCCGATGATGAGCCGATAATGTCGTCTCGCGGCCGTGTCGCTGGTGCCGCCAAAGGCACCAAATCAAGGAAAGCGCCCAGTGATCAAAAGGAAGGGACGCCAAACACCGACCAAAAGCCAGTGCTGCAGTTAAACGGACTTCTTGCCAAACAACATCGCGAGGGTTCTGAACTTGATGGCAGCAACGGTTTTGGTACACCGCAAATAGGCGGCTCCATGACGCCAAGTGGTCTTAATGGGCATTCCGGTATGGGTAGCAATGCTGATGCCATGGATCTAGATGTGCCATCGATAAACGGCATGTCACTGGGCCAGGCTCTGAACGACGCTGCACAACAGGCACATGAAGACGAGGAACATAAGATTTGGAAACAAGTGACAAAAAAGGACCGAGCGCTTATCACTAAAAGGCGCTACCAGCTCTTCAACGGCCCAAAACTGAACGCCGATGAACCAGCCTTGCTACGGACTAAGGCTGGTATGCGCCGGTATCTTCGCAGTCAGCAACAAGTAGAAGCAAATGGTACTATGAGCCATTCGCAGAATGATTTATCAGCGGAAACCGGGAAGGAAGCAACAAAACCTATGGAAACGCTAGCTGAAGGCATGGAAGAAGAGGAAGAAAAGGTTGTACCCGACTACTACGAACCTCAAACTGTGGTCCCTGATATCCCATCGAAACTCCAATGGATAGAAGATAGCGAAGGCCAAGTCATCAATCAGCATGAGGAGTATCTTCGTACATTGCCCCCCGGATATTTCACTGCTCCTAAGAGTGCGCTTACTCAGAGGTTTGATGCCAATCTGCGACAAATGCAAGAAACCAGGAAGGTCTGTTCGAAAATCGGGGTCATCAAGCAGATGCAGCTTCAAACCCAGGTAAGTTTTGATTGCCTCGGCTCCGCGAAGCTCAAATGGCTGACCTTTGCAGGTGTACGCCAACCAATTCCCAAAGTACAACCCTGACCCCTTTCGGGAAGCCGATATCGAGCCACATGTGACCTGTGGCGATGATCTGGTAATGGCGCCAGAGGTCTGTCGTGCTGCATTGCAGCGCTCGGTAGCCAAACTTTTCTATCACGCTGGTTTCGAGGAATACCAGCCATCTGCGTTGGACACCATTACTGATATAGCAGCCGATTATTTTGGCAAAGTGGTGCAAACGTTCAAAACCTACTCTGAATGTGAAAAAAAGGACGCTACCCTGGTCGACGAGACAGGTGTAACTATAGCCCAGCCCCGGTATACCGACGAGGAAGTTGTGCTTCATACGCTCGCAGAGAATGGCTACTCCATCGACGCGTTAGAGAGCTACGCCAAGGACGAGGTCGACCGGCTAGGCAATAAACTGCACGGAATCCACGAGCGCATGAAGGCCCATCTCAGCGATCTATTGCGCCCTGCTGTCACCGAAACCGGAGGTGATGGCGCCAATGCTTTCAATGACGGTAGCGAGCAATTCATTGGAGGAGATTTTGCCGAGGAGCTTGGTGAAGATTTCTTCGGCTTCAAAGAACTTGGTCTGGCGGGCGAGCTGGGTGGGGTCTTATCTGTTCCCCTGCATCTTCTGCAGTCCAGGGTCCGGAATCAATACCAGGCTCAAAACCAGGCGCAAGGTCAGACTGATGCGGTCCTCTTTGAAGATTTGCCACTTCAAGAGTCCGTCACCAAGGAGAATATCCAAGAACAGATTGGTCTGGTCAAGAACTTCTTCCTCGCGAAACTGCACGCTAATGGCGACCAACCGTTGGTGGAAGATAAAGACCTCCCTGTGAAACAGAGACGACCCCAGCCCCGCCTCGGTGCGACTGGCAAGATTGTATCACCACAAAAGCGACCCCCGAAAGAACAAAATGCGATCAACAAGAAGAAGAAAAAGTTGGAGCAACAAGCTGCTGAAGCAAAGAAGGCCAAGCTCGAAGCCGAGAAGGCAGCGTTGTCTAAAAAGAGTACTGCCCAACCTGAGGCCTCGGCCGCCACGGCGGCCCCGTTGGCTGTCGGCCCGCCTCCTATGGAGCGTATGGAGAGTATGCAGAGTCAGGGGAACAATAGCCAGACGGACAAAGACGACGCGGGCCTACCCATGAGTCCCGAAAGCATCGAACACTGATTTCCCAGCTGTCTGAGTGGCTTTCCCCCACCCTTGCGTGTTTTTCTTTATTAAACGGTACTTTAATCGTCTCCAATGGCATCTTTCCCTGTTCTGTTGATACCCAGATGGTGGGATTCTGTTTTAGAATGGCGCACATGGTCCGGGCCCTTGATGAGGATTATGGTGGTGCTGGCGTTTTGGTTCTGCGTCTTATTGCAGAGCATTGGCCCCCCTTGTATGAGGCGAGGTCGTATTCTGGAGGTCCAACAACTGGGTTTCAATCTTACGTGGCAAACCTCAACTTCAAGGGCTTTTTTTCTCCTTTTTTCTTCTATTTTGGTCTCATTAGTCCTTTGCATATACCGAAAGGAAGCAGGAGGCGGGATGAATGATGACGGGGCATGGGGAAAAGTGTTGATTGTCTCATGCATTGACAACCAAGACGATCGGGCGATGACGCGAGCTTAACGCCATGCATATTTATCCCATGTACATGGTATTAAACCCAATGGAAGTTCGTGACAATTGAATTGCTTAGTAGTGTTCGTGTGCATATGATTCCGGTCATGTAAATATGAAGTCCGGGTCTAGATGGAACCTTGATGTTCGGTAGTTGAACACCATTACACCTAGCTATAGCAACGAGATCCAAATGCTCGTGTCAATTAATTACGTTATATAGCGAATATTATGCTAAAGTCACGCTCCAGCCTTCGTAGATAACGGATGTTTTCTCTGCCCTTGGTATACCTATATGATATATCTGGAGTTGGGAGACATGTACTACAAAACGCGACTTCGATATAAGGACTTATGTATACTGTAGTGCTAGCAGATAATGGAAAGTCTTTTACGCTCCTTGTATATATTGTATGATACCTCTTATCAACCTGTGATCAATACATTGATATCATATTTGCATCTTATTTAAGCTACATTTCACCTAAAGTGAAAATATCCGAGAGGCAAATTTTCGTAGAAAGGAAGAAAATGCTTTCTTCATCTCCAGATTCGTTTTGTTTGTCTTGTTGTATCATATCGCTATACATTATCCGATCAAATCGCTTTATCCACGCTACCCGCCTATTCCAAGTAAATACATACAACAGCCGCAACAAGTAGTTAGCATGTAACAAGTCATTCCATAATATCCAGAGAGAACCAATCAACCGAAAAACAAGTAATCAAGTAGCCGCTTTAACCCCCTTTTTTTTTTTTCTTTCTTTACAGAACGTAGACGAACTCATCGTTCTCACGATCCGTCATGTCGAGGAAAGCGTTCTGACCAATACGGCTATTCTCGCCGGCAACTCCTTCCTCAGCAGCAGCACTAGTACTTGCACTTGCGCTTCCACTTCCTCTATCAGTGGCCTTAGCAGCAGCGGCGGCAGCACCGGACTCGTCGACGACTGCGTCGGCGGCGGCAGTGAGCTCGTGATACTTGTTCGACATGCTGGCGTCGACGATCTTGGCGGGCTTGCCGTTGTGCACGCGACGACGCTCCTGCATCTTGTTCAGGAAGGCCAGGTTCACGGCCTGTAGCACGGCGCAGACGGCCGTGCCGATGAAGAAGCCAAGAACCACCCGCAGACCCGGAAGGTAGTCCGGAGCGTCCTTGGAATTGAAGACGATGGGACCGATGATGTTGCCTGTTGATGAGGCGGCGTTGTAGACGGCTGTTTTTTTGGGGAGGTCGGGTGTTAGCTTGTTTGATTTTCGCAAATGGGATAAAGAGGAGGAGTGGGGGAGTAAGGCCGGAAAAAAGGTTCTTTTTTTCTTCACTTACACATCATAACTGACTTCTTAGTCGTACCAGCCGTGTTGGCCACTACCCAGGCAACCTCGATCGGGATGGTACCGAAGAGGAAGGCGAGGAGGTAGTATCCGACGAGAAGGGGCGCGCTGTGGCCAGGGGTGCGGGGAACAGTGTATAGAACGGCCAGACCGGCGATGACGGGCAGGACAAAGCCGACCATGCCCGCGGACTTGATGCGGAAGCGCTGGACGACCCACGAGGCAAACAGGATGATGACCCATTGCACGAAGCCAAAGGGAATGTTGAGCAGCGAGGTCGTGTACTTGTCGAAGCCGAGGCCGTTCAGGATCAGGGGGCCGAAGGTGTTGGTCACGGACGCGCCGGCGTTGATGAACAGGGACAGCGCGATCCAGAGGTACGTCTTAGGTTCCAGGAACAGCTCGATCACGTGCTTCCACTTGAACTCGCGGCTTCCCGTTCCGGTCTGGTTGGCGCGCAGACGCTCGATCGCTTTGGGCTTGTCTTCCTCAGACAGGAACCGCGCTGAAGGGATGTCATTGTCGAGTTTCCAGTAGACGACGGGGGCCGTGAGAATGGTGATGAGGCCGACGAAAAGGAAGATGCTATATAATTTGACAGACAAAGTTAGAGATCCCAGCAATCTAGGGAATGTGAGAGTTTGGAAGAGTCTACTTACATCTGCCACGACTCAATCCGCGGAGAATTGATATGTCCCAATCCGTATGAAATGGCTGACGCGAAAATGGTAGCCAGACCGTTGGTACCGTACCACGCGGCGACGCGAACGGGCTGCTCAGCGCGTCGGTACCACTGCGAGGTGATGACGGAGAACAGAGGTAGGCAACCGGCCTCGAACAAGCCCAAGAAGAAGCGAGCGGCGAGCAGGCTAGGGAAGTTGTGGCAGGCGGCAAGCGCGGCCGACGCGATACCCCAGCCCAGGACGAGGGTCGGCATCAGGATGCGGTGAGGCACCTTGACGATCAGGAAACTGGAGAAGGGCTGCCACGCCAGCTGCGCGATGGGCGCGATAGAGCCGAGGAGAGAGTACTGGCTGCCGGTCAAACCCGTAGACTGGACCAGGCCGAAGGTCGCCGCGTAGCCCAACACGGACTTGTCGAGAATCTGGAGGAAGTACACCCATACGAGAATGACGAGGATGGCCTTGTCGGTCTTCCGCTTGATGCGCTTGTTCTATTTGTTGAAGGGTTTTGTCAGCCAGCTATCATATTTGTCTGAAATAAATGGAGATTGAGGTATAGACCAAACTCACATCCTCTTCCGTAAGGACTACCCGCTCATCACCGATGAGCTCTGCTGCCCTGTCGCCACGTTTCACGGCGTTGGCGTCGTGACCGCCATAGACACCGGCCTTCGAGATATCCTCCTCCTGATGGATGCTGCTGTCGGTGGTACCCATTTTCAATGATTGTCGTTTGATTTGTGTGACCCCTTATGGACGCTTACTTTATCTATAGTTTTCCCGTCTCTTCCGCTGACGTTTTCTTGTCGGGCCCGGGGTAAGGGATGGATAGATCTGGGCCTGCTGTAAGAACAAAGGAAGGATTCATAAACCCAATCTTTATACATATATTAATATTATCCTGGCTCTTTCCTAACCTTCTCCACGTTTGGTGTCTTTGAATTTGAGGTTCCCCCACGTTTCTCCCCGCTCCCCAGCTTCTCCATCTCCTCTCTCGCGCTGGCCTGTACCCCCAAATGCCCCAATGGCCTCACCGGCACTGGGGATATACGTTATATCCTTGCTAGATCGTGACCTATTCAGTGGTAGCGCGTCTTATGGTGCTTAGCGTTTGTGCTAAAACCCGGGGGTTGGCCCCATTGGTTCAAGTGTCTCGCTACTTCAGATTAAGTACCAGTAGCCTCGGCGCTGTCGTGAAAATTTACAGTAGATGCATCTGTATACTGGAGAACATCTCATTAATCAATCTCTATGTGAAATTCTTTTCATGGCGATTGTTTCAACTTCATATGCTAGTCTATTTTGGAACTCTGGCCATCTACCGTCTCGCTTGAGGTATTAGCACTAATAGGTTCTAGGGTAGGACCAATAGTCCCATATTACACCATCGCCATAAACACGTGCTTATGTAGCTGTATGCTGACTATAGCTAAGAGCGCTTCAAATTGCTTAGATTTCAATTAGATAGACCTGATTCCATATACTGTGCAGTTACCGGACTTGGGGCGCGTAGCCAAAGCTAAGACTAGTGAACTTGAGAGCCTCGTGATGCTTTACCGCGCGCTCTAGATCAACCGCTTCATTCCATTCATATCGCGTCCATCCTCTCGGATTCTGTTCTAGGAATTTTGACAGGTCCGTTAGAGACACTGTATCTAACATGTCCGAGTCGCGTGTTCGAGGCAATCGGTGTATATAGCAATAGTAGATCTAGTGAAATATAATGGCCAGTCCAACATAGGTATACATGGCGCACGACTTACTTCCATAAGCAAAAGGTGTGAGGAGGGAAGAAGGGCAGCCGAAAAACCAAGGCATGGCGCATAGAATTATAACCAATATACCAATATAGAAAATATATTGGCAACGAACATGTCAGAGTTCGTAATTAATATCGTGAGTATAAGCTATAGAATCTTGAGATGACGTTCGACGTGAGGGCGTGGTGATGTGACGGCATTCTCTTCACCCAACCTACAACAGGGCTTGTATAACTGACCTCCACGAAGGCCTATCTATGCGGGACATCCCAATCGTAGGGAGGGTTTAAAAAATATCAGGGCACCAGATCTAGTCTTTCAACTCCAGTTTCTCCACACTTTGGGGTTTTGTGGCTTGTGCGGGGTTTATGAACTAACATAATTTATACCCTTTGTACAGCTGGGGCCTCACCTCCAGACGAGAAGCGTTAACGGTTCGGGTCTGGGCCAGTTTCCCCTTTCCGCCCCTTATTTTGGGCCTTCTTGGCAACAAAGGTTTCTGGCCTACTAAGGTGTGCTGTATGCGTAGGCAGTTAAGCCATGTCCGCTGACCTGGTCAGGCGGGTGCGGCAGGTGTCCGCTGTCAAAGGAAGTAAGCTAATAGGTATAATGGTCCAGTAGGGATACCGGTCTGGTCCAATTGTCCATAGTCCGGAGTGCCGGCCGATGCTATACTTATACACATACCTAGTCGTACCTAACGTACCTACATATGCACATACCACGTTTTGGCTAGATGAGATCTAGATAGAGTACATAGCTCTCGATCGGTGGGGGAGAGAGTGGTTGGCTTTGTTGGACGTCGAGCTGTCAAGCTTGGTTAAGAAAGGGTAAGGCGAGGTGACACGACACGTGGAGAGTACGGGGACGACAAACTCGGCTCCAGATGTCTTGAAGGTGCCAAGCGTGTCACGGCAGGAGCGCCTGCCTGCCAACTCGTCAATTGCCCTTCCCCTATTTTCCGTGAGTTCCGCCCTCCGTATTATACTGGACGGCCCAGAGGCCATCGTTCTTTGGGAATGATGATGACATAGCCACAGGACTGGGTTTCCTTCTAACCTAGAAGATTGTCTTCCTTCCTTTTGCTTTCCCCTTGCGTTGCCCAAAATTCTAAGCATGCACTCTCTGAACATGAAAAGGCCTTCCATAATATGCTATAAGCATAAACATGATTCCGTATTAATTGACTGAGGCACTCCATGTCGCAAATGGCATATCTAGCACATACACTATGAACAAGTGCAGCGCCGAATTTCCGATGCGATTCGTAGGTATCCCGTGAGAAAAATACTCTCATTCGGGTGTAGATTGCGACCAGACACGGGGCCGATCGCCTATACTCTAGAATGTCACTGCCCACGCCCGAATTCGGTTGTGCGGAAATCCGAATCGAGAAAGCGAATGTCGTATTTATATTTTTGTCGGTATTTTCGTATGAGACTATAAAAACGCGGGGAAGCTGGCGTCGTATTCTTGGTCGTATTATATCGTACTCGGTTCGTATTGGCGTAGAGGAAGCCTGGCCCGAAATTCTTGCCTCGACCCTTGCAAGATGATCCTTTCTCTGACATGATAAGCTGAAGCCCAAAAGATGATAGGGAATTATCACAATTTAGCATGTTTACAGTAAATAGATCGCTGTTCATGAGAGCTTGTCGCAGAAACGCTTCAATGAGCTCTCGTGAGGGACTCCTCGACAATGTCTGTGACGGCCGCGAGAGAAGATATGTGGCATTTTCAACTACTTGATAAAACTTCCTACTTACCAGTATCCTCGCATGCTGTAGACAAGGACATGAGTGGTACAGATGTAGGGATGAGTGAGTTATACCCCTGCCTCCAACTGTGTAAGCGTCTTAGCTCTCGCGCGAAGGAACATGAAACAGGCATTTTGACCCGCTCACCAACGGGAATTTGCGGCAACCTAAACCCTGCCGACCCGATGTGACTCTATGTTGAGAAGACCTCGGCTTACACCAAAAAATGAAGCTGTTTTATGCACAGATGCCCGGCCCTGTAGGGCGTGGCGAGGGGACGCGGTAGTAGTATATGACCGGACGAGCTGACCGCCGTCGAGTGTCTTAGAAGGAAACTCCAAGGACTTTCTCAGGTTCTAATTCTCGGGGATACGGCTCGCGACCCCCCTCTCTCTGTCTCTCTTAGAGCCCAAGGAAACGAGAAGACAAACCGCGTCTCTCGTCTCGTCGTCATCTCCATAACTTCGTCACTGGTCAACTACTCGAACGCAAGATGAAGATTTCGATTCCCTCGCCCGATAGCGCGGCACTGTTGCTCCTCGCAAGCATGTTCCCTTCGTCGATCCACGCAAAGGCGACGACGGCTACCCCTTCGACACTGCACGCTTGCAGCGACATCGCCACAGCCCTGCCCGGCCGTGTCTCGTATCCTGGATCCTTGGCCTATATCAAGGAGACCAACAACTACTGGTCCGGTGCCCTGAAGCAGATGAAGCCCGCTTGCCTCGTCCTCCCTACTTCTGCCGGCGAGGTATCCTCCGTTGTCAAGGTGCTCAACAAATTCCCCGATGTCGATTTCGCGGTCAAGAGCGGCGGTCACGACCCAAATCCCGGCCATGCTAGTGTCAATGATGGTATTCTCATCGCGACCGCTGAGATGAGCGGCGCTACATACGATCCCGAGACTAGCCTTGCGTCCGTGGGACCGGGCGGTGTGTGGAACGATGTCATTGGAGACTTGGAGCCTTATGGCGTCACAGTTGCGGGAGGCCGACTTGGTAAGCCATATCTCTAGGCAGTCGAAAGCCTTAATATTCTCATTACTAACGGCAATGCTCTACATTAGGCCTTGTGGGTGTAGGCGGATATCTCCTTCAGGGTGGTATCTCCTTTTTGAGTGCGCAGTATGGTATGGCTGCTGATGTGAGTACCAAAGCTGCCTCAACCGAAACCCCTCAGCCTCCTTACTTGTCCTGAACAGAGCATTGTCGGCTGGGAAACCGTCATGGCAAATGGATCGGTCGTCAATGTCGACTCTGAAGCTCACCGTGATCTTGCGGTGGCTATGAGGGGAGGTGGCAGCCAATTCGGTAAGTGGAAAATAATAATCACAGCATCACAACACATCTACGAAAGCACGGTCATACTGACAAACATAACACTATAGGTATCGTAACGCGCTTTAAAGTCCGAGCTCACCCTATCAAGAAGGTCTGGGGCGGTTCTCGAGTCTACGCCCCTGAACAAGCCGACAAGCTCTTCTCCGCTCTCCACAACTTCACCGCCCACGGCGCCGAAGACCCCAAGGCAGCCATCATCCACACGAACTTGGTCCTCGTCGGTGGCATCACGAGCCACCTGGTGTACTACTTCTACGACGGACCTGAGCCACCGAAAGAGGGCCCTTTTGCCGACTTCTTGAAGATTCCCGCCCTGGTCAGCCTGACTAGCCAGCAGTCCTACTCTTCGCTAGTATGTCATCTTAGCCACCCATATCTAAGATTATCCCCCGATGACGGCGCAAGCTGTCAGCTAACAAAACCACATAGCTCAAATCCAACGGCGCCCCAGCAGAGTTGATTACCGGACGTATCTCTTTCAGAGTAAGTCGGGCCAAACAACCCTATTCATTGTCTCAGATCCATTAAACAGAGCTAACAAAACGTTCCTGCCTCTTAGACCTACACGGTCCCCTTCATCCCCTCGAACCCTTCCATGTACGGCCAGATCTTCGATAAGTGGGTCGAGCTAACGAAGACCTACCTCGACAACCCTCTGCACGTAACAGGGCAATGCTCTATGGACTTTCAGCCCTTCCCCTCGATCATCGGACAGCACAGCCAAGAGGCCGGCGGCAACGCCCTAGGCATCTCGGGCTCTGACCCGAACCGTCTGTTCCTGGAACTGCAGTGCACGTGGCCGGTGGCCAGCGACGACGCCGAGGTGTACGCCATCTCGCGACAGATGACCGATTGGTTAGAGGAGCAGGTGCCCGCCTGGATCGCCGAGGAGGGGAGGGCTGACGAGTATCTCCCGCTCTTCATGAACGATGCCCAGGCCGATCAGAACGTCACAGGTACTTACAGGGATTATGCCAAGTTTAAGCAGCTGCAGGCTGAGGTTGATCCCTACGGGCTTTTCAGTGGTCGTGCTGGTGGGTTTAAGTTTTGAGGAGGGTTGTATATATAGCGTGGTAGATAAGAATTATACTACATATACCAAATAATCCCATTAATATTACGTTAATATAGTAGTATCTACAAAGACCCCAGAGACATTCGAATCTGTACTTGCCCCCGCCCCCCCTTCCCTCAAGACGCCTATGCTTTACAGTTGGTTAGTAGGTTTCTGGATAGGGTTGGTAACGTCACCGAGATATACTACATACAACCTACATCAATTGTATGTATACTTTCCCACGAGGTAACTAACAGACTTCGACTTCAACCGAGCATCATGTGTACACTCAGGTCCCATCCCTGTCTATAGTTAGCCAACACCACCATGTTTCCCACCGCCGTTCCTGTAAACCTCACCCTGACATCTAGTTAGGCATGGACTCCTAATCCCTCACGGGTTCACCTCCCTCATCGACACCATTCCTAAAATACCAACCTACCTACGCTGCTTACCAACTTCGAAACCTCGCTGGCAGACACTAGTCTAATACGAGCACTCACTCACTCATTGACTCACTATCCATTCACCGAACGATCGAACGAAAATGCCAAAATAACGATAGCGTAACAATACTCTGTAATAGAGCAAAGACTTAGTCATCGTAGGTGGAACCATCCACATCCACCAACTTCTTCTAACCCAAACACAAAAGACACAACCCCCCCCACCCTTACTCCTATTTGTACTCCCCTATCCCTATTCCTATCTCTACTCCTGTCCCTATTCCCGTCTCTTATTCTAGTACCATTTGTCCCAAGTAAACCTATCACATCATGATCGAGTCAAGACAAACGATACTGCCTTTTATATGCAGACTCCCCGGCCCCTAACTTCTCTTTCTGTGTCTATGTCTGCGTCTGTGTCGGTGTCGGTGTCAGTATATACATACATGTATGATGTGTACACCATAGCAAGAACAAAAGCCAGGCTTCCACGATATCAAACAGATTAGTTCGCTCCTTTTCCTAATCTGGTACATCAACGCACAATTATGAGATTAATCACCCTCGGTTCAATATACATCTCGATGCCCTACATTTTCCGCCCTACGTAGGATAACGATGACCCCGAAAACTATGTATACCTACCTATCCCGTATTGCAGGTATTATTTCGCTCCTGGATGCTGGTGTTTATGCGACACCTTTGATGGTATAAACCCTTCACTGGTTTCAGCATATTTATTGTCATTATGAAGTCAACGTTAAAATCATATTGATCGTTTAAATCCATCTGCTCTGATGGCCGTTCAGATGGCTTACTTGTAGTTGACCTGTTGAACAATAAATTTGTAGGTAACGAAGGGAAGACATGAATCCGTAAGATGCAGGGTATCGATTCCACCACATGAAAACAATCCCCCGAAGTCATAACAAGCCATTGCAAGTGGTGGGTGTCGCCTAATCGGCAACACAACCGTCCTAGTCCCAGGAATAGTAAAATCCTAGCGTCCCAAGTAATCGTCATACCATTAAGCCCACCCATCTTGCGATTACCCCCATCTTGTAATGAAAGGGTATATGTATCGGTCATAAGTCGTGAGCTAGGAAACAAACAAAATAACCGTATCTGACATGCATTGCGAACCGACCAAATCCTCCAAATTGACAAAAGAAGGGAAACATGTTAAAATTCGGGGGAGGGGATTTAAAGACAACAAAATAGAAAAAGAGACGAAGGGACAATGTCGGCTATACAACGAATGTAAGCATAAGGCTAGTCATAAACCGTAAACCAGAACCCGAGAACGCCGTCGTGTACTGTTGAAGATTTTCATGAAATCCAATGGGTCAAACTTTCGCAATAATTCTTATCGCGGCAAGTTGGCGCCGATTGAAGTAAGGAAGTGGAAACTGAGAGAAATGTAGTAGTGCCGACATGGTGAGGGTAGTCCTGTCGCGCAATTGAATCGTCCGCTCGTCGAGGTTTAGAAAGCTGTAGTGGTATTGCCTTCGCTCGTTGCAACCGCCACAAGAGCCTCAAGACGGAGCATGTTCTCTCTACTGCCAGTATTTTCCTCGCGAGCAGGACGAGGGGGGAGGCTCTCTCTCGCCGGAAAACCCGGGAATTCGCTAATATTAGGATGAATCATACGATCGACGCGAGCCATCTTGCCCGGTGGCGTGTCAGGATGGGAGACGGCATTCTGTAACCATGCCCGTCGTTTGGTTTCTCGAGAGGTAGCTATTGAAGGCGCTGACATGGTATGCTGGTGGAACGCCCGGCTGTGAACCGATGCTGATGGGTTCTCCGCTCTAACCGGCTCGTGAAATCTCACGGTTGGTGCATTTAACTTGGCTCGATCTGCTTGTGTATCCATGCCTTGGTTCGACTCGCGGGCCCAAGAGTTTACGCTTTCTACCTGCTGCACAAGGTTGGGTGTGATATCTGGCCGCGTTAGTCCCTTATGCAAACCCATATCCCACCTGGAGAGGTTCCGCTTCTCCTCGGATTCAACCGAGCTCGCTGCGTTTGCCGGAGGGAAAAGCGGCCGCGTACGGGCAACTTCCGAGTTCATTGCCGTCGGAGGCCCATTTTCTCTCTGGGTTGAGGCAGGTCGATGGGGAAGAGAGATAAAACTCTCAATTCCAGGAAGGCGGACAGGGGGATTCACATTCTGTGGTTGCTGTGCAGGTAAAGGCGCTTGGGGTTGTGGAGGACTCGGGTATTGAGAAGGGGTAACCACATTGCTCAATCGGCTCCCGGGAACATTGGCGATGAAGTTGCTCGAGTCTGGATGCCATGTGCGGCGACGAAAGTCTTCCGTGCTCGACACAGATTCTCGTCGGATGAAACTCGATGAAGTCGGCGAAGTGATAACACTGCTGGTAGGGGTGAACGGGGCGGCATTAGACCCACCCAGGCTACCGGGTGCGAGTATTGTGTGTCTGAAACTCGGAGTATTGGGAGATTGGAATGGTATCCCACCTGAAGGTACACTAAGTCGTCGACCTGGCGTCATAGAATTCACATACATGCTGTGTGAACGTGCATGTGACGAACTGGGCGACGCGACAGATCCCCAACGGGGGCTGTTCTGTCCAGTAGAAAACGTGGCGGAGGTCGGTGTGCTGAAATCCCCCGGCGATGGGGGCCGATAGGGGTAATTGTCCATCGCGTATGAGTACCTAGATTCTGCCATGATCAAAGGTGGGGGACGACGCCGGGGATCTTCTCTCGTGCTGAAAGTGGACCCGACCGAACTGATGCTGGAAGTTGACAAAGACTTCGAATGGCCTCGTGCTGGTGCGCCCATGCTCCCACCCGTCGATGCTCGCATCCGCCCGGGCTTGGACACCCGGTCTGTCCTAATCTGTCTTTGAAATCTCGTTCCTGTCGCAGCAAGTGAGTCGATCGGTATATCTTCGTTGACATGGACAGTTTGGGCATGTTGTCGCAAGTTATCTAGTCGTGAAAACCGCCTTGCGCAGTGGCACTGGAAGGGTCGCTCTCCGGTGTGCTTTCTGTCATGGGTTGTTAGCATGGGCGCTATAGAAATCAATTCTCGCATCGCATTACCGGATGTGCCTTGCTAGGTGTTCACTCCGCGTAAAACTAAGGTTACATGGAGGATATGCGGTGCAATAAAAGCGCTGCGACTTCTTCTTCTTGCTGGACTTGGAGCCATCTCCGTTAGTACTGTCATCGTCGGACCCGGCGCTATCTTTATTTCCCTGGCCGTCGCCGTCCGAGTCATCCATGTCTACATCTTCGGAGTCCCCCCGTGACACACGAGACTGCTGTGGCTTTTCGATCTGCGAGACTTTATTCTCTTCAATACTCTCGGGTATCTGTACGGCTTGAGGGAAGGGCGAGTTAGGAAGAGGTCGCTGGCTGAACGAGGTTTTGGTCGGAGTAGGCGTCGTCGGGGATGGTGCGACCCCGTCACGATTCTGGGCCTCGATCGTCATGGACGAATTGACAGGACGGAAAGTCGAGGCCATGACGTGCAACGTTGGGGCGCTTTCCCTACAGAGAAAATGCAATTTGGTAGGAATAGGGCCGGCAGTAATAGGGCGCTGGGTGCAGGAAGCCGGGTATTGCGGAGGCTGGTATCTCGAGACGAACTAAGGAAGGGTACGAGGTGGCGCCAAGGTGATTGTCGTCGGACGGAGTGAGGGGGGGCGATGGGGAAGGGATAAACGAGTTAAAAGAATCAGTGATTGTTATCCGAGCCTGAATCCATACAAGGCACTCTTGACTGATCCAGGAGTGAGACTGTCTTTGTCATTCGGCACTCGCAACAGTACTTTAACAGCGACGGACCAGGCGGTGGTGGAGGAATGTTTTGATTCTATGGCCAGGCCAGCTGAAGCTGAGATGAAACCAACGGGGCAAGTCCTATTGGAGTGATAAGCCTCGAGTCTTTGCGCAACCCCGACAAGTACGATCACACTCAAAGGGCAACGGTCGTAAGAGGAGGCAGAAAGGTAAACATAAACCTCCGCGGTGTTCTTGGCCACTTACAGCGTTATATCAAATTGATGCTCATCACAGCGACGGGTGGGAAACAAACGAGGTATGCAGGGGCGGACCAACCACCTGAAAGGCTGGATCCAGAAGCGGGAGTTGGGGCGGCCAAGTGTTCATACCCCCAATACGCGAGAAGGCAGACGATGACTGGGCCAAGTTTCTCTGCTTTCTGCTTTCTGCTCTCTAGTTTTCCAGCCCGGCAGGAAGCGCCCAATAATTAAATATGGCAAGCCCGTGAAATATATTGATAATTTGCGTAATAATAATATGTTTTCTATCGGGCTGGTTAAGCTATGGATGAAGACGAATAATTTAGGCTTCCGGCGCGGGTTTAAGAAAAAAAAAAGAAACAATGAAGTCGTCACGATAAAATAGGTGTCTAGCAAGGCTTACTTACCTTTGCTATTGAAACGTAATCCTCGAATGTAGGTAGAAACACTGTGTTGCGGCCCGTGACGGATACGCAAAACGATGCAGGACAGGCTATAACTATAGGCGAAAGTGCAAAAGAAGCAGGAACAAGGGAAAACGGATGGTAGAGATAATTATGATTGATGGTTGGGCGAGGTCGACGGATGACGCTAGCAGGCCTTTAGAGAATGAGAATAAGGTAACGGCCCATCTACCAGCAGAGTTTGGCGGAGGTCCCGTATGAGGGAACCTTGTGAGAAACAGTAAACTCAAAACTTATGTGAGTGGGTTACGGGCCAGCACTGGAAAGGGAGCAGAGCGCGCATGGAACTGTAGCGAGGTGTATACCTTACAGACGAGAGTGCTGTGAGGAACCCCCGACCTCTCCCTTCTCAGGTCTCTGGCAAGCGTCTTTTCCAAATTGCAATGCTAGAGGGCGGCTTGGCGAGTATAGATTGTCATGCGTTGTACTGCGCTGGGCCATAACAAGCCGCGCGTGTGCCTGGTAAAGTGGATTAATGAGTTGAGCAAGACTCCGGCGCGATGGCGGCTCGGGTGATTCTATTTGTTGGAAGCAGGGGGGAACTGAAAACAGCGGCGTAAAGGATAGGTGGAGGGGCAATGTATCGTGTATGTAAAGTATGTGTGCGCAGCAGGCTAGGTAGGAAGGTGGGTTGACTACGCCGGTAGTGTTTTGGGGTTCGCTTATGACGGCGATAGACCTCGATGATGTAAGGAAGATTGGGGCTGCGTAAGGGAAACAGAAGGGAAGAGGGACAAAAGACTATGACACTACTACTACTAGCAAAGGAACCGCGAATAATGTATACAATAAAACATTACTCTTAGCGGAAGTTTGAAGATTGGAAAGGGCTGCAATCAACTTTAATCTTCCTTGCGCGGATGGCGAGGGGCGCCAAGTTAAGAGGTAGATACATACAGAGACAAAGGTTGCGTATGAAGAACGGACAGCAACTGAAAAGGACTCTGGACAGGTGATGATGACGACTGTCAACCCCCCCTTCCCAATCCTCCGGGCTGACATACCGACATAATAGTGGCTGGTAAGACAGAAGAAAGAGGGGCAAAGTCCACACCCACTGGGCCTGCAACAACAGTACAGATTTCCTATTGTCGCGGGATGCAGTAGGTTAGGCAGGTCAGGAGGGTAGGTCGAGGGTAAATCAGGGGAGTCACTAGAGTCTAATGTAAGAGGGAAGCAGGCTGGGCGGAAATACGGAGGTACCTGCCTTACCTCCAGCTGTGAAGGAGCGTACCTACAGCACCTTTAGTAACCAAATTCCAGGTACTGGGTCGGCTAGGCAGGTACGCAAGTAGTCAGGTACCCTAGTGATACAATCCTGCGTGCCCGATTTCTCTGAGGAGCTGCTCCCTCCTGTGCCTGCTCTGTACTCGTGTACGCTTGCGCAATTTTTGTGGGGTTGACAGGTACTTACTAGTATATGTACTTTAAGTTAATTATGTACCTAAGGTACCTGTTTTGATTCTTGTGCAGGTTGCTGTTAGTCATCAGGCAAGGCACGTCCGTACCTTACCAAACAAGGTCAGGTACCGATCCTAGTGCGGGAACAAGGGACATGTCGATATTCGGATATCTACTTGCATTAACAGCTTTCTCGAGTTCAACTCTACCTGAATTTCCTGCGCATTTGTATGGATTAACTGTTTGGGGAGATATATCCACCTGTGCAGATAATACCACATACGTACATCTTCTTGGACTCGAAGAGACATTAGGCACCAAGTCTCTTTGATGTATGTGCTTTGTATCTTTGTTTTCATGCTCCTGTCGAGCAATGCCTATAGGAAACGCACCTTCAACCGTGATAACAAGAGAATCACCTTCGAAGTCACATTCTACAATCTGCATTTATAGCAAAAGTATAACAGATAGTTGGCAATACGTTGATCAAGTTTACACAATATATCTCAAAACTGCATAGGACGTGCCCTAAAAAGTCAAGCCCAATCATGATTTGATCTGAGCCTTATTTCATTCCCAATCCAGATTACTTTCTCCCATGGTAAACCTATAACAAGGCGTTCTATGGGTTTCTTAGAACAGTAACAGGGCAATATGATCTTTGACAACGGAGCTGTCGGGAATGATGATGCTACCCAAAAAAGTTAAATATCAATCAGCTGTCTTACTCAGACGCTGTTTCCCTTTGTCGAAGTTCATTACTTCGGTGATGTATCCCACGCTATTGGATGTTGGATACCTTATCATATTGACCACGATTACCGGATAAACAGTCTTTATTTGGCTTTAATCAATAAAAAAAGTTAAGAGACCCCATATTCTGCCCTGACCATCTTTGGAGGCCGATCTGCAACACGTGAAGTCTCTTTGTTTCATGTATATACCTACATACCTGTGGTGGCGCCGAGGGTTTCTGGAAGACGTGAATGCGCGTCCGAGGGAAACGCCAAGCGCAAAAAGCTCGGCGCCCCAACTCGACCCAGCTGTACCGACGTGGGCAATGACTCCGGACTGGCCACGTACAAGAGACGAGGTTTGAGGTAGAACGCAACCTGGATATTCTCTGCATAGTATAAGATGTTTGCAAGAAGTATACCTATTTGCTGCAACCCAATTAACAACCGTAGCTATATTTATGTTCATTTTTTGAGTGTTCACTACCTAGTACTTATAGGTATTTCGCGCTTGATGCACAGCAAGTATAAGTACTGTGTAAGAGGATTAAAAATTCTAAATATATAATCTTACATCTCTATACGGTCAAGGAACCCTGGTATCGACACACATGATAGAGAAATATGTATTTGTTATATATTTCGTTAACAAACCTGCGTACCTACTTGCCACAGACAAACTGATATATACCTGGATATATATATCGATAGTTGTGCCGACTTAAGCTGCGGAAGTAAACGAGACGCTCTACCTAGTACTACCTAACCTAGTACTTAACCTAGGTGCTAGGCTGGAAGTATTTCTGCCTTAGCAGGCACATGACCTTGCGTATGTACCTACCTACTTATGCACTTATCGTCGCACACACGGAACCTCGGGCATTCTTATACAGGCGCCAGCATTATCATCTCTTAACTTTGATCCCAACGCGTTACTACGGTCCCAAGATTTTTGGGATTTCTTTCTCTGGAGACAGGTATTTAGAGTCGGATTATCTGATACCTTTCCTTCACGACCCAGAAAAGCTATGGCATAGAGTCACAGCTGACAGGTCAGTTCCGACTGCGTGCCCGTCGCCGATGCGGGTGTGCTGGAACGTGTGAGCCGTGGGCTCGGGTCCAGCCAGTGAGTATTCTGTGCGCCCCGCAGAAGCACGGCTTCACAGCATGGCCCAAGATAATACATATTCCGGCCTCACCAATCATCCTGCACAATGCAAGGCACAGCAGGACACAGCGCAATGCCAGGCCCTTCTCATGATCTTGTCTTACCCACACCCCCTTCCCGCTTATTGCCGAACGGTGGTTCCTTAAAAGGTCTTCGCACTGCTCGAATCCTGTAGTCTATCTAGAGTCTCTAGAGAATACGGGCCTGGTGCTCACTTACGGCCCGAACTTCACACATAATGCTCCGTTCAACATCAGCTGGTACAATCGATACTCTAATGATTTGCTACCCGCTCGCTACTTAGAACGTCCATCTGCATATCACCACGGTTTAGTGAAACCTTCTTTAGGTCACGCACGCTTTCCTGAATCTGTGTTCATGCCTCCCATGTACGTGGTTTGTCGAGTACCCCCGGTCTCAGCCGCGTACCTACTTGAAAGACTAGACCCTGACCGCTATTCTCGGACGAACGCCGCATCGAATCCTGCACCAGAGCATTATCAAAGTTTAACACCATCATCCCGCCACCAAAAGTGACCTCAGAAGCCCCCTGTGCCTGGCTGACCCTGCCTTGGACAGCGAGTGTTCATTGGTAGAGTCATCCATGTTTCTAGTTTCAGTCCATGCCAACCTACTTACGCAACTATGGACGCATTGATGCATCACTGCCGCCCTAGCGCCCCCAAAACTAGTGGCCAGTTAGATGCTCCGGTCCAGCGCCGCAAAGAACCCAGTGCCTCACTCAAGTCTCAAGCCGCCATTGCTTATGCAAGTGCGCCGGGCCCCATCTTTGTCGAAATACCTTAGGTTCTGCCTTAGCTTGCAGCTCGCCTGCATGGCTGTGATAAGCAAGTCATATTGGTTTGCCAGGGAGTTTATCCTGTCTAGACCATCGTCCTTATTTATTACAGGCAGCACGTATTGTATTAGTGGCCTTCCAGCGATCTCATCCGAGCTTGGCGTGCGCATCCTTGTGATCTAGCCCCGCATTCTTACCATCTTTCCCAGGTTCTTACGCAACCGCTAGCCATGCATATTGCTAAGGCTGCCTACCCACTGTCCTGGACCTGCAGGGGAAAGTATGAGGGGTGCCTCGCCAGATATGACTTGAATTAACCCAGGGAGCAGTTATAAGTCAAATCGGCTTCGAGGCCCGCGAATGAGGGACTCCTTAGGTATGCCTAGATCCAACCGGGCAACTTGTTAAACCGACCGTCTCCACGACGCCTGGCACGGTCGCTGGCTCTTGCGTCTTTTCAATTACGCCCATCGTCTTTGTTTTAACTATGGTCCATCAGGTTCTAGGACCCGCCAAGCGGATAGCTACCCTTAGACTTGGGCTATGTGAACTAGATTTCCGAGCCTCTCACCAGCCGGCTAAAAATGAAGAGAACTCTACACCGTCCCTTCCCGAAACTCTAATCGTTCCGGAACATGTTAACTCTTTCATTACTGATTGTGCAGTTGAAAACATGGCAAACTTTATAGACACAATGGTTCTGTTCTTGGATCACACAAAAAGGCTGCTTAAGCTTTCTGACTATAATAGATTCTCCCTGCTACCCGATTACAAAGGAAGAAAGGGAAGAGAGAGCAGCCTTCCTACAAACGGATTATCTTCAGCAAAGAAACCAAGTACGCCACACATTTCTGTCACCGAAGAAACACAAGCGGCCCGTGTTTTGCTGACTCGTCCCCTCTCATAGATACCATCAGCGCACAATGTTTCAACAGCAGCCTTTCCGGTTGAACCCTGCGGCCCCGTCTTTCTATTCTACATGTCGGCCTTGTTTGAACCCTAAAGCCCCAGCTTTCTACCCATCTGTGCAAGTGCCACCATCGCCCGACCCTACGCCTGTTGATCGGCATTCCCCCCTTTCTGCAGCCCTGCGCAAGTACTAACGTATGAAAGCCTTGCTCCGGGAGAGCAAATGCACGTCTGCCTAGATGCAATCCTCTTCCATGTCCCTTCCGAGACTGGCCATTTCATTAGCATGCTGCAATGCCCTGTTAACGGTGAGATCACCATACTAAGATATTATGACTCGTCGCCCCTCCAATGTCCTCCCTCGAACTACCGACGTCCTTGTGGTTCGTGTCCCAGTTGCTTTGGATAAAGGTTTCAAACCTAGGCAGCAAGGGGCACCAGATAAGTTACCCTTCCCATCAGATATGCACATGCGGTCTTATGGCGGTAAGTATTGTAGATGAGACAGTAGTTAGGTAGGTCAAGTATATGGATAATAAATTAATTGATAAACAAACTTGTGAACTTCCAAGTGTCCGCCGGTGGCTTCATCTTGAGCTAAGCAAGGAATATCTGTGATCATAACGTAAAGAGTTAACTATTCCAATCGAGATTTACTCTATAGTGATCCTAGAAAAATAGCTTTACACAACTTCCCACCTCGTTTCAGCCTCCCTCGCGCCTTATTCAAAAGACCAACTACGAACATACTGGGTTAGTACTATAAGCATCGACACACCAATCGCCGTGTCGTATTACGTACCTTATCTTTCATTGTACACTAATACTGATTTTTACGATACATGTGAGAGTATCTTACCTAGGTGCTGTAGGGAAGATGGAGTTTTCTCGGTCACATGAACACAAATTCATAAATAAAAGTAATTCCGAAGGCCAGAGTTAGAGACCCCAAATTATACGTTAACGGCTTAAAGGGATACTGTGAGCTGGACCATAATACTAGAGTAAGGAACACGTAGGTAAGTAACTTGGAATGAGATCCAAATCTATTAGCCAACGGTCTATGCAAATCTATCTTGACCTCGATGCCAGAATCGCAGGTCTCCCCCCTATAATGAAGAATGACAGAAGCGCAGTGACTCCAGACAAGACAGCGAAAACCAGATTCATATCCCCGTAACCAAAAGAATCTTTCAGGGCACCGGCAAGGACCGGTCCGACCGTGAGTCCGCCGCAGAAGAACAGGGAGTTGAAGCCGTACAGCTGCGCGTAGGGGCCGTTCTTACCGAAGAAGCCCGGGTTCGCCTTATTGTATCTCTCCACCACCGTGCTCGACTCTACCACGCTGGGTGCGCCTATGATGGCGAGTCCGACGCCGTTGAGCGCCAGTAACGCGCAATACAGAATAATGTTCTGCGACCTCGGGAGCAGCTGTTCAGGAGGGAGTCGGAGGAGGATGAGCGAGGGGACCATCCATCCGAACCCGATCACGGCCGCGGGCTTCGTGCCGTACCAGTCGACGGCCCAGCCGGCGATGGGGCCTAGCAGTAGGTATGGCACGTCGAGCGCGATGAAGAGGAGCCCGGCCTTGAGCGACGTAAATTGGAACAGGCTCTGCGCTTCGGTCGGAATAGTGGCGTCGTAGACGGCGAGTAATGCGGCCTGCACAAAGCCTAGCGCCAGGCTCATGGCTAGACGCGGGCTTTTGAAACAGATTAATATTGGGAAATTCCGCACGAGTATGTTAGGTTCCCCCTTGATTTTATAAGCCTCGTCATCTTGCGCCTTATGAGATAGCAGAGGATCTTCTTCCGATGCTTCTGCATCGGGCCTCTCGACCTCTCCATCACCCACGGACTCCGAGTTCTGTGCACTCGTTTGCTCGTCTTGTGAAGGGTCGATATACTTAACAGCCTTCTTCTTTTCGATGACTAGAAGTCGCATGATGAAGTCCAAGGCGAGCATACCAGCTCCTAGGCAAAAGACCCCGGTATACCCGGTCTTCTCATATAGTATCCCGCCGATGACAGGCGCCATCAACTCTCCCATGGAGATGAAGGAGAATATCTTTTTTTTTGTTAAGGTCAGTTCTAGCCTAGCAGGTATTCAACTTATGAAGGGGCGTGAAAAATGATTACCGATCCAACGACTTTCCCCAAATTCTGTGGTCCCACGGTATCCATCACCATAGCCAGACCAATCGTCCAAACAACAGCGGCACTGATTCCCTGTAGGACGCGAGCGATGAATAACACGGCAATATTGCGGCCGACGGCTAGCATAATAGTAGCAGCCAGCAAGGCAGCGAGGCCGCTCAGGAAGGGCGCCTGTCGGGAATTGGTACGATCGGCGATCCACCCCGCCGGCACGGATGATACCACCGAAGCGCCGGCATACGCGGCCAGGAGGTTCGACACATAGGACTGGATCTTCTCCTCAGGGACGGAGAGGCGACTGTCTAGCATGAACGGCAAGACGGGCACGACTAGCCCGTAGAGGAAGAGGTCCGTGAACATGCCGATGGCCACGGTCGCGATGATGAAGAGGGAATTAGAGCGCCATCGGAGGCCTAGTGGGGGTTTGTTATCATCATCACCCGCCATCCTGAGTCTCTGATGATTTTGACCTAAACTGATTTACACGTTAGACCTAGCCGAGCAATGTGTATAAAATGTTTTTAATTATATCAGAAGATAGTATTGAAGCAAGGTTTCGTTCCGGCTCTTTTTGAAAGTTCGTTCCTGCAGATCTCTCATGATACGATTATCGTATCGATGACCTCATATGTACCGAGATGGTTAAATCTGCAAGGTACCCGTACGACGGCTATCTATTGACTTAATAAATAAATAAATAAGCAAAAATAAGTAAAAAAAGAAAAGCCATTTTACACCAGCCTCAAAAAAACTGCAAAATCATCGGTTAGATAGCTGTCGGGTTTCACCGATTGATTGATTTCATTTGCTTTTTGTCAATTTGAACTGATTGCTTATTGGGCGAGCCAAGAGAAGATGCAGGAGGCGTGATGAACTAAAAAGGACCCGTCCTTTTTTTTTTTTTTTTCCTTTTCACACAGATAGGTAAAGGCCATCTGCAAGAAAAATATGATCAAAAAACTTTGGATGGTATTTAAAAATGATATGATACCATATCATCCCGCCCCATCACTAATGACGAACTATGGTCAAGACGCAGGTTCGTGTTATGTCGTGTCGCGTGAAGGTAACGCCTGCTACCTATGGTATGGTCTCGTACGTCTCCCACTCATCCGGGATTTTCATGACCGCGGAACGGACATATATATGTTTCCCCCCGGACCAATCCAACCCTTCCACACAGCCTGCTTTCACACTGACGCTGTCCCTGGGCGTGCCGTCCGGGTAGATGATGCGGTGGAAGAGGCGGGAGCCGCACCGCGAGCAGAAGTAGCAGTCCATCGTGTTCCCCGACTCCGTTGCGCGGTTCCAGATCTTCACTTTACTCTCAAGTTCCGGGGATAGAGGCAAAATGCCCTCGGCCGGAAAGATGGCGGATGTCCCGAAGGCGGAGGAAGACTGCTTCTGACATTCTGTGCAGTGGCAGTGGAACAGTGCGAGGTGCGCCGCTGTCGGCGTCCGGAAGGATACTTGCCCGCACTGACAGCGGACCGTGAGGGGTCCTTTTTCTTGTTGTAGGGGTTCGGGTTTCTTCTCGGTCGAGGAGGCCATGATGCTGAACTTGATGTCTAAGACCGCAATGGACAGGCACCGGAGGTTATGTGTACGTAGGAAGATGAGCTAGGATGATAAGACCAACGGTGTAAGGAGAGATGACGGTGAGTATATCTTGCTCCTCGATGGTTATATTTCTCGCATTGGCCCCGACGTCATATCACTGCTTACTTGCAGTTGAAGTCTGTGCCAATTAGGCAAATATCGCGGCACAGATTCCGGATTCGGCAGAGGTTCCCGTCTCCAACACTGGATTCCATCAGATAGCGAGCGATAACCAATTCGGGTGTTTATGTTTAAGTAATACATGTATTCTTGATATACGTACTTGAAGTCTTCGTAAACATAGTATAGTGATTATATCTGTCATGCTTGAACATAATCAGTTCGACCGAATATCGCACGAAGCTAGGGAATGTTATAGGGGCCCGCAATGAATTCCTGAATCCTCCTGAGCTCCGTCCGCGCTTTCGCGGTTTTCCACCTAAGCCTATAATCCAAGTAGCAATGCATCGTAAGATTCCAGTTCTCGTTGATAGCTGAGACGTGAAAATCAGACATGTAAATAATACATCTTCACTGAGATAGTTGAGCGGATTGTCTATAGGACCATATATTGGGAAGCCAGCTCTCTTCCTCATTGACTCGGCAGATAAGTGACAATCGAGGCGGATTCTGTTAGTCGACAGGACTGTTTCGCATTCCGAATAACCTCGCAAAATAATATTACACGAAGAGGCTGTGCTTCAAGCTGATAATTTACATATGATACTAATCCTCAGCTGAACATAAGCAAAAAGATGTTAGTCACACACGCACATCGATCTCTATCGTATATCAACCATGTGGCCAACGCTTATGGACACTTTTCAACGATTCCGGGTGCAGACCGATAAACTACCTAACACAAATGTCCGACTCACAATCAAAACTTAGTGACGACGAGCTCATTGAGCTTGCGTTGCTCAGGGATTTCGAGATAGACGCGTTAATTGCAGAGCATTTCCTGAGCCTCGACGACCAATTATCGCGTCCACTAGACAGAGAGCTTGTCTTGGACTTCGGAGAGGTTAACTTAACCGTGACAGCAGGTCCAACGTATCCTGCGTCCTCAGTTGTCTGGTGCATCGAGAATCGCGTCCTCTCACGAATATCAGTTGATGCTTTGCGAAAAAAGCTACGAGACATTGTAGAAGCGGCAAAGGCCACGAATAACCTGACGCGATGGCAGAACCGGGAAGTCGAATTCGAGATGGGCGTCTTCAACCCTGTGCAAGTTGTGTTGTTCCTGGCCCGAACCACCCGTGAACACATCAGCGGCACCTCTGATACCTCTCCACAACAACCAACGTGCGTATCACCGAAAGAGCCCGGAATAGAATCTGACAATTACCTACCGTTTTTCACTCGGCCAAGCGAGCCCGTTGACAAGTCCACGGCCGCAGAACTGGCCAATACCACCGCTTTCCGTCTTCTCGGGAAGACCCCGCAGCAAATATGTGCGAGTATCCCGCCCGACTACCGTGTTGTCCATATTGAGAGCGTGCTGCGAGGCAACCTAGTCGCCGCGTTCGAAGACAAGCAGGACGAGCTCCGGGACGTACTGTCTGGACAGCGACGCGGCCAGCTGCAGCACTTCGTGCCGGCTCCTTATAACAAGGAGCGTCAGACGGGCCTGGTCAACTATCTGGTTTCCCCGCGGCTTACGTTCCACGGCACGAGTCGCGAGTACGTGTCGTCGATCATCCGGTACGGGTTCCTTCTTCCCGGTTCTAAGGACCCGAAGACGAGAAAGGCCCACGCGATTCGGTGTGGTTCTACCTATGGGCAGGGCATATACAGCTCGCCCGATCCCAAGTTTGCCATCTCCTATTCGAATTGGGTCTGCCCGACTGTGGAATCGCACGAGTTTTTCGGGATGAATCTCTTAGTGTGCGCTACGTGTTAGTAATACATTGCATATCCTCAATTTATCCTCTATTCGTACGACGAGTTTATATATCGTGTGACTTGAGAGACGAGATTTCATGAAAGGTGCTGAGATATTTAATGGGAACCATCTTACTAACACTTTGGATGGTAGTGATGGGCCGAACAGCAAGCATCTCTCGAGATGACAACTGGCGCGAGCAGCATGAGCCATATCCAGGGGCAGATTCGCGTATGTTATCACCCTCAAGTCTTCCAATCCGATTCAAATGGTGGCGTATTTATATATTAGACGAGAAGTGCCGAGAATAATAACTCAGAGCGGTCATTGCTGACATGCCAGGCAATCATTTTAAGACGTCGCTAATGAAGGAATGGAGTACATTGTGTTCTCCTCCGCGCAGATTATCCCAGTATACCTGCTTCATCTGGACTGGGGACACGAGAATCGCTACCACTATGATCCAACTTGAGCCGCTCACTGTAGCCCAGAATATAAGGGAAATTGGATCTCATATATACAAGAGTAACCACAAAATAACTGCATCAATGAGGCTTAAGTAGAACGGAGATTTGCATAGCCCCTTGCCCAACCTTCTTACCCCTGACAAAACGTATTATTACAAGTGCTGTGAACGACATTTTAGCTTCCTAGCCAGCCGATACTATATGAAATAAGGTATAATACTTTATTATATACCCTTAGTGACTGTTCAGCAACGTTGCTGTCGAATGCTGGCGTTTAGTTCGCACAAGTCCAACACTTAGCATCCCCAACGTCACCACAACCCTCAATTACACGCGCTGCCTGGGGATACGGACAGAGGATACGACTCTGCACTTTCTCCGTCTTGTCGGTTATCTTAACAGGACTCTCGTTAGGCTCAGTCCCGTTCTCTACCCAGGCGCGCAGCTGCTCGAAGAGGCTAGTAGGTTGTCCGCTACGACCACCGATGCAGTGGTAAAGGCCTGGCACCGGATAGAATTTGTAGAAGCTTTGAACATCTGGTATGATGGATGTTACTGCGTTGTAGTAGTCTTCTGTGCCTCCTATGGGGATGAGGTTATCGTCCTGACATAAAGAAGAAAAAATCGTTGTTAGCGTTTGCAGACTATAAAATAAGCTAACATTCAATATGAACTCACTATTCCATGAAAAGTTATCAGCTTTCCACCAGCCTTCTTGAACGGCCTTAAGTCCGGGTCATCGGTGTTGAGGACAGAGCGATATACTTCCTGGCCCGCATGGAATAACTGGTCATATCCCTCGTGCGTGAGACTTCCAACGTCGAAGTCCGGGTCTCTTTGTACGAATAGTTCCAGCCATAATGTTCCCAGGATATTTGGTTCGCCGGTACATGTGCCGCTAGTGCAATTAGTGATGGCCACTCCGGGTTGACCAACAGCTTTTGGACCATTCCCAGTAAGCGTAGTACCGGGGCTAAATCCGTACCACAACTGTTTTCCATCCGTTGTGCGGGGGCCATGCCAGGTTGCGTTAGCGACAGCAGCCGCTACTTCGGAGATTTTAACAGTGTCGGATGTTTCGGTACAGTTCACAGCCTTGCCGACTAGCTGAAAGGGATCGAAGCGAGCGAGACAGTCCTTAGGTCGGCTGACTATCCCATCTTCCGCCCCGTCCTGTGCATCGCAAGCTATGACCGCAGCGGCGGTCAACGCGTCTAGTTCGCAAGAGTGCGGGTACTGGCCAAGATCATTCATAACCTGTTGTGCCCACTGTATGCTCGAGGATAGTTCAGTAAAATGTATAGCGGGAGCACCAGCTGCAATACCGTCGTAGGCGTCGGGGTAACGTTGAGCTAGCACCATGCCCTGGCGACCACCCTGGGAGCAGCCGTTCCAATATGAATACTTTGGTGTTCTGCCATAGTATTTCTTGATCAATTGTTTTCCAATGATTGCCTGTTATTTTGAAAAATAAATAAATATTAGAGAATGGAATGAGCATAGGTAGTGAAGGGCCATAATATCTACCTCATCATTCAGAGACGTCGAGCCTAAGTTATTCAACTTGTATAAGTTCACGTTACCAGGACTAAGCAAAGCCCAAGGAGAAGGGTCCGAAGCACCCCCGAGACCAGTACCAAGGTTGAGTGTCTTATATCCTAACCCAGCATCGGTCGTGATAGTCGCATACCCGTCTGCGAGCGCGCCGCTCATTGTACCATAGGATAACGCAAAACGTCCGGCCACATATCCGCCGCCGCCAACCGCTTGTAGCCTCTCGTTCCATTCTTCGCTCTCGGGCAGCCATGCTTCGACAGTGACATCATCGTTTTGACCCGGGTGAGTGTAGGAAACGGTGACATTACAGAATGTGGCGTCGACCAGTTCAGTCGCGGGAGCAATGAAGCGGGCTTCTGCTGGCACGGATACGCTGTAATTTGACACTAGAGAAGCGTGTACAGAGAGAATATCTGCTCCGAATAGGGTGAGGCCGTTAAACGTAGATGGCACGCATCCTGCTATGGGTGAGGGTGCCATGATGAAGCCTTCTACTAACCTTGGAAGCAAGGCAAAGAAGAATTGAGTCACCGCTTAAGGGCTTGCTGATGAATCTGGTAGTCCATTGTGTAAGAAGTTATTATTTTCTTTTATACTAATACTTGGCGATCGTATCTTAGTGAACGGCACAGTTTGGGGTTTTCACGGCCCCATGCTGGGATTGGTCATCAGATTACGTGTTTGTCTCTTGAAAAGAAGATTGACGGAATGATATTCATCCACCTCATAAGCAAAGTATAGCTGTGACTCAATCGCCATACTTCAGGCTCTAGGCTTCCGAGCGTCTGTTGGTTCTAGATTGGTATTTGTGAGGTACTGACGTTACCCTTTGTTAAGAACGCAGCTCATACAAGGGCTTCTTTCTGGATGTCAACGAGCCCTATCCAATCATATAGGCCCAAATACGATGACCATCACCCTTGATCCAGCCAATAGGAGCTTACAAATAAGTATCCGGCTGATTATGATGACCGCAACCCTCGGGTTTTGTTAATAACGTGCCCGTTATCTCCTGGAAACGGTATCATGTTACTCTCCTGTATTACAGGTGAGTTCTCCGAGAGCCCGACACATTATCTAAGGCTACCTAGGCTAGAAGATCGAACGTCACCCCCGTAGTAAGAAATAATTATGCAAAGACAATCAGCCAAAAAGTCCAGGCGCAGGTGTAAAGAATGCATGAAGCGTCACGTGAAATGCGATGAAATCTGGCCGTCATGTGCTAACTATAACGTCCGTCAGTTGCGATGCTCATTTATTTCAACGCTTCCTACCACCCTGTCGAAATCGGTGCCCGCTAGGGTCTCACCCCTAGATGACACATCTCGGTCTTCAGGCTCTAAAACATGTAGTCCGCCTCACGATAACACCGATGGGTTGTTAGCGCCCTCATTCCATGACGAGTTTACAAGTAGAACACGCTCTCCTGCGTTGGGAAATGAGACATATGGAATACATCATCTAGAGCTTTTACACAATTTCAGAGCCGGCGTGTTAGACGCGAAGATCCTAGACGTCACAGCAGTAAATGGCTTCATGGCGATACTAGTCTAGCAAGGGGTTCAGAACCCCTACTTGATGGACCAGCTTCTCGCCCTGTCATCACACATGAGCACCACGCAGTCGAGCCAACGCGAATTTTATCTTAAAGAAGCAACACGCCTGCAGACGCGTTCAACGCCGCGCAGATGAATAAACCACAGCGCAACGCAATGTCCGGCTTCCTCTTCTTCACACTCCTCTCGCAACAAGTTCTCTTTGAGGTGTTCTTCATCTGCAGCGACTTTTCTACATTCCTCGACAAGCTCTACACAGGCTTCCGTCTGTCCAACGGCGTGCGGGCACCAGTCGGGGACTCGTGGCCCGCCCTCGCGATGCAGTACCGGCAGCAGTCAGGGATGGACTTACCGGGGAGTTATATATCGAGCGGCGTCACTTTCGGGGCGACCCTCACCGCGAGATTAGGTCCCTTGAAAGAGCTTGTTGAAAACGGACATCTCAGCCCCTCCATCTCTAGCGCCTGTGTCAAAGCGGTGGACGCGCTGCGGGATATATCGTATATGTCGGAGCTGTCGACTTTCCTCGCGTTTCGCTTCATCCGTGTGCTCCGATGGACTGTGGTCGTGTCGCTGGAGTTTATCAAGCTCTTAGAGAAGAGACAGCCCGAGGCTTTGCTCATAACTGCGTGCTATAGTGTCTTGCTCTCTGAGGCGAGAGCCTATTGGGTCTTTGCATAATGTAAGGTATGCTTAAACGCTTTGCGATGATTGATACTACTTTACTACCACCACTTTCGAGAGTTTATAATAGCACGACTTTTTACTTACGAGCATGCCTAGATATAAACCTATAAGATAGAGTAGATATCCTACATTGGCGCCTTAAATAATGTCTTAAATCCTCCATGAACCCAGCCTCCACTTAAGCCACCTTCATCAAGCAGGGAGCTACAGGGGAGATTAGCGGCGTGACTTTGAATATATGCAATAATAACGCAAGCTACTAACAATATGTTAGTTGCATCTTATTTTTGGCCTAGTGGTAAAATCTAACAGGTATATACTTACAGCGGTACAACCTATCAACATCTTTTGAGAGACAAAGTTAGCACGCTGGCGCTTAAAGATAGAATCACAACAAACGCTTGTTAGAGCCAATAATAAATCTTATAGTTACTGCCATCTCCAGATCTTGTTGTATGCCTTCTCTGATAATATTGAAACGGAAGATCTACCAAACCAGGTCTGGAAATCCATCCGCCTTGTGGTAAGTATGTGCTCAAGATCCTTTACCCCGGCAGATGCAAGTAAATAACTGCGACCAGTTCCTACATAGAATCATTTTTGATGTGGGCTAAGCTTTATCCAATTTTACCAGGATTAGCTGAATTATGTACAACAACTAGATTTCTCCGCCGACAACGGCACGGGCGTATCACTAGAGACACATGATGTTGAAAAATCGAGGCCTACGAGCCACCCAGGCTCAAATCCTCCATGTCTTTTAAGGGCGCATCATACAGCACCTCTTGTAGCAAATCTCGGATCGCCTCGTCCGTCTCCATTTCTTCATTGTCTCCAAAGGTATCTGCGTCCTTGCTGTCCACGGCAGTTACGGCAATGTCTAATAGCTCGTCGAGGCGCGGCCGGTTGTCTTCATTGACAGCGAGACAGCGGATCAGGAGATCGCGGAGGTCCGGATCGAGCGTGGGGTACTCGTAGTCGCCGTCCTCGTCTGGTAACAAGACGGTCCCCATCGTGATTATACCCTGGTACTCCCCTTCGGTGAAGCCCAGAGCGACCACCCTTCCCGTTATCAACCGAAGCATGATCCTGCTTACGTCCAGCAGGTTCGCCTGCACCGCTCGCGGGTCCTCGTACGTCTCGCCGAAATCTATCAGTTTCACGGGCGGCACAAGCTCGTGCTCGTCGAAGTCGCCGGGGGTGCCGATCAGAACTGTTAGTTTATGTCGTTAAGAGCCGACTGAGACGTGTTTAATCAAGGATTTTACGTACCGTTTCCCATGTGCATATCACCATGATAGAGACCTCCCTCGTTTTTCCCGCCCTCTGGGATTTCCTCGAGCTCCGGTTCGGAGCCTATCGGTTTATTTGGAGGGTAGGCCAAGCCCACACAAGCTCTTAAAACTTCTCGCTGTCAGTCAGTATCTATAAGTAAATCTCATACCTATATATCTTCCCCCCTGAGACCATTTTAATGAGAAAGTACTAAGTAGAGTCACTGACAGCATAGGTAGATACGCCATAATACCCTGTTCGGCAGCGCCTTGCCACTTTGCTCAGTTCTCTTCGCTAAGCGTAGTATATCCCCATTCTCGAGGTATTCCATGATGATCGTAGGGCCTTCAAGTCCGACCAAGTATTGGTGACCTTTCGGAGTTTCGCCATCGTCGGCGACCGCCATCACTCTTGCAAGATGCGCCCCGCCGCTCAACAACTATTCAGATAACGCATTAGTATAGTATAGCATAGTAAGGCTAGTCAGTGGCCTTTTTTTTTCCACCACATTTTTGTTTCTTTCCCTTTGTCCCTCCACCGTACATGGGAAACCTAAAATTAGGTGCTACACTGGAATATATTCTCGCGACTTTTTTATCGTAGGGCGGGCAATTCATTCTCACCTTCAGCGTCCCGATTTCGCGGCTCACATCGCTTGCCGTTTGCCTCCCTAGTGCCTTTTTAACAATAAGCCTTCGAGGCCTTCCCTCGACGGTGCGATCAAGGACACGGAACGCCATCCCGAAGGCTCCTGAGCCGGCCACGCCTTCGTATTCAAACTGTAGGTTGGTGAAGTGGTCGCGTATGCGTCTTATACCCTCCTCTACCCCTCTCATACTAAGCTCCGCCCTTTTTGCAAATTCGGCGTCAGCAACTTTTCGTGGTCCAATCCGAGGTCTCATACAGGTAGAGTAATGCCTTAGATCGAGGGCATGATATTGACGTCAAATTCGAACACCTGCGCTTCAGAGACTCGCAGGGAAGAATTCGTAAGGAGAGATTGTAACTTTGTTTCTTGAGAAAATCACTTACTCTTCTCGCATCTGGTCTAGGAGGGGGATGTCGACGTACAAACCCTCAGGAGGGTCCAAGCCCAGCGCGGCCCGATTAAAAGAGGCCGATTTGGCACTCCTCCCACTCCTCCTACTACTGCCACTACTCCCGCTAGATTTTGACATTCTGGATAGAGGAAGAGGTTCACTTGATATTATATCAAACCAACCGGGCTAAAATTACGACGACAGTATTTAGCGTTGACAGATAAAATGCTCTTGAGCAGGGCCGTCCACCATCTGCGCGCGCAAATCAATATATTAATACCCTGAATACGAAAGACACAACAAAACGGGCTAGTCCATTTCCGGAGTATCACCAGGTAATGCCTTGTGAGTCAACTGAAACAAATGTCTTAAAAAAGATGCAACGTTCTGTGTATTCTCTCGTTTAATCTAGTCTAGGAACTTGATTATAGATGACGCGTCCTTGAAAGCTTCACGCCTTCTCGCATCGCATGTAGATGTAGGTATGTATAGAGATACGACCATCATTCAATCAACCGACAACATCGACCTAATCTCCGGCTCTCGTACGTAGATCTAAACTGTTAAATCTTCTTACCCATATCTATCCATCCATCCATCCACTCATCACTCACTCACTTACTCACTCAACTCAGTAAGCATAAAACTCCTTCCTCTTCCCCAACTGCCTCGCAAATGACCTCCCTTCACTACTCGATAATACCGTAGTAACCACGCCCTGGACCTGTCTCCTCTGCTCATCGTTGAGGATGCCCACCTCGGGCGGCGGGATAGGGGTATCAGGAATCGGCAGCGGCTTGGTCGAATCCCTAGGGAACAGCGAACCCGAGGTATCGCCACCCTGCGCATCCGCATTCTGTCCCGTTCGCGCGAGCGCCAGAAAGGCAAAATGGCCGCCCACGACAGGCCGCGCCTTGAAAGCGGTGTCGGGCGGATATCCGCCGTGGCCGGTACATTCGTAGAGGTCGGAGAAGGGCCCGTCGGTGACCGTCTCGTTGAGCCAGTAGGCGATGGCGTTGACGAAGAGCCGGCGCGTCGCGGCGTGGGACGTGGCCGCTGTCCAGATCTGCCAGTCGGATTTCGTGTAGTGGTGCCGGTTGTCCAGCGGCACGCCGTACACCTGCGAGACCACGGGGTACCAGGCCGACTGCATGGCGTACAGGTCGCCGCTCACCAGCCCCATGTTCAGGAGCTTGTCGAAGTAGATGTTGTAGAGCAAACCCCAACTCGAGCGCCATTGGTAGGCCAACGTGGTGTGCTTGTGGCTTGGGTCGATGGCGTAGCTCTCCCATGTCTTGTAGTACGAACGCGCCAGGTTCGCGTATTGCGTGGCATCCCCGCCCTGCTCGGCAAGAGAGGCGATGTAGGACATGGCTTGTAGACCCACGATGCCCTTGATGGCGAGGTTGGTCTGGTTCAGCAGTGTACCCGCGAAGTCGTCCGTGCTTAGCTGCGATTCCGGCACGAGCGAGAACTGGATCAGGTATTGCGTGAACTGCTTGAGGAGGTCGTAGTGGCTCGTCAACCAGACAGTGTCGCCTGTGAATTTGTAGTAAGCGTAGCTCATAAGAATGAAATTCGCGCTCTCCTCCACGGGCATGTACTCGTCCGTCCCCTCGACATGGCCAGTCGCATTCGGGAAATGGGTCCCCAGGTCGTGAATACAGTAGCCGTTTGGGTAGAACTGTCCCTCCTGGTAGTCGTACAACGGCTGCAGCGCGTAGCGGAGTAAGTTGGGGTTGGCGTATAAGAAGAACGGTGCGGCAGGATACAGCACGTCTACGGTGTTGACGTTCCCGTTGCTGGAGATTTCTTTCTGGAAGATCAAGGGATCGAGACTAGACGTGTTAGGATTCTGCGCGAACACATATCCGCCCATCACCTGACGCGCCGAGAGTGCCACGATTGAGTAGTACGACTGCGCTTCCGACACGTAAGGGACGGAGATTCCCGTCCAGTTGACGGGGTCGAGAAATCCGAAGGTGGAACTGCTGTCGAAAACGTATTTTTGCCCATACTGGTCGGTTCCGTTTGGAGGTACGGGGTTCGAATTGGGCTTCGTATCGCTCGAGACCGGCGCGTCGTTGTTTCCGTAGAAATTGTTTACGTCGGCTTGGAGCTGCATCTCAAAGTCGTTTCCAATACTCTTCACGTCCTCGAAGTCTTCCCAGTGAAAACGTATCATTGAGTGTAGGTCGCCGTAACACTTGGGCCACCAGGGCGTCAGTCTGGTCAGGCCATTGTCTGTGATGTATTGCACGATGGGGTCCTGAACAGAGCCCAACGTATATCGGACGGATACATTAGTGACGTTCCCGAAGTCGTGCGCAAAGGCGAAGACGGGGGTGTGGTCGCCAAAATTGGTGTTGAAGGTGGCTATGTTGTTGCTGAGAGTGCGATTTCTGAAGAACGTCATCCGGACTGCCGTCGCTTCACCGCATTCGTAGGAGAACGAGCTCGCGTCGGACGGGCTCGTATTGTAGGTGAAGTTCCCCCATTGAGGAAAGTCCCTGTCTTCGCCGAAAACATAGTGATTGCGGCGATACTGTAGCCAGGTGAAGATGTCTGTGGGGCCGGAGGTCGAATTTCCTGTTGCGTTGACGGTCGCACTGTTCTTCTTCAGATCCCAAGATATGTCATTCTGATTGCCTACTCCTATCCAACTGGATGCAACATCCGAGTAGAGTCGGATGTGATGAGGTTGACCGTCCTATGACTTTCATGTCAGTCACTCTGTATGCTCCATTGAAAGTGCCTAAGGCTGAAATACATCATGCAGTGCCTCTGAGTAGGGCAAAGCAGATATTAGGATAATAGATAGCGATTAATATTCGAAACCACATTAGATAGTAAAGGTTTGACTTACAGTTGAGCGAACAGTTGTAGTTAGGTAGCTGAGAGGAATAGAGGATCGACAAACATCCTTTGGAGTTACAGGGGAGAGAAAGCTTGCTTCAATCGTGACCGGACCGGCTTGAAAAGTAAAGTTGGATGTCTGCGAATCATACAAGACCGCTAGGGGGGAAGCTGAGACGTATTGAGAGTCTGCTGGGAGTTCCCTATTGGTACTGCCGAGATATTCGTATGCAACGTCATCTACTACGACAATCCCCTCCCAACCAACACGCTCGTTCGTCCAGAATCTGGGGGTCTGGCTGTTAAGGGTCCCTCCATCTGCAGTCGTCGTCGACCATACGTTCACGTATGGGTTTCTGAGGGCGAGTGGCAGAGATGGAGGCCGAAGCGGCGAATAGAAAGGACCAGCCACTACATTCTGTAGGGATATGGCCAGGACTCCCAGAGAGGATAGCAGGGCTGGCAATCGACGCGTATGCATCTTTCTTCTAAAGACAAACCAAACCACCTATTGGAACGCAGCGAGGATCAGTCCAAAGATCAGCCCAAATGGATGATCGCCGATGATCGTCCCAGGGTTGTAGATACGTATGTTACCCTAAGGGATCTAACAGCACGTCCTGGTTTGGGGCGATCTCGATGCCCTTTTAGCTTCGTGCGAAGTGATGTCGACAAGCAGGCTTGTGGTTGCGTTTGCGCAATCATCCACCTTCACCAGGTGATGCTATCAGGCCTTGCCGCGTCTGCAGATGGATGCATCGTAAGTCACACAGATAGGGTCCTCACACCTCAGTAATTAATTGGTCCTTTCGCGGCAACTCATCGGATGAATTTAAGATGCAGCCATCGTCACGGGAAACATGTAACCGTGATTCACTCGCCTTCATTCGCGTGGGGTACGCCAACAAAAGAGATGTTTGCATTTTCCTGGAGGCGCAGTTATGCAATCCGTTGATCCCATTGCCCCTGCGCGTTCCATATTCACAGCAAAATCAAAATACCAATTTCCAGTAAGTTGCCGCATGATCGTGAATCCAGTGACAGTATAATAGCTATCCTGCAGGCAAACTACCGCCTATATAAGCGAAGTGCATGGAAGCATTATGAACCGCGTCATTGGTACTCCGCTATTGATTTTATCCCTCCCGGCAATCAATATTTGACAAGGGCCATAAACTAGGAAGTATGGAGACAAAACCTGTTCATGCCTGAGTCATATATTTCGAGCATTGATTTACACCTGCGTCTATAAATATGAGCCGCTCAATCCGACATATATGTTCCCATGTGTTGCCACCGCATGATATCAACCCTGGCCAGGGGCACAACACGGGAATTTCGGGAGTGATCCTTTTGTTATTTGTCCTAGGCAGGCGGGAAGAATAAAGGCACACGCTACGTCAGGCCTCGTGGTTATCTCGTGCGCTGTCACCAATGACTAGTACCGATGCGTGGTGTTACCATCGGTCACGGTGAACAATCACGATGCGGTAAGACATCACACGGCGTGTGCGAAGTATGGCATAGGCGTATATATGCATCTGGTCCCTTGCGTGTAATGCAATGGTGATATGTGGCGGGGAGTTTCCGTGCTTGCGTTGGAGGTTCATCCCAAGTCTAGCACGTATAATGGGCAAAACCTGACTCGACTCCTAGGTTATATTCCACGAGTTCTAGCCCAATGGTTATCCTCAGGAATTGATATGTACGCAAAAGAAAGAAAAAAGTGCATGATCAGTTTATGGGTTGCGATGCATCATTGCGGGGGGATTCGGACATAAAGGAGAATTAATCGGGGTCTCATGCGCAATTACGTGCTTTCTTTAAGAACGCATCCAGCATGGAAATGGTAGTCGTGGGATGGTGACCTTGATTAATACAAGTGTTTCTCGAAGAAGAAAAAAATCAGTATGAACCAGAGGGATACCTAGTGTAAACTTTCATTTGTTATCATACGAAGTTTCGTGACAACCTCGGTCCTACACTGGCATGCTCATCATGAACCTCGGATCCTATGCAATGAATCAGCTTAGTATGGGGAACACAATGACTTCGATGGTCCAAGGCACCTACAATCATGTTGAAATCAAATCCAAACAGTGCCATCGTCTCGTTGACATAGGGCATCGTGTCATCTGTCCATTCCGACATAACATCCAGCGAATTGCTATAAGCCGGGGACTCCTGTAGTAATGTCGTGCATAGTCGGAGCTCCCGCCTGATCGTGTCGAGCATGCTAGCTTTGGGATCCTGCCCCGATTCGATGGCTTCGATATAGCTAAGGGTACACGACACAAACATGTATTGCTTGAAGCTAGGGCGCCCTAGAATGATTACTTGCTTCCACTGTTCACGTGTATGTCTCAAGAATTGCATAAGCGGCATCCTGCGGGCTTGCCCAAGTACCGCAAGAGGATCTCGTGATCTTGGTCGGGGGTTCCGAGAATCACCCATGCCCTCCTCTTCGAGCTGCGTGATGATCTCTAGGGAGATGCCGAGGATCGCTTCTTGGCCTAGTGCCCCCTTGAACATGCCACCCCCAGATATGCAACTATAACAGAAGTCGTCGAGGTTCACCGACGGAAGATCCACATTCTCCATGTGCGACGCCATGACTAGACATGACTCGAGACAGACTTTTCGGGATAGAAAGAATCGGTGGTCTTTCCGCGCCTGATGGGCAAACGGGCGATGGAGGAATAGTATAAGACGCCTAAAGTACGTGTCGAGGAACTTTTGATGAAATCCAGTAGTACCTGTGCCCTGCTCCCAAGTATTGTTATGTTCGAAGAACTCTGCCATTTCGCGACATTGTGTTTGCAGGCTTTTTGCAAGCGTGATGATCCTCTCGTAAGACGCTTCCCCGCTCATACCGTTCAGCTCTCTGATGATCTCCATGCGTAAACGTAGCGACTTTGCTAACATGAGCTGAAGGGAGCAATCTAGACCGGAATGTTTCATATGTACTTCGGATATATCCGAATCATTTCCGTTACCTATCTTCGAGTCCAAAATGTTTGACGGTAGTGGAACCTGGTAGTCCTCCGCAGACACAAGGAGCGGGTATGTCGAATTCAGAGAGGTAATCGATGCCAGTTCCATCACCGTCAACCAGAGGCGGCGACGCAGCTCCGATTCAAAGGGTGTTACGGATGCGAGATTTCGGGGGTCGACATGAAGGCCCAAGGTGAAGGATAATTTCAGCAGTGCCTCTGTCATTATAGATGCCGTTCCCCCAAGCGAGTGAGTCTGTCGAGCCAATAATAGCAGACAGAACACTTGTATCCCACCTAGGCTCATAGCGTCTCGTTCCTAGCTACCAGTAAGCCCATATTCTGACTGTTTGGGACTTTGGGGAAAGGACTCGCTTATTATTCCTACTCGTCGAAGGCAATAACAAGAAACAGCGTTTGATACTTACTGTGGGACCTGTAAGCCACCACTGTACAGCGTACACCCAGCTACGAGCAGTGCTCTTGATCTCATTTGACATAGATCGCTCAGGGAAGAATGTGGAACCGATGGTAAGTATCATTGTAAGCTTCATAAGGAATTCCGTTTGTACCGGCTCTGTCCGAGTCCAGTAGTTTTCATACTCCTTGTAGAATGAAGGGACGTGTAGAATACGGAATATCGGCTCGAACGTGCGAAGATATGCGTCGACAGCTTGATCGCAGACGGGCTTACAGGGAATACTCTCATTTAGTGTGGGCATAGGCTCCTGTAATAGCTCTATATGGAGACGAGAGTTAGGACTTTGCTAGTGAGTGAGTTCTTCGGGAAGCACTTGAGCAGTATAAATTAACTGTTCAGGAGGAGGATGGAGAACTTAGAAAATCGAACAGACAACCTAAGATACATACTTGGTCCATGTTCCTTGGTGCGACGACGGACCCTTGAGGCCTCGAGCACTTCGCTACCCACATCGGTCTGTTGTTCTTCAACGACAGAGTAGTAGGGACGAGTTTGTAGTTGAGAGAGAATTTTGAACTACACACTGTCTCGTCAGTATCTTATAACCGATAATGCTTTGTTAGTAGCTCACTTGATCAAGAGAATGAGTCCAGTGTGTCTTGCCGAACAACCTAGTCTTCTCACGTTCCGTGCGAAGGTGCGGTCGTGGAAGTTTGATCCGAATGTCCGAGTTTTCGGATACTCGCGGTTCAGACAAGGAGTCACTGATAGACTGCTCAACCCTCGACAGTCTTGCTGCTATTTCTTCCAAGCTGCTAGTATTCGGAGCCTCAGAATTATCCTTATTCGGGGTAGGATATTCCAGGACGCTAGTATCATGCGAATGACCAGCTGTTGTTCTATTGCGTGTTGGGGATGTACTTGGGTGATCGTTAGACTTCGTAGTACCATCGCCATAAAGTGCCCCAAGCTTTTCGGGTGATTCTGCGTCTCCTTGTAGATATTCAGACTGAGAGCCAAGCGCATGCTCAGATGATCCGGCCGATGTGGACGGATGCGTAGACCTGTAGGTGCATTGCAAAGCCGCCCGTGATCTCTCACAGGGCTTGCATGGTAAATGTCGATCGCACTTGACCTTCCCTATTAATGTCTTGTTAGGTATTTCTAATAACCCAAACAACCGATTTCTAATTTCAACCTATCGTATCCGAAGAACAAGGGGCGAAAGCACCTACGAAGACGACACTACAACGTTACTGGTCAGTATCAAAACTCTAGCGAGGTCCACAGTGGGCTTAAGGTCATAAAAGAGCCATGAATCAATAAGGATTCTTTGAAATGGGGTCCCTACTCTTGAACCGAATCTGTTGAGAAACCCCAAGGATCACTTACAGGTTCGCAGCTCTTGGCTGCCCGCCTCCGTCGCAATTTTGGGGACGCGGACTTAAGAGGTTCGGTCATCATATTTATAACCGACGGTAAACCAACTAGCAACTACAAAATACGAAAATATGTACAGATCGTAAAGGCGAGGTGGGCAGAGGAAGCGAGCAGGCGAGGTTTTATTGATGTTAAACCCGAGAAGCCAGGGGTAAAAGCCGAACTGCCAAATCCGGATTTCGTGAGAAGACTTGCTTACTTACATGCACCTTAAACCCGAGCTTACCAAAGCAAAGCCGAGGATTTCTCGGTCAAATGTAAGACTCAGGCCGATCACCTCTGCTTTCCAAAACATGCAACAGGGTTGCAAACATAACCCAGATTTCTATTCCATATCAATAAGTTTAGTTGTGTTCGACTCAGAAAATAACGGTAACCGGCGGTCCTTATAACATTCATTCTCGGAGATATACGTAATTTGGACCCCCGGTTAAGATTAGATTCTACCGTGAGGTACAGAATACGGCGCCAAAATATTCTCTTTCACATCGGGCATTTCTCGATCTATCACGCATTAGTATATGCATCTTTCGACACGGTATCAAATTGAAATAGACTTCTTTTACGAAAAAGAATCAGCCTTGGTTCGCCTGCATCTCGACCATAGTCGTATTTTTAGGTCGTAGTTATGCACATATCATGCAATTTGCTGTAACAGACACCAACTCAAGGCGATGCGAGACTATATTCCTGCAGTAACGATATCCAGCCCCGTTCGTCAACCCTATGGACCACAAGCTTAAAATCCGAATACCGTCTCAATGGTACCATGCAGACTGGAGGTAGAGATGCAGTGAATTTTCAGCGTGAAACGCTCGTCGTACTCGTACTGGTTCGTAGCTTGCGTGGCCTTTGTTGGGGAAATTTGTCCAGTTTATGAAATTATTACAGAAACTGACGCTCTCCAGTCTTGGCAAATGAGAAGTCCGGGTTCGTCCCCTACTATGTGCTCGTCATGCAATGCAAACCTTCAATCGTCGGCTTCGTTCCTAACATCGGCACGTGCTTTTGCTTTTAATTTTGCAGTATGGTGTCGTGCATGATATTTAACATCCGTCTTGTCGAGGCGGTTATACAGCATACCGCATTCCTTGCACTCGGTGTATGCTGTGTCACTCACAGAGAGACTCAGAGTCGTCTGCACGCAGCCCTTTTTGCGCTCCTTCTTCCCCCTCTCAGTGGATCTCTTTCTCTCCGGTGCGGTCTTCCCTTCAGATATTTTCGCAGATAGGTTCAAAGTGCTGGGTGTTGTTTCGGATAATATTTGACGTGCTGGTAGCTTTCTAGTTCGGTGTTCATTCTCAGTGTCTTCCGTGTCTTCGTCTTCGGGCTCTCTATCGGCTATACGATGCGTCATTACGCGCGCTTTCAGCTGCCGTACCTTTTTTCTAGTAGAAATTACAGGAGGTGACGACGGAGGAGTAGCGGTAGGCTCTGTGAGCTCAGAGGACGGCTCTGGAGGCGGTATAGCAGCTCGCTTCTGGGGAGCGCTCCTTTGAAAATAAGCTGTAATTGTGCCTTTGTTTGCCGTGGTTGGTAAAGATGGTAAAGTAGTCGACGTGGGGCTGGCACTGAGCTCTGGTTTAGGCGGAACCAGAGGGTTTTCACTATCTTTACTGACAATCGTATCGGAACTACTAATGCATCTTCGCTTTGGGGCGGGCTCTGCTAACTCAGTCGACTCGTTAGATGTTCGTTTACTATATGTTCGAAGCGGGCGACGACGAGGTTCCATAGAATATGACCTGAAGGAGCTGACGTATGGACGCTCCGGTTTTCTAGGTATCCTACTATGTATTTATCAGTATGGAGTCGCAAAGCTGGGTGAGATCTACAACGTACCGTGACTCGCTCTTTAATGGCGCCGTGTCCAATTCCATTTGATTTATGCAGCTCGGAAATGTATACAATTCAGTAAGGAAAATCGATAGATGGTTCTCAATTGTTTAGAAGTGAACAAAACAGTACGGAACCAAGAACACGGCGTCTCGAGAGACCCTAAGTGACAAGTCAACCAGCAGCAATTGGTAGCATCAAAGTGGTAAATTTCCCAATAGGGACGCGCTAATAGATAAATGAAGACGCGTCTGAGATAGGCAAATGCTAGAACGCGACGCAATGACGTGATGGCGCGATAGTGGGGTTAATTGTACAAAAGTACCTAGTACTGTAGCTAACCAGGTGGCCCCAGCTGTGCCGCCACCAACAATCTTATATCGCAGACAACCCTGAGGTACAACACATAGATGACTCCGATAACTAGACAAGCACTTTGCACAAACCAAACGCTAAGTATGCTAATTTGTTTTACATCCAAGGCCGATTCTAGGCATTAAAGGCCGGCTCTGATATACAATAGAGACAAACACAGAGGCTCCTAACCGTAGGTTATCTCTTGGTCCTCCTTCGTAAATTTGCGTCCAGTTCGGATGCGACCGAGGGTATGGGGGTAAGTTCTTTGGATCCTTCAATATTTGCTTGGTCTTCTTCGCCAACCACCCACGTCTTGACGACTTCCCGGATTTCTTTCTTTCTGATCTCTTTCTTTTCGCCTTCTGACATTCTCCATGTGTATGCCGAGTATACAGCAACTTCTGTGATGGCCACTACAATAGCTCCACCTAAGCTTAGGAATAATCGAGTCGACACGGGCCACCATTGGGCAGCTTTCCAAAGTGCAATACCGCAACCAAAAACACTGACGAGGAAGTTGAGTATCAGAGTCATTTGCTTCTGTACATCGCCATATTCAATATCATCGACTCCCACATCGGACATCTTGGACGGTTTATTCACTTCGGCGAACGAATGGGCTATGGGCGCAAGGGGAAATCGTTCGGCAAATGATTCTCGTGTTGGGGGTTTTCGTAGCATGCGTTCGTATGATCGTTCCTCTTCCTCACGTCGGAGTCTTGCCATTAACGCTTTGTACTCTTTGGTCTGGTTCCCAGTAAGTTAACTACAGTTTGAGCTGACGAACAGTAATTCGTATCGGATAGACGAACCGGTTCAGGCTTTGGCGGTGGCGGAGGAACATAGATAGTCGCACCACGGAGCATGTCTTCCAATTTGAATTCAGTATGACCACTCGCCTTGAGGGTTTTCCACGTATCAAGGATTTGCCCATGGCTTATAGGTTTCCCGATCGTGGGATTTTCGATACATGGCTCATCGAACTCGAGGTTCCTCGCAATGGTGTCGTGCGGCAAGGCATAGGAGTTATTCGGATCATGTATGACTTTGAGTGCCTCTACTATGGTAGAGGTCATTGTGAGCAATACCATCTTTGCGATTAGTGGTTCGAACACATCCAGTCATTGTGTGTAATTGCTAATCTTTGGAATAAATGTTTCGACCTCTTCTAAACTATCCCATTATCTTTGGTAGGGGCACTGTGTCTTATGCTGTAGCCTATGGACCTCTTGGCAGTGATGCAGAAAGCGCCACCATATCGGTTCTCATTCCTACCGACTACCGAGGTGCAGCCACATCAAACCGCCACAGCTAACATGCCTCTGCTAACCAAAACAGAATTTTTTGTAACTTTGTAGATTCCGAATGCGCAGCACTTTCCCATATCCCTTAGCGATACCTGTAATATTATAGCCTTGCTCACCCGAACCTTTTCTTTCGAGCTGGAGTTCGGATTCTTATTTTCAGAGTTTTTTTTCTGTCTCTCATTCCATGGGTAAATAGCAGCCTCGACCACCCTATTAGCCAGTCGGGTCTTTGTGACCATCACGATCAAGGTTCGAAATCCCGCGGATATGCAGCCTCGAATGGTGCTGCTGAAAGCGCGAGCAGTTGGCCGGCCTTCCGTCTTTTCGTCGTGTTCCAACTGCAGACGAATTGCTCAGTCCGACTTAAGAATCCTTACTTCGAGGGCATTATATCACAATTCCCCGAGACGATCTTCAGCCTGGGCCGCCGCGGTCTCCGTCGCCTCCAATGTCGTTAGCAGTGCGGTGTCTCGAGCCACCAAGGGCGATATGCACATCGATCCTCTCCGGACGGTAGCAAAAGAAATGAAAGCCCTGACAGGGAATATCAGGGAGCTTTTAGGGTCCGGCCACCCTGCACTCGACCGGGTCGCAAAATATTATACACAAGCCGAAGGTAAACATGTTCGACCACTTATAGTCCTACTGATGTCGCGCGCGACCGCTCTCTGTCCCAAGAACGATTCCGCCCCTGCCTCTGTACATAAAAGGACAATCAACACATCAATATCGCCTATCGACGTATTATCCGATGTCAATCCCTCTTCCCCTCTTCCAAACTATTCGTCAGAGCCAGAATTTCCCGAGAGTGACATCCTTCCATCCCAACGACGGCTAGCCGAGATCACGGAACTCATTCACACGGCCTCGTTGCTTCATGATGATGTGATTGACCATTCAAAGTCACGCCGAGGGTCGCCATCTGCAAATTATGAGTTTGGTAATAAGATGGCCGTATTGGCTGGAGACTTTATGCTTGGTAGAGCGTCTGTTGCGCTGGCACGGCTTCGAAATGCCGAAGTTACTGAACTTTTAGCCACTGTAATAGCGAATTTGGTCGAGGGTGAATTCATGCAACTAAAGAACACGGCGCGAGACGAGCGAAATCCCACATACTCGGAAGATATTTTTAACTATTATCTACAAAAGACGTACCTAAAAACAGCGAGTTTGATATCCAAGTCGTGCAGGGCAGCCGCGTTACTCGGCCGAGCCGATGCTACAACAGTGGACGCTGCTTATGCCTACGGCCGAAACTTGGGCCTAGCATTTCAATTAGTGGATGACATGTTGGATTACACAAAATCAGGAAAAGATCTTGGCAAACCAGCTGGTGCAGACCTTGAACTGGGTTTGGCAACGGCGCCCCTATTATTCGCGTGGAAAACGACCCCCGAACTAGGTGCTCTGGTGGGAAGGAAGTTTGAGCAGGAGGGTGACGTACAAAGGGTATATTTCGCCAAGCCGATTTAATAATAGTTGTTACTAACAAGAATAACAGGCGCGTGATCTTGTCATCCAGAGCAACGGAATAGAGCAGACAAGAGCACTAGCCGACGATTACGTCCACCGGGCAATCTCTGCTCTCGATACTTTTCCGGGCAGCGAAGCGAAAGACGGCCTTATCGACATGGCCGTGAAGGTCTTGAAGCGCCAAAAGTAATTCATGTACAGCATACCATTGTATTATCATAGAAGCATGGAGTTATTAGACTGGGGTGTGCCGTTGTACATATGGGACCAGGTTTGGGCACACTGCCTCATCACATTGCATCTACAAAATGTACATCAAATGGAAGAAGATAAAGGGGGCCGGCAAAAGATGCCATAAAGAGGCATATCGACAACCTTTCAACTCAACATCATACAGCTGACGTATTGTGGAAGGAGAATGATGTAGACATCTGTCAGTTTGAGAGATACTTAGTTTCATATGGGAACTCCCTTCTCTCCACCTATCCATTCCCAGAGCCATCGAATCTCGACACGACACAGGTGGTTCTTAATCAAATACATATCAAATGGAGTTAACCGTGGTTTGGATTTATTTGCTAGAGCATTATTATTGTGGGTTATAGTCCGCACAGTACAAGGAAAGGAGAGGGTTCTTGTACAATTAGCTCTTGACGGGATATCCCAAGTGTATAGAGAGAGCTTGCCAGCGCGGTAACTTCACAGCATAGTCTTGCACCTGGGCAGTTATCCAACTCATCGTCACCTATGTATACGCAATCAGAACGACTGATGATCACCCATCAGACCGGAAAGGTTATATGACCCTCCCCCTTCGCCCTCAGCCGACGTCAGTACCAACGAAGGGTAAATTTCCCCGTGCCAAAATTGCGGATACTGAAGCCCACGAGAATGAAGCAATTTAGGGTGCAGCAAACTTACAATGATTTCCGTTCACATCATTCGGGTTAAGGTCATACCCATATATTTTGGCGAGGAACTTGATGAGAGGCAGGTCACAGGCAAGCGTAGCGCGGCAGCACTGCAACTCCCCGCCATTGCCATCGGCTGCCCTGACGCATTGCGGTGAAGGGTGAGGTGTGTAGATCAGGGGTGGTGGCTCAGAGCTGCCTACACTACCGATACTTGCATAGATGAGAGTTGCAGCTAGATGTTAGCTATATGATATGTACTGTTTCGTTCAGTCTCCCTAGAGTCTTTAACTCACGGCTGATCAAGGGCGCCAGAGGCCCGGTCGAAGATGGTATGATATCTCGGACTGACAGAGGCAGAGGCAGAGGCACAGACTCTGATGCCGCCGGCCTGAGCTGGCTGAGGAACGCGGCTGCTGAGGTGACCAGGGCGTAGTAGCACATTTTTACGAATGACTAGTGATTTCAGGAGAACTTCTCTTCAGGGAGTAATCTACTGCCCATCACTACTGTGCTCCGGACTCGAGGGAGCAAGTGGATGAGCTTTATAGCTACACTTGCTCAAAGATGAGTTGAGATTCTTCTCTGCTTGCTAACTTAGTAGGAGAAAGGCATACTTCAGTAGATCTTTTGGGCAATGTAAAGGCAACGCAATCGAGCCGGTATAAAATTGCTATGGGTTCAATCACTGATAGTGTCTTGATACTGTTATGCACTAGGTAGCGGATTCTTTCTCGTACGGGGTTTGAAAGCTAAGGACGAACTTATGACTAGACAGCTGATAACCGTCCATCCACCTAGAGAGGCAAATGAATTGCGTACGAAAGGGAGATGACGCGAGGCCTCAAACAGAACGTTTAATCATATTTAGATATGCAAGATCTTAGATCGTTAGGCCGGCGTTATTGATTACCTATGCTTTGAGGCGACATAGGCAGACAATGTAGATACGAGAGATCCCTCCAGGTCAAATGAATAGTGCCATGGCTTTCTACAAGCCCTACAAGTCCAAGGCGGCGGAGTCGGAAAAATTACCATGTACGGTGTCAGGCATAGTTAGCTTAGGTATATGGGAAGGAAGCGAATCGAGACGTTTAATTCTCAGACCGGTAGGGCGGTAGGGATGATATGAGGCTCCTCGGTCCAGACTTGAAGGGAATCAGGGATGGGATGCCAAGGAACCATTACCGGCGCCGCATAAGCGATGATCTAGAAACCCACGTTCGCGATCTATTACTACGCTTTGTAAAAGCATGTAGGGTTTGATATATGTATCAATGATGGTGGCCTAGGTGAATGTTAAAGACCCCAAAAATGGGTATAGCACCGAGGTCCTTTAATGTCTTAGTATTAGGTACGCATATTGTCCTATCCGCGACGTGTTGTCTCATGTACTGTCCCATATTATCTAAGATCCTCTAACTTATTAGGCTTCCTAGACACCACATGTGGCGTCTTTCGCTGGTTTGAGTCAAGTCTGCAGCATACATGTATCTTCCATACGACCGATTGGTAACTCACATGATTGGCAGTAACATAAATGAAACAAACCAATCGCTGCTTACATTGTATATCTTCGATAAGAATCAAGATGGCTTAGTTTATATGCAGACTTTTGTTCCAGAACCTGGGTTTCGGGCTATCTGCTGTATGTCAATATAGAATCGATAGAGGTATGCAAGGGAGAGCTCTCTAACATTAGCTTGGTTAAGATGAATATCAAAAAATCACGCTTAAAGATCGCCATTACTAGATCAACATGTGCTTCAGTGTCGTTACCTTTTGGTTCGCGGTGATATAGCAGAAGTTGCAGCAGAACGCCTAAATTAAAATGTGGTTCGATGTGATAGATTTGTGGCTGATTATAGCCGATATTTGGACACGTCCACTATCTAGGTAGCAGCCCGGAGGTGAGTTCGAGAAGCAACAACGCCCCATCGGGGAGAATCCAAGGTGAAGCGTACATGACTTACTCGTAACTTACTAGACGGTGAGACTACTTATCCCTTTGCAACAACGGAAAGTGAAGTTGTAGGTGCTTAAAGCCGAGATTCTCAGTAGTATAGTCTTACATACAATGATCGTATAGAGGGAGGTTCACACATATTGCTGATTCTGGAAGAGCTGAAAAGAGTTCTTACGGCCGTCGCGCTCAGTGGCTTTTCATCCATTCTGCAGAGAGGACAAGAAAATCGATTAATCATTTTCGCCCAGTATCACACCGGTAATAAGGATGTGTCGAGGTCTGTCATATGCACCTTATTCCCTATCCCGACTCTACAATAACTGGGAACAAAGGGTTCCTACGGATACAAGAATCACTTTTAGGCACGCGTTGCTGTGTCCGTGGCGCTTTCGAAAATATTTCTACTTAATAACTTATTTCGGGATTTCAGAGGGTGGATTCCCTGTTGGACTTATCTTCGAGCTTCTATGTTGTCAAGCAAGAAATGCGGTTCGATCTCATACGAAACGGACTCATCACCTTTCACCTCACGCATGCTAAGACCACGACGATGTGTTACTAAGGAGGTCGGGCTATAAGAGACGAGAAACGACTCCCTTTTTCTTGTGTTCCAGCTGAGTACGCCGCAACCCAAACCCACGGCTCCCTACCACTTCTCTATCGAACCCCAAATCACTTAAGACGTTGACTGTAAAGTTATCTTACTGTTACGCAACTAGTCCAGATCCCGAACTCTGCTTTAAGAGATTCAAGACTTTTAGTTCTACCAAATGCATACACGGGCAGATTTTGCGCCGCGAAAAAGCAAAGTTCGAGTAGTAAGTCTTGCCGAGAAACTCAATTGATGGAACTATACCATGCCGTCCGCCCACTCTCCATGGATTCCAGACGTTCGGGTCACGTATCTATCTATCCATCTGTCTATCTAGATCCCGTCAGGTTTCGCCGATCGTAAAATGTATCTAAAACTGTTGTAGCCAGCTTCGCTTCCTTCTCGTGCTACAGATTTTAGTCTCAACATATCTATCACCCCTTACATGGGCTAGTTGCCAAGTAGCGAGGAATAACTACCCGTTCATGCGTTATGAGTGATTGTCTAGGTTGGTTATTAAGAATCTGTGTGTGATATGACACTCAACGGTCTACGGTTGGGAGTCGAATCTGCTGGTATGACTGTACGTAGGTGGTTATTCTAGAATGTCTAGATTCTTGATATATATCTGAGGATATCTGGCAACCATCATGAAATGAACAATGGGCATCTTGTCAGTTTTTTGTCTTTGGTGGTTGTCGATCTAGTGACTACAAACTTGAGCATCTTCGAACAATGCCAACCCTATTGCAAACTGCCTTTAATGTCATCCCGGGGCTTCTGAGGATGACAACTTTAGTAACTCTAGCTATCACTTGTTTAAGCCTCCTTCGTCGCCTATTCCAAAATCCCTCATTACTAAATAGTCTACCATGGGTTGGCGTGGGGAAGCAGAACAACTGGATACTTAGGTAGAGCAAGAGCCAACCTTTCCAGTTTCTTCCACTTCAAAGACCTCCTTGACGAGGGATATACCAAGGTCCGTGTATTCGCTCACTCTTCTATCTAAAAAAACCGTCGAGCAAGGTCACCAATCGAACCAACTATCTTGCTTTACACCACCTTAGTACTCTAAAAAGGACAGACATACATCCTACCCAACTTCATCCACGGAGCGCAAGTAATGCTTCCCCAGTCTCAGATCCCCTGGCTTATAGACCAGCGCGGCTCTGGGCTGAGCCAAGAGCACGTAAACCGCCAGTTCCTATAAGCCGACTACGCCTTCTTTCACGCAGCCATAGTCAAAGACCCCGTGCATCCTGACATCACCCGCGACCAGCTGACCAGGAAACTGCACACTTTTTCCGACGACCTCGTCGATGAGGTCTGTGCTGCTCTCGGCGATGAATGGGTGAACTAATACCGATGATGATACGGACGAATGTGAATGGCGAGAGGTGAAGATCTATGATACGATGCTTGCGGTTGTGGCGAGGCTTGCTGTACGCGTCCTTATGGGAAAGCGGCTTTGTCATGATGCAAGATTTTTGTTCGTTTGTAGGGATTTCATAAGGAAGGTTGTTCTGGCTGCTTCTGCTATGAGTCTTTTCCCTGATTCCTTGAAGCCGATTCTTTCTTATCAATTCCAAGCTCAGTAACTGGGGTAGGAAGGGGCTTATATGGAGTGATTCTTTATGTTGGTCAGTGAGTATCGGGGCGTAACGGCTAACATGGTGTAAAATTCATTGTCGTCGGACCGATCTTTACACTATACGATTATGTACTCTATCTCCGCTGCAGAAGCCACCTCATGTCGTTCTCCCTCTCCCGCCTAAAGCACGTTGACTCAGCACTGCGCGAAAGCCCGCGCCTGAACGGGTTCATCGAGCGGTGCATTTCTAAGATGGTCGTTGCGCCTAACGGTGTCGAAATACCTGATGGTTCACGCATCCCCTACAGTGTTAAGGTCGGTGTCTCGGCTTATAGCGTTCATCGCGATGAGATGAATTATCCTGATGCTGGGCGGTATGATGCTTTTCGGTTAGTTCGCGCTTGCGGGGATGGGGATGGGGATGGAAAGGGAAAGTGCAAGAGGGGAGGGCTTAGTGGCCTTGTCAGTACGAGTGATATCTTCCTGGGCTTTAGCCACGGGTCGCATTCTTGGTGAGTTTCGATCTCCCCTCTCTACTCTACGATTTTTCACTGTCTGTTTTGTTGTGGGTCGTTTAGACAACATCGTGCTCTTCCCCCTTTCATTAACGTTCGTCCTCTGGTGATCAGTCCGGGCCGCTTCTTCGCGGCGAATCAGCTCAAGATCGCATTGGGGGTACATAGCGCTTCTCTACGAGATAGAACCGATAGCCAAAAGGTCGGTGAATAAGTAGTTCTGTAGACATATTGCGCCGCCCCTGACGGAGACGTTGAGAGTGAGGCGGTGAAAGGTATAGGCATTGTCGTAGGGCCAAGTTAAGGATATGTACAAGTACAAGCAACACGTCAAAGGAGCACAGGAGGCATTAAGTTATGGCAGTTGACACTGTAATGGTGGTGGCGGTGGCGGCTTTGTATTAAGTATTTCTTTTTTTTTGACTTTGCTAAGAACCCTCCCTGAGGTGAATGAAATACGTCCAATTCAAAGCACCTAACCTACAAGGCCAAACCGCTCTGCTTAGCCCCAGGATACTTGTCAATGAGAGCCTTCCACAGATCCTCACCACCCATCGTCAAGTCCGCGAAAGCAGGGCACGACAAGTCGAGCAGGGGGTCGAGGATAGCCTTATTGATGAGTTTGAGGGGCGCATCGAGGAGCTTGGCGACGGTGGACAAGCTGTTCGGCACAAACGTCTTCAAAATGGTGAGCGTGAAGCAGATGAGGTTGTTGCCCTCAAGCAGAGTGGTGGCGTTCAACACGCCGCCCGTTAAGTCGGCCAGGTTCACGCCCACGAACGTGTTGACTTTACCTTGGTTTCCACCGATGCTGAGCAGTTCCGGGTGTTTGACCACAAGCGCCACCAGGTCTAGGTTGTAGTTCACGAAGCCATAGTCGGCGGCCAGTCGGTACCAGTTCTCCGGGATTCGCTCGTGGCCTTCATTGTAAACCAGCTTGCCGTTCTCCTTGGTCACACCGAAGAAGCTGCAGAGTACGTCTTTCGCTGTTTCCCCCCAAGTTCGTTAGCTATACTCTAAGTATGCCTGAGGAGTGATGTTGTAGGTGTTGCCGCTGAACGTACAGATATAGCCACCTAGAGGGTGCTCGACGGTGTGGTTGCTTAGGAATCGACCGAGGAAGAGAAAGCCTGCGTTGCGAGCTATGGTCCCCGTGCTGCAAGGTTTATTTCATTAGTAAAAAAAGCTTCTGAGCAAAGATCTATACCGTGTAGATATGTAAAGATCCAGAACCAGTCTAAAACGGAGATAGCCAAGACTCCCTCATCCCCTCTTATGGTGACGAAAGGACTCGAACGGCTACTAGAGGCTACTCACTAGGGACCATAGTAGAAGGTTGGGTTCGTAGCAATGCTCTCGTGGAAGCGATCAGCAGCTCGCTGGCCAAGGTCATCCATCGTAAGATAATCGCCCTCAACAGAATCCAGCATGGCCTGGAAGAGGGTCATGTTCATGGTGTGCGCATTGCCAGTCAGGTAGAGGTCGTTCCGCGTAGCCGAGGAATCGGACTCAATGATGTTATGGCTTCCCTCCAAGCCTCGCGGTTTTCCCAGCAGTCCGAGAACATTCCCAAGTATGTTGTTTGACTTTGTAGTTTCGCCACCAATCGAGAACCCGGGATTTAGCGATAAGGGGTTGCCGACGAAGACGGTTCCTAAGACGGCTAGGACGGTGATGAGGTCGATACCCATGCCGAAGACTATTGGTTTTTTGTTTTCTTCCGATCAGCAGATCTGCTCTGCTTTGTAGACACTTATTCTCGATGCGATGCGACCCATTGCTTACCCGTGTTAGCCGATGCTATAAGGTCTAGAAACTGTATATAGCCGTGTTAGCTCGGCGCAGAGATATATATAGCAGCTCTCAAGGAAACGTACGCCGACTACGCCATTACGCGGAATGTATCCATGGTTCGCGAGCGCATTCAGGCCTGGGCATGGTCCTCGCTGGTCACCACCTGCGAGATCTGGCGCCTTGAAGGCATGTTTGCCGGTAACTGCCAGCTCCGTCAGCGCATTGTTCGACCTCCACGACGATATATATCCGGTCGCAAGTCGCATTGGAAAGTGGGTTGCTAACCATCAATTGGGCGGACCAAGGGATCGAACAACAACCGTTTCTCCTTCAACGTCGTCAGGTGTCCGGTTAACTCGTCAATTGTCTCCTCGGTGATGCCCGACAGTGAGCTGTCTTGCTGAGCGAGCCATGCCAGGTTCTCTACGGTGGGAAACGCATTTACTGTCGCAATTGCGCTCAGGATAGTAACGAAGCGCATCTTGAAAAAGGCAAAGGCAAAGGCAAAGGCAGCGGCATAAGAATGAGTGGATGGGACTTCAACAACACCGCTATTTTTTTCAACGTCTTTTTAACCAAATAAGGAAGTGAAAAAACGAGCGACAAGAATCAAAGTTTGCTACGTAAGGTAAAGGTAGTTTACGGTGCGTATATGTCCAAACGAGACGATAGAGAGTGTCCACCGGTCTAGCCCATCACACGACCAGCTCCACGATACCGTTACCGACGAGTTATGAGGGAAAGGGGAGGTAGTAGGAGAAAAGGCCCTGAAGGTCGATTCATGGGGTTTAGATTATGTATACATGGTATAGCAGGTAGGTAGCCAAACATGGCGATCATCCCGGATGATCCTAAGGCAATTTCTGGATGGAGATATCAAAGCATCCTTCGGCTAGCTCGCCGGTACTGGCGTGTTTCAAACGTCCTCGTTGAAAGGATAGATATATATGTATATAATCGCACGACTAGCATCGTGATCGGCTTTGGTATTGACCAAGGCACAAGGACAAGAGCTAAGATCCCTAGGACAGGCTGGTAGACTAAGTAGTCTGTAGACAGGTACTGTAGGTTGGCCAGTCGAACTCCTGACGAGGTAATTGTTATCTTATAATTAAAGCCAGGATGAACGACTCTCTTTTTGCCAAGATTAAAAGCCAGAGCTCCAGAATAAACCATGCTGAACTCAGAAATTAGGCTAGCCCATCCGGTACTGGGGGAAGTGGCTGGGTTGTTGTAGGGTCCCACAATGAAGGACGGTAACGTTGTCGAAGAAATCAAAACCCACTCTTTTCCCCTGATTTGTGCGGTCAAGAGCCAGAAGTCGGGCCAATTAGATCCACCGCAATTGTCGGAATAACCTGCGATGCCCTGGCAGAACCCCTGGTCAGAACCCAGGCATTTGGGACAGGGATATGATGCGCATCCAAGCTCGGGCAACCAAAACAGGCAAAACGTGTCATGCAGAGTCGACTTGCTAATAAGTACGCTGGGGTCGAAGTGGATATGGACAATGCATTGGGTATGGAGAGTAGAAAATTCTGGGTGATGTCTTTTAACTTATTAAGCCATACAAGTCTCAGACATACAAGTGCTACATGGAGCATAGACTCTCGTTTAATATTCATATGCACTACATTAAAATGCTTCATTGCGGCAAAGAGGTAAAAGGACAACGAAGGGATGGGTCGTTGTAAGACCTTCCATCCCAGTAAGCGAAAAGAAAAGACAGACCATGGAAGATTTTGACGAGGGGCAGGCTGAGCCATGTTACGTCTCGCACCCGCACCATAATAGACATTGCATTCCAGCAAGGAATCAAGTTCATGTTACGCATTATGATATTCATACGTAGTACAAAAAGACACAATAAAAATCATGTCACACCCGTAGACCTCGGCCGTAGTCCTACAAGTCCACGTCGACTATATACTGCATCCAGGTAGCATGAATAAGTTGTAGTACGGATGTACGTACCTAACCTAGTTACATGTGCAGGCTATGTTCTAACACTGTAAATTAAAGTCACGTCATATCGCATCCATTAAACTTGAAATAAACCCGTATTTCCGGGCTCACTGGCGCCCTCATACCCGGGATCGGGGGTCAACCCCGCGATCAGCAACGGGAACGTCGCTAGGCTATCGAAGAAGTACAGCACCGCCGTGCTTGGTCTTGGGACGGGTGACGGAGAAGAAACCTTGGCCGATGGGAATATTAGACCGAGCCGGTGGTCGTGCGCTCGGGTGCTGGGCAACTCACATGGATAGGTACCTAATAAACATTCCGGTAGCACAGGCTGACCATGGCGACTTTTAAGCCGGGAACAAAATAAATAAATAAAAAGGGAAGTGACACGTAGCCCGAAATCTCACGAAGTACCTAAATACATACAATCACGTAGGATAGGTACTTACTTACGTATCGGAACGCAGAATGCCGTGGCCAGCACATATGTATGTAGACCCCAATGCTCGGCTAAGGCGGCCTTATCTTTCCATCGGGGTGGCTGAAAATGGTGACATTTTTTCGCTGCTTGTGATACGACGCATCTATAATAGAGTAATCAAGTGGCGGTGAGATTGGATTGTATCTTACAAAGTCCGACAGGGTTTGTTTGCGCCCTGAACGACGAGGGGAAAGCCGGCGATAAAAACATACCCGATCCGGAGTATTACCAAGATGCAGGTTAAATGCCTCATGCGGTCGTAGAGATAGCAGGATCAGGGTTTTGCCTTGCCTTTGCCTTATTTTCTCGTCTTAACCCACAAGCTTACAGACAATCTTATCCGACCGATGTCGAAAATGCATCCATCATATGCAAGAGCTCGCTGCATTGATGTGAGGGGCATAGCTGACGATGGCGGACCATGCTATCCCTTATGCAAGGCGTAAATAAGGTGTTGAATCCGTGCGCCAAGTCGCTGGTAGCATGAGACATGTGACTGTGGAATTGTGTAGATGTGCTCAATGAACATATTGATGTTTGCTTGGGGCTGGAATAGCCAGGCTACCATCTTCACTGGCCAAATAGGACGATTCTCGTGAAGGCCGTCATATTTAGGCTCTGGCAAATGCCAATATATTCGTGAGAGATATTTGAGTTAGACATTGCATTATAAAGTCGTTTACCGCCTACTAGAACAGTTCGCCTACGTTGATTCGAGAGGTAGATTCCTTCGTTCTTCACGAACAGCAAGGTTGTAAAATTACTACTTGATCCTCCGACCCTGCAAAGATGGGCTGATAGTGATCGGGCAGTTGAAGACATCAGTTCTGGTTTGCTCTCCCTGGCAAAACATGATGGTTTATGTGTTGTCCCTCACGTCCGTGACTCCTTCTGTAATGCTGCTACAGCGCCAGGATTGCCGTCAATGCCCTCCATGTTTGTAATATGTATCGTTAAAAACCCGACCGTCTACATACATTGACCAGTCCAGAACCCGCCCAAGCAGGGCCCAAGCATGTGAAACCTGTAAAGTGATGGGCATATACGCCAGGGTTCATGTTCAATATGTATGCACGATCGACGTGCGGCGTCGTATCTGGCTTTACCGCCTTGGGTCGAAGGATGCGGTGATCCTTTCAAATTTTATGTGCTCCATGAGGTGAGGCCTGGATATGCCATCAAAAAGGAATGTATGCAAAGTACACCAGAAACGTTGCTATCCCATAGAAAAATTTCCTTCTCTTACTCAAGCCCTTCTGTAAATATCTCCGTGGGTCATAACCAGCGTTGAGCAAGGCGTGACCCATGAAGTCCAATATGCGGAAGATGCTATTCAGGCGAATGAGCTTCCTGGCTCGACCGTACAATGAGGGGACAACTTACAGGTTTATGAAAAACACGCCGAAGCTGAACCTAGGCAACAAACCAGCCTGTAGTCTATACACGACGGTTGTGCGAGCAGCGTAAGCGACCGGCGGTATCCGAAAAATGGTCAAGAGCAACTCGGTGAAGAGCAGTCTGGCATATTTCTGTTCGTTGTTGGTGCAGATGCGAAAGCCAAAAACAGTAACGGATAGCATTGCCAGAACAAAATCAATCTAGATGAGCATTTCAAGGTCAGAGGCTGGTCTAAACATCCCGGGGGGGAGAGACGCACGCTAGAAGGAACAACAATAGCGACCCGGCTTCTGTAACGAGTCCATGCTAAAACGGCACAAATGACCCCGAGTCCAAACTGCAAGAAAGCCATCATGAACCATATCACAATGACGAGACGCCGTCTCGCGCGGCACGCGGCATGGAGACGACCAGGGTCCCCATTTTGGCCGGTATTCACAACCGGCCAGTTGCAAAAATGACAGACGTAACCCTCGCCACCGTTGGCTAACGTTATGTGTGGCCAAGGGTTCAGATGGTAGTCCTGGGTGATGCGATTGCCCCAGCATCGAAAACAGACAGATCGCCAGGCGTCAGAATCGAGCGCGCTGTCGATGACAAGGCGGTCGAGCCCGGGGGTACATAAACATTGGTTGCAACAAGCCGTCAGGCAGGCACTTGCTCGGCCGTTCTGAATGAAGAGTTGGCGTACTAGGTCAATAGTGATAATGCGGGTATAAATCCTGCATGTTCGCCGTAATGCTAACAGACCGTCCAAATCCAGATGGGCGAAAATAAGGTAGTGAAGCTCGAGAGGCAGACTCAGCAAATCGCTCGGGTCGGGCTGCAGCTGCGATGATGATGGATTACGTTGGCGGTTTTCTCGGCTGCTATAGATGCTCAGCTCATAGCCCGGGGTTTCAGAGGGCATGGTGCAATCTGGCGGGAGTAGCAGTAGCGACAGCAGTAGTAGTACTAGTAGTGCTGAAGTGAACAACTGGCTGGCCGAAGATGAGATTGAGCTTGATAATGAGCCTGAATGAACCGTCGAGTAGTGAGCGACCGGGCGGGCAGCGACGACCGATGATAGCAAAGGCGGCGCCCTGTTCAATTCTTATTCCCTTTCCTTCCTTTCTTTCTATTCTGCCACGACTGCTGCTGGTGCCGTTGGTACTGTTGCTCCTGCTCCTACTACTGCGGCTATCGCTGCGGCTGCAGTGGTGGTGGACGACGATGAGGATGGCAAGAAGAAGTTAAACCCGAGAATGAAATGAGCGCAAAGGCTCTCACAGGGAATGAGACCACTTTCAGAGGGGCTGACAGTGTCCATGGACGTGGACGATGAGCAAACGACCATGAAGGCTTTGTGCAGACCTTTCCCGCCCCAAAAACGGATACACGGCAAACGGCAATGATGCAGCAGACAATCAGACGGGTTCTGGCCGCGACAACCTCGAGGATGGGCCCAAGCTGTGCCGAAGATCCGGGCCAAGCCCACACCCGATCCAACCTAGCCCGCATCTATCATAGGCTGTACGCTGGTGCCCTAAGGCAGCTGTCTAGGGGTGTGCTAGTCGGTACTAGGTTAGGGGTTATATGCGTGTTATATGCTGTAGTATGCTCTACAGTTGTATAAGCTAGCACTGAAACGGTGTACCACTGTGCCCGATACTGTAGCTCTGAAGGCGTATTCCCGTCGCTATTCAATTGGACCTTTAGGGTGTTTACTTGTTATATACAGAACCTTCAAGTCTAAGACAGAACTATAGCGTCTCACTAGTAAAAGAGGCACTTGCGTAGGTACTTTTAGCTCAGGAAACCAACCAAGAGATGACCACTCAAGCGACCTATTAGCAACCTTAATCTCTCAAACCCCTAATCTGATATATATGTCTACTATATTATCCGCGGAGAAAACTTCGAAGCTGAAAGGTAAGCATCGATCGTCACGCAGCTTGACAGGTGCATTAAGTATATGTTGAACGATACACGGGCACGGCATATGTAAGAGGTATTCAAAGGTTGACTACCCGTACCTGAGAGACAGTGCTGGCAGTCTTTTTATCAAACTGTAAGGCTTTGCGGGGCAACGATTTTGAAACACGACAGCGCTTCTTCAATTGCATAAATGGCGAGACTGCAAAACATACCCACCATTCTGTACCTTACACAGGAACCCGCCTACATACAGCCTACATAGTATAGTGAAGGCAGTAAATGATCGCCATCTACAGAATACACGTGGACAACAATTATTATTGTGAGTTAGGAGAAATGGCTCGCGTGAAATGACCCAATTACTAGCATCATTTCCCTTGTCGACATTGAACTTTTTCTCTGGGCAAGCTGGGCAAGCTGGGCAAACCTCCCTGCCTTACACCGAGTACCTACATAAACTACTGATCTGGGCACTATACATATGTATCTTGCGGATCCTTCCAACCGAATAATCAATAATCAAACTTCCCTGGTTCACGGTGTGCGTAGGTAACGCCTGTGACCTGGCGGGCGATTGCCTAGGTACTGCCTACCAACCTACCTGCCTACCTTAGGTAGTCATGATAATTAGACACTGATCTTAAATTTTATTTATCCATGTGAAGCGTCAGCTGGGTTTTATAGAAATACCACGCAGTTACCCTGGCTTCAATACCTGGCGTGTGCGGGGTACGCGTTCACTCCTTATTTGTGATCGGTATGACTGTGTTGCTGTAGGACTAGGTACTAACCTAGGACTGCAGTCGTGAGATTCTCCGACGCGCTCGTACATACATGCATACATACACATACATAGCCCACCTACCTAGGTAGTGAGGCATGCGACCTATTTAGTACCATCTACAGCCCCAGCTGTATGTACTTTCTCCCCATAGTCCGAGTTCCTTTGAATTCGCCTGCCGGAAGTCGGTGGACTGTTTTATCGACCATGGCAGATACTGCTTCCAACATTGCTGAAGTGGAACGTCAAGAGTCGCCTGATATCCTTGATTGGAAGGCCGACACGCTTGCAAAGTTAATACAGAAAAGCAATCACTTCATTGTCTGTACCGGAGCTGGCATTTCGACTTCTGCAGGTTCGAGAAAATGTCTAAGAGCTGATATACTCCCTTGCCTAACCTGATGCTATTAGGTATCTCGGATTTTCGCGGTCCCAATGGCGTGTGGACTTTGAGAGCCCAAGGGAAACAAGCCCATAATAAGAAAAGCACCCTTCAGGCTATCCCAACGCCAACACATATGGCACTTGTGGAGATGCAGAACCGAGGTATCTTAACGTATCTAATAAGCCAGAATTGCGATGGTTTACATAGAAAAAGCGGCATTCGGCCAGTACGTCCGCCCGCCCCAGGACTGCGAGGGCCTCACGGCTAGGCATATAGAGAATGCAGCTGAAGCGTCATTGTGGGTAGGATAGAATATCCGAACTCCATGGAAACAGTAATAGAGAATACTGTCACGACTGCGGAAAAGAGTATATCCGCGGTAAGTTTTTTAACACACTCACCAAAGCCTTCCTCATCGCGTGAGCACTTACCATCACTATCAGACTTTCGCGCGGTTTCCACATACGAGAAATCTATACATGATCACCGTACGGGCCGCACCTGCGCACTTTGTGGCGGTGCTCTATTTGATACGATTATCAATTTTGGTGAGAACCTTTCCGAGGGGCCTCTCAGGCTGGCATGTGAGCATGCCGACAAAGCCGATCTATGCCTGGTTTTAGGGTCTTCACTCACAGTCTCACCATCGAATGATATTCCCAAGGCTGTTGGCCGCAAGCGGGGGGCTGAGCTGGTCATCTGCAACCTTCAATCAACTCCAATCGATCATCTCTCTGACATTCGTATTTTCGCCAAAGTTGATGACCTTATGAGTCGAGTAATGACCAGGTTAGGCTTACCAATCCCGTCCTTCATACTACGACGGCGATTGGTGATACAGACAGAGACAACGGGGGACAAACGATATCATTTGGTGGTCAAAGGGGTTGATGTAGACGGCACACCGGCAACGTTTCTGCAATCGGTGAGACTCGACTATAACCGTCGCACAGTGCGGTCTGAGCCGTTCATTATCAACTTCCGCAGCAACCCGGAACCAGAAACTCAATTGAAGGTTGAACTGGAATTCATGGGTCATTATGGGGAGCCTAACCTTGAAGTGACTTACATCTCTCAAGGTGACGACGATACAGAGACTCATTTCCTATTGGAGTACAATCCAGGCGAAAGAAGTTGGAAGACAACTAGGCTGGAGAACCCAGCTTTTGAGAATACCGCTTGTAAAACAACCTCAGGCAAACGAATGGTGGTAGACCTGACTGGAGATAACTGAATTGACCAAGGGAATAAATCTAAACCGAACGACGAGATCAGACGGCGCTCGGTGACAAATGAACCAGAAATCATTTTGTGCCATCATCTCATAATAAACAATACGTCTTAATGTTATTGCAGATGAAGCAGGTCTCCCGACTTTGGTCTTGTTTAGTCGCCTCAGTATGTGAATGCTTATACTCGCTATCAGGAAGAAATTATGCCCCTATAGGTTATATGCGTGTATAAAGGGGTATACTCTAGACTAGTAGTAGCTACTTTAATTGCATAGTTCACATACGACTTGGGTAAGGTTAGGCGCGAGCCAGCTCAAGAAACAACTAACCCACCAAGAAAACCCATGCTCAAACCCTATAAGCAATAATAAAGATATAACGACTCAGTAACGATGGAACGAAAGGACGAGGAATACTATGATCTCGGCTCGTACCGCCGGTTGGTCAGTACGAACAACGCAGAAGCGTCAGAATGGTTCAACCGTGGCCTAATCTGGAGTTATGCATTCAATCATGAAGAATCAGCGAAATGTTTTGAGCGGGCCATTGACAAAGATAGCAAATGCTGCATGGCATATTGGGGTCTAGCATATGCTTTGGGCCCGAATTATAACAAACCATGGGAGTTCTTTGACTCAACCGAACTTGAAGCCACGGTCCAACGGACACATTACGCCATCGAGCGGGCGAAGTCGCTGGCAGCGGCAGCACCAGCCCATGATATCTCGCCTGTCGAGGAGGCAATCATTGTGGCGCTGCAGTCACGCTACCCGCATGAACATGCAGACCAAAAAGCTTGTTCCGTTTGGAACCAAAGTTATGCCGATGCTATGGGGAAGGTATACGAACAGTTTGATAGCGATTTAGATGTAGCAGCGCTATACGCGGATGCGCTGATGAACTTAACTCCGTGGCAGCTGTGGGACTTGAAGACCGGCGAGCCTGCATCAGGTGCTCACACTCTGGAGGTGAAGAGGGTCCTTGAGAAGGCGATGTCACAAGATGGCGGTTCGCAGCACCCCGGGCTCCTTCATCTCTACATCCATCTCATGGAAATGTCTTCGACCCCTGAGGCAGCGCTGGGCGCGGCTAACACACTCCGTGACCTCGTACCTCATGCCGGTCATTTGAATCATATGCCCACGCACATAGACGTTCTTGTGGGCGATTACCAATCTGCCATTAACTCTAACCAGAAAGCGATCCTCGCAGATGATGTGTTCTTCGGGAGGGAGGACCCCCTCAAGTTCTACACCCTGTACCGCGTGCACGACTATCACTTCCGCATCTATGCCTCCATGTTCGCGGCGCAGTCTGTTGTCGCTCTCGACACCGTGGCCCGTCTAGAGTCGGCATTACCAGAAGAGCTCCTACGAGTCGAATCACCGCCCATGGCCGACTGGCTAGAAGGGTTCCTAGCGATGCGCATCCACGCGCTTATCCGCTTTGGAAAATGGCAGGATATCATCGACCTAGCATTACCAGCCGACCCCAAACTATACTGCGTAACCACGGCCATGGCTCACTACGCCAAAGGTGTGGCCCTCGCCGCCACGGGGAAGGTCGAAGAAGCGGAAAGTAAACGCAAGCTATTTATCGAAGCATCCAATACCGTCCCGGAGTCTCGCATGCTATTCAACAATAAATGTGTCGACATTCTACAGGTCGCTCAAGCTATGCTAGACGGCGAGCTTGAATACCGACGCGGGAACCACGACGCCGCTTTCGACCACCTCCGCGAAGCTAATAGACTAAGCTATGCCCTCCCCTACGACGAACCCTGGGGCTGGATGCAGCCGCCTAGCCATGCGCTCGGTGCCCTACTCGCGGAACAAGGCCGGTACAGCGAGGCTTTATCGATCTACGAGGAGGATCTGGGGATCAGCGGCACCCTGCCACGGGCGTTGCAGCACCCGATGAACGTGTGGGCACTTCACGGATGCCACGAGTGCCTGGTCAAGCTGGGTCATCCCGAGAAAGCCGCTGCTATCAAAGTCCTGCTAGATATCGCCGTCAAGCACGCTGATGTCCCAATTAAATCATCGTGTTTCTGTCGTTTGAAGACGGCACCTTTAGACATAGAATAGCGGGACCTTGTTACAGCTAAATTTTACTGCATGTTCAAGTACTCGAGTGCCTGTCTACACACTTTACTTAGGCACCTAGGTACCTAGCAACACTCCATTGAGTGGATGTAGTGTGTAAGTACAACGAATGAATGGGTCAATGGGTACCTTATAAATCTCAATGACACGCAAGTTCTTCCAACAAGGACGATTACCACTTTGGCTCAATGGTCAAGTGGTAAGAACTAGTCGCCAGGAATAACCGCCCTCACGGTCTGAAATCGTGCGCTGTTTTCCGGTTGAACGTTGGGATGCCGGCGAGAAGAAGTCGGGAAAATGCTACCTCGCAACTCTTTTTTGCAATTCTTTTTCCTCCTCCCCCACCCCTCGCCTCTCCCTTTTTGGTGATTTTTTATTTTCTTCCTTTTTCAAGATTATTTGTTTCATGTCTCCTTTGCTTGATTTGTCTGGGTTGAGGTGTCCATGTTCGATTCCGGGAGATGCCCTCTGTTGATATATTTTCCTTATCCCAATCATTGCGTTGAGACACTGATGGCCGATATGCATGGTGTTCGATTACAGGCGAAACCACTTTGTTGGATTTATTTTTCCCGCTCCCATGTATTGCATTGAGTTATGGGTGATCACAGCGATAGTTTTGCGTGGCGTACCATACTGAGAAACTTGGTAAAAACGAGTCTATATTCATAACGAGGCAGTCATTACGTTAGTTTCAATCTCCCCTATTCCTTTTCTTCCTAATTGCTCCCAGTCACACACATCCTGTCCGCCACCATATCATCATCAATCATTTCATCCCTAATTTAAGCACCGATAGCCTTAGCAATCGCCTCTCCCACAGCCTTCGCACTAGCAGGATTCTGCCCCGTGATCAGCTTGCCCCCATCCTGAACAATGACAAACTCACTCCACGGCTGATCCGCCTTCTTATAGGTAGCACCGGCAGCCTTGATCTGGTCCTCGAGCAAGATGGGCATATACTTTGTCAGATCCACCGCATCCTCTTCCGCATTACTGAAACCCGTGACCTCCTTCCCCTTAATCAGCGAGCTCTTGCCATCCGCACCCTTCGCATTGACCAAGGCAATGGGTCCATGACAAACGGCCGCGACGGTCTTTCCCGCGGCGGCGAACTCCTGAATCAGAGCGAGGCTGTCGCTATCGCTTACGAGGTCGAACATGGGGCCGTGGCCGCCGGGGTAGAACAGCGCGGCGAATTCCCCTGCGCGACCCCGGAATGACGAGATCGGGGTTGTGTTCTCCCACACGGATTTCTTGTCCTGCACGAATGCCTGCGCGGCAGCGTCGTCTTTGAACATCTCCACGGACCACGGGTCCAGCGGTGCGACGCCCCCCTTTGGTGAAGCGATCACAACTTCGACGCCTGCGCTTGTGAGGACGTCGTATGGGTGCGCGAGCTCAGGCAGAAACCACCCTGTTGGCCTCTTCGCGGCTTCAATGTAGCCGTAGGATGTCAATACGATGAGGACTTTAGGCGCCATTATGTTAAGTAGTTTGGGTGAGCTGTGGTATCTTTTCAGACTGTGGTAGTGGATAGAAAGTATAAGTGCAGTAGTGGGCTACGTGTTGCAGATGGAAGGAAGATCCAGTTGTCAAGCTTTTATATAAGTATTAGAAGCTGTCGAGTTCTTGATGATTCTTGTGAAGTAATTGTAGAGAGATATGAGACGGTCGACATGAGTGTGTCTTTATATATACACGTTTTGATTCTTTCATCTACGTCGACGTTCTTCTATACACGGTATCATTAACTAGATTTTAGCTTACATGTCTTTTGCATGCGCGAATCTCCTATAGGAAATTCAGGGCTGATTCGGAAGCTACGCAGTTATGATAGCATATTTTCATCGATCCGTTCATTTCGAACAAAATTGAAGTCATTACAATGTTGACAGCATTCCTAAGCAGGTAGGTTGGCACCAGCTCTTGGCTCTTTGAGCAAGAACTCCGCAGCTCCGGGTGGGCGGGGTTTGGACCCCCTCTACTGACGTCAGCTGCGAGGACTCCGTGATGTGTAACACAAGTGCCTTCATTGTAGGTAAGGCAAACGTGTAATTACGATATCGAGGTTTGAGTATGTAATGTAATTCAATTATCCTAATTGTGTCTGTATCTAACTATCGTGATTGTTAATCCATTCTATAATGGGTATCTTTGTAATAGGCATATTCCAAGAAAATATCTTAACTCCGATTTCTCGACTCAAGCATGCTCTTCCATTTCGTGCGCACCAGTCTAAGAAGCAGCCATGCAACCAATCGGTAGACGAGCAGAGTGCCGGCTAGCGCGATCAAGTTCTTGACCCCGTCCACATTTAGGTCATAGAGCTCGAGGACCTGCTGGCCTGTCTCGATGGCGCATCTCCCATCAGGCGCCAACCTCTGCGAGTCATCGCAGGTGAACCTCACGCCCTCAAGACTGAAGCGGGCTAGAGCGGCGACGGCGTACTTGGTTGGGCTGATGTGGTTGAAGACCTGGAAGACGCGCGGAGTGTCGATGCTGATGATGCCCGCGATGACCTGCGCCACGGTCAGGAACACGGAGACGATATTGACCGCGAAGCCCGTGTGGTTGAAGAGCGTGTTGAACATGATGCCCAGGCTCTCGCCGCACGACACGATGCCGAAGGCGCAGAACACGAAGATGAAGTACAGCTCCGCCGTGTGCGGGAACCCCACGGCGAAGATGGCGAAAATCCCGAATATGAGACAGCTTAGGACTTCGAAGGGGAACTCTAAGATCGTGTAAGTGGCTAGAAATGCCTCGACGCTGTAGACGCCGTCGTCGTCTTCGCGATAGAATACATCGCGCTCTGCGAGGTACACAGCTACGTTCTGGAGCATCCCCACGAAGTAGAAGGCGCAGATCTCTTGGATGAAACCGACCCGGTTCTGGATACTATAGTAGTCGTGGTGTAGTGGCGCGAAATAAAGCGCTAGGACAATGCCGAGTCCGATCACTTGAAAGGTACGCGCTAGCAGCAGAGGTGGCTGGCGACGGAAGTTGATAGTTGCACGGTGCAACAGGAGAGGGAAGGCCGTTGCGAAGGATGCTCGTTTACGAACGAGTGCTCCTAGTTCGGCAGGCGTTGCCAGTGTGGTCTTGCGGAGGGACTGGCGTGGAGGTGGAATAGATGGCGATTTCACTAGGACAGCTTCGCCTGTTTGTGATATGCCCTCCTTTTCATTGCTGCACTCATTACGGGCCACAGCTCCTTTCTGTTTCTCTGCTTCCTCAGTCTCTCTCGTGGATTGATGGTGTTTGACAACGCTAGACCAGGATTCTATGAGTTGTTTAACTCTTTCTCGGCTTTCTGCCTCTCTCTTCTCTTCTTGCAGATCGACGGTGATGAGATCCAACGCAAAATCTGCGGGATTAGTGTGTTGAGGGCATTGATATCCTAGACCACCGAAATAGTCCAGCATATCTTTCGCTGGTCCGCTATAAGCCGGAGATCCTCCTCTCGCAAGTAAGAGGACATTCCCGAAACTTTTAAAAAGGTCAGACCTCGCTTGATGGATGGTGAGGATAATAGTCCTGCCCTCATTCGCTAATCCTTGGAGAACTTCCATAATACTGCTGGCTGTAAATGCATCAAGTCCACTTGTCGGTTCATCCAGCAGAAGAACACGGGGTTCCGTGAGAATCTGAACCGCTATACTGACCCTGCGTTTCTCGCCACCAGAGATTCCCTTGACAAGATCACTGCCAACCAAGTTATCTGCACAGTCTTTGAGGCCCATCTTGAGCATCACTTCTTCGGCTCGTTGGTTCTTTTCCTGTTTACTCATCCAAGAAGGAAGTCGAAGACCTGCGGCGAACCGGAGGGTTTCTCGCACAGTCAGAGATGGTAACAAAGCATCATCATCCTGACAAACGTATGAGACAGCGGACTGGATCACCGAGCTCGATGGAACGGCACCATTGAACAGTAGCGACCCTGATATTTGATAACGCGTTCCGATCGTATTTTTCAGTCGTTGAGCCATGGTATTCAACAAGCTCGTCTTGCCCGATCCCGATGGGCCCATGATGATGTTAAGCACCCCAGCTTGGAAGGTTGCGGTAATTGGTTGAAGAATAATCTTCATAGGAAGTTGCTTCCCTAACGCAGACCGCTTATCCAATCTAAGGGAGAACTCCTCGAGGCCGACATCGATCTTGCGCACCTGTTGCGTCAATCTCGCCACCATGTTTCCTTTCCCTGTCGATAGGTCGGCGTTGGAGGTTCGTGACCGAGCCACGGTTAATTCGACATTAAAGAACGCAAATCCAACCCACGAGGTCGTAAGAAACAAAACGACGAAAGCTACCATAATGACGATGGGTCTTGCGACCCAGTCTCGCCGGAAGCCGAGAGTATCTAATATGTATCGACCAGTGTATTGTAGACACATCGGATTTGACGCGCCGCCTTCGAAGGGGCAGTCATAGAAACTGCCTTCAAACTCGTTGCCACATAATGCGCCAAATGCATAGTACTAACATCGCCTTAGTGTTGACAATAAAATGGGATTGATTTGAACTTACGGTGTAAGCGATGTACTTTGTCCACCGGACATAGACAGGTATCGTGTTACTCTGAATGAAGTAACCGCAGGCCAGGGATTGCAACGTATATGTCAAGTTGGCGATGAGGCTGGCGCCAGGAAAATGCCTAACAGCTGCAATGCAGGTCACAGCTAGTGTAACAGCGATATAGTGATTCAGCAACAGGACGGAGAAAAATATAAAGAACTTCGTAACGTCTTGATCGAAGCCGGCTAGAAAGTAATAGATCACGCTATAGAGGAACGGGACGGGGATATCTTCAGTCACAAGGCGGGCTAGGCGGCGTGATAGGATGAAGGGGAAGGCCGTCACGTAACCTTCGCCCTTCTCTCGGTCGAATGTTGGGACGTCGAGGCTCATGCGGTAGATTTCGTAGTTTATAAATAAATAGCCCTATTGTTATTCCATTTGTTAATTCTTCTCATTGCTTAATACATATAGGTTCACGCAATATGTTTGTTAAATTGGGTCATGAAGAAGCAAGAAACGGTTCAAGGGTCATTACCTGTAACGCAACAGAGATATAAAGAGCACCTTCCCTAGAGCGAATACCAGACTGGTCTCGAGCCAAGTTATAGAAGATATACCCTGAGATAATAGCCATGAAAACGGCTTCCAATATCGAACTAGCCATACCCATCGGATCGCGATAAGTGACCTTGAAGGTTCTGTCCGTCAAGACCTTCACTTGGCGGAAGTAACCGGCATGCCGTCGCATATCTCGCCGGCTTCGGCTCTTACCCTCATCTCGAGTCTTCTCAGCAGATAAAGGCGGGAGAGTCTTCCGGACCTGTTCCGCCCAAGCAGTTTTCAGACGCTCAACACGCGCCGCACTCTCTTGCTCCAGCGCGGGGGTGCGGTTATCTATCGCGGCGTGATCGACGGCGAACTCGGCAGGGTTTACGAAAGGAGGGAGCTCGTATCCCAGCGTGTCGAACCAGGGCATGCAGTCCCTGATGGGGCCCGAGTAGACGGGGCTGCCGCGCGACAGGAGGACGAAGTTGTCGAGCAAATCCCAGATCTCCGACCGCGGCGAGTGCAAGGTGGTGATGATGGTGCGGCCTTTCCGGGCGAGATCCTTGAGGGTCCGCACTAATTGGTAGGCGCTCGTGGCGTCTAGGCCGGTTGTGGGCTCGTCGAGGAAAAGCACTGATGGGTTTGCCAGGAGCTGCACCCCGATACTCGTCCGTCTCTTCTCGCCGCCGCTGCACCCGCGGTGCTGGCTGTTGCCGATTCTCGTATCGGCGCAGTCCTTCAGGCCCAGTTCCAGTATGACTTCTTCCACAATCTGCACTCGCTGACGCGCTGTTGTTTCCGCGGGGAGCCTTAGGTCGGCTGAGTATCGAAGCGTTTCTCGGACTGTGAGCGTAGGAAGTAACACATCTTGCTGCATCACGTAGGCGTGCCGAACTGAGTCTACTGACTCCGACCCGTTAAATCTTATCACCCCAGTCTTTGATAGTCTTTGGCTGTGTACGCGTTCTGCTATGGTATTTAATAGCGTTGTTTTACCAGAACCACTCCCACCCAGAATCGCAGTCAGCGTGCCCGGTTGGAAGGACGCATCGATGGAATCCAGGAGAACCTTTCTCTTCGGCTTGCCATCATTTTTTCTTCTCAACGTACTGCGTAGTACGTCCGAGTACGTCGCTGGTTCGAAGACCGAAGGGGACATGTCGACCATGACGGAGAGGTTTCGAACCTGTACGTCGACTGCCTCGACATCGCTGAGGGACAGCTGGCCTATGGTCGATATACCCGGTTGCTCTCCAAGCTCTTCGACATTGTTGTCTAGTGATACAGCGCCAGGTGCCTCTGGGGCGGGGTTACTCGTGCCCTCCATGGTAGAAGATTCATCATTTTGCGCAACACCTGCTTTAGCCAATGGAGTAGACTGATCGAATATCATAATTTATTCCTAATGGCAAAGCATTTAAGTCTATATTGTAACGCGCGAATAACTCAGATGTGATGGACGAGAAATCATAATAGCTTCCTGTATTAGTTCGTTTACTTGTGCTAGTATATCTCGGAAACCCAAAATACCGATCAATATAAGGCGGCTCTGTCGTTCAAGCCCGAGGTGATTTTGGTATATATCGCAACTTTACAAAATGAAAGCGCCGTCCACAAGAGGATCAAAAACGAGAGGACCTGGAGGAACTGAAATACTAACTTCCTGATGATGGAATGGATACTTGTTACAAATGAATTGCATCTTGTCGGTAAGTTGCCGGGCGCCCGACTTAAGGCTCCTCACCGCATGTGACCTTGCTTGCCTCGATGAAATCGACTCAACAGCCGACGAGATCGACAACAAGGCCCTGTTGGCGATTCCTCGCTTCCATTAGCGCTTAACTGCCAAGCACGTCGGTTACGGCCCTGTAGTATAAAAGGCGACATATAGGTCACGACATATTGTCCATCAAGCTCCTACACCGTATAGACGAGGTGTTGTTCCAAGGAATTGTAAGGCTGGCCACTGGTGTTACTCCCAGTCATATTCGACTTGACATAACATAGCCTGAGTGTAAAAGTCTGAGCACATTTTACACTGATACCTTGGATGCAAGCTCCCAGATGCCCAAGCTGCGGGGAAGACTGAAAACAGACCTCGAACTGATAATAAACCAAGAGACTCCGGTTGGATCTAGAACCGATCGCAATTAGGCCGCTATCGTAGTAAGTAGTAAAGTACAATCTAGTATTGTGGATTTCAGGAAGAGAGAAAAAGGGAAGAATTAAAAAACCATACTATACTATCATGGTTTCAGAGGGTCATGTTACGAATAGCATCGCAACGCAACCGAGGGTTCCTCCCCCGTCGATGCTTCTTTATCATGTCAGCGAAAATTTCTTATAAGGGAAAACTTCGATGCCGCCGTTGAGTTTTAGGTCTCTTCGGCGTTGCATACGTCGTGTTGTGGTTGGGTGATCGACCCATTGGTAGGGCCTCGCTTACAGAAGCCTTCCTGCCATCTTTACACGTGGGAATCGTTTACGGGGTCAAAGATTTCTATGATGTGCATAAGCATAATGATAATGCAGTAGTATTCGGCAAATCTTCTTGTGGCATTACCCTGAATCTGGTTTCGCTTACCCTGCTTGTTGATAGCGTAGGATGATAGGTGAAATGCGAAGGTGGACGTAGGCAAGGTTAGTGGAATGGAAAACAAGGAAGAAATATCGAGGGAAAATCAGGGTCTAGTCGAGCTTCGTAAGTTATCCAGTCATTAGACTTATCCGAAATGGTGGATTTTCGGGACCCGTCACTAGCAGTCGAGAGATGTGAATTACTGTAGGTATATCGGCCCGGTGTGTCTATTACCTGCTCTGAAGTTTGAACTAGGTTAGGCTTGTTAAAAGGGCTGCGATGGAGCAGTAGCTTGCGCATAGGCGCGCCACTACCCTACTCATAACATATTAGTAGTTATTAGGAGATGTCCTTAAACGTTGGAAACCCATGTGGCTTGTTTTCTATTAATAAATGCCGACGTCGGTTGGTTTCTGAATCTACCAACCTGGTCGCGAATCGTGCATTAGGAGCTGACATATCGGTAATGCACTTCGGCGTCGCTTTCCACCTAACTAAAATCATTATAGGAACTAGGTGATCAACCAAGTTTCGCATCGGGACCGATGTCCTCCATTGCCGTTTTGGCGTTACTAAGCAACCATACGACATTGACAAAGATGAGAAGTGATGAAGTAGGATGAGATCTCCTCGCAGCTTCGTGGTTCATATTCCCTTTTCTTCGAGCTGCATACAATCGGCGTTACCAAAGGTAGATTAGGTAAACCCTTCGGAAGTTTCAACCCAACATAAGAGGATTAGGTAACGACGCCCCCTTCTTGGCCATACCGCCTGAACAGCGGTCAAAAGCACCGTCCTTCGGGCCCGCCGGACCGTTTTAGAAATGCTATTTACTTATCTGCCTCAATTTTTAAAATTATATCCAATGTTTGAAAAGTTTTGGTGGTTGGTGTCAGTCTGCGATGCCAGATGGCGGTGCACTATAAAGTAGTTCTGCTTGCTGCCTTCGCTACTTGTTCTTTGCCCGGGTAAATACTTGACTCATAGATCTCGTAAATCCATTCAAATCTTCCCTCAAAGCAGACAGATCCCTGAATCTGAAAAGGATCCAATCCCTCTCTGGACTTCCTGGAAAATGTCTACCCAGTTTGCATTCGTCAGTGTCGAAGGTGCTAAGGGCAAGGTGAAAAAGGAGGACCGGGAGTTGGTTCGTAGTCGATGTATGAAGGGGAAAAACAAGAAGGAAGACTCACGACGATCCCTTAGAGAAGCAAGAGCAAGGCAAGCCATGGTACTACCACAGAGGCCTAGACAACAATGGCCGTCCGGAAACGCGCATCCTGGGGGATATATTGGAGAGGCAGCAAGTTCAATGGGCAATGGAGAAGATGGTGACCAGGAAGACTTCCCGACGATGAAGAAGACTGGCCAGAATAGTTGGAAGATCACCGTGGGCGCAAGCCTGCACCGAGAGATGGTCCGGTTCATGCATGAAGACACGCCAGCCTATCCCCGTGAAATGGCGTTCACAAGTGAGTAAATCTGACAACATCAACTATCCCGTCGACGAAAACCCAGCGAACTAATTCATGACTACGTCAAATGAAGGTCAAACCCTTGTAAACATGAAGGCCTCGAACTATCCTGTCTACGGTTATCTCGAATTCTGTGACAAAGTCCTGACTCCCCCGCTTCATTGGCTCCTGACAGATCGCTTATTCCGCCACGCGGTACTCTACAATGTTGCGGTATTCAAGTCATGCATACAGCGACAACCGCTCAGCGAGGCTACGTTGAAACACCACCAGGTTACTCTAAACTTGCTCAACCAGAAGCTTTCTGACCCGACTCAAAGCCCGGTCAACCGGACCACTATCTGGGCTATGACCCTCCTTGCGAACACGGCGCATGGTCTTGCTCGGCACGACGAAGTTGCCATGCACGCGCGTGCGATTAGGCGGATATGCGACGTGTACGGGGGCAAAGATTACATCGCTCAGCGGCCTACTCTGAGGTATAATATCTATGCGTAAGTCTCTCCCTAACTTAACTGGAATGCAACAGTTATCAGTTTCTAACCATTGGATTCCGCTTCAAAAGTCTCGAGCTCGCCAGTTCCGTGGGTAATGGCACAAACAACGTCCAGGGTTTAGATAGTATTCCTCATATCCCCGAGTCCCGGGTAATCGAGGACGAAATGCCGCCTTGGTCACTACCCCTGGCGAACCGCACCGTGCTTGCATCCATGGGCATGACAATAGACGGGAGAGTCATATCCGTCTTCCGGACTCTGCAGGAGCTCAACCACCGATTGGGCGAGCGCGGGGCCAAGGGCGAGCGTCTGGACGCCGACACGTTCCAGGCCTTCACCTACTCTGCGTCGTCGCGCCTCCTTCGCCTCAAAGGTTCCCTCCCGGACATCAGCTCCGAGTGTCTGCGCCTCGGCTTGTTATCGTTCATGACTCTCAGCTCGTTCCGCGTCATGGAGACCCGGTATGGGCCCGGGCGTGACTCAACTCTATACCCGTACCTTACGCACAGCTTCCGCACCGCACTTCTTGCTGTCGACTTTGCCAGTGACCAGCTGAGCTCGCTCATGTTGTGGCTGCTCACTATCGGAGCTATGTCGGTCTTCGACATCGATAAGGAGCATTGGCTCGTAGAGAAGTGGAATGAAACCGCACAGGCACTTCCTGGAGTGTCGTTGTCGTGGGAGGCTGCGACAGAACAATTGGAGAGTGTGATATGGACGAAGTCGCTTCATAACGACATGGGTTTTAAAGTCTATCAAAAATTCATTAAAAAAACCAGGTAAGCACATGCTCTATCTTAAATCATCATCATCAGTCCCCACCCCTGCTTTTAAAAATCCAGTCTATATCAAAAAACCCGCCCTAAAACCTTCTCACGTAATAGTGCTCCTAGCTTTGAGTCGCCCCCTCAATGCACAGGCGTATCGACTCTTTCAGCCCAGTGAAGCCATCCTTACCGATCGCCTTGAGCAACTCCGTCTCGCGCGTCGTGTCGATCGTGGCTTGCGGCTTGGTCGAATCGCCTAGCTTCTCGGGGAGGTTGTTCTCGGGCGACAGCTCGTTCAGTATATCCACAATCTTGTTGAAGTCAAACGCCTCGCCCAGAGCCAGGATCCTCTGGCCCTGCAGATCTTCGTTTACGAGGGCAGCCAGGTGCAGCAGCGCGCAGTCCTGGAGGTTGACGAAGTTGGTCGGGGACAGGACCTTGAGGAATCCCACGGCGAAGTCGACGCTGTTCAGCATGCCCTGCACAACGCTGTTGGAGCTGGTGACCATCTGCGGGTGCAGGGACGCGCCGATGGTGAACCCCGGGATCACGGTGTTGAGCACGAAGCCGGGCTTCTCGTTCTTGACGAAGTCCCAGCACGCCCTCTCGGCCGAGATTTTTCCCGCGGCGTACACGGCGCCAGATTTGTCGGGTGTGTAGGGCTCGGCCCAGGCATACGCGATGACGCCGTCGGCCTGCGGGTTCCAGGTGGAAGAATCCTGGGCGCCGGCTTCGGCAATGGAGGGCATGACGGCCTGGCTGGACGTGGTCACGACGCGCTTCACCGAGGGCGTCTTGGCCGCCGTGCTGAGGATGTTGTTCAGCATGTTCAGCGTCGGTGTGATCATCTTGTGCGGGTCCGGGCTAAAGCCCATCTCGGATGCTCCGTGCACTACGCCTGCGCACCCCTTCAGTGCTTCGTCTAGGGAGCCCGGAACGCTCATGTCGGGGATCAATACGGTCGAGAAGGCGTCGGTGCCGTAGCGCTCGTGGAATAGTTTCGTGACTAGCTCGCCTTTCTCTACGCTTCGAATAGGTGCTCGTACTTTGAAGCCGGCTTTCAAAGCTTCATTGGCAATTGCAGAGCCGATTGTGCCTGTTACTCCCGTGCTGTTGTCTAGTTAGTAGGCGTTCCCAGGAATTGGTCGTCGTGTATATATCATGAGTAAATCTTAAGCACATACATGAAAATCACAGAGCCTTGAGGCAGAGCCTGTGGGAAAGCTTGGGTGAAAGACATAATGAATATGGGAATTTGGTGTGTTGGGACTCGGAATAATGAGTGATTATTTTGAGTGTGTTGTGATGCTTGTGGTTTTCTTGTTGCTGTTGTGTTGTAAATGCTGTTGTATGTCTTCTATTTCGATTTCAACGACGATAGACTGTCATATATATACACAGCTGAACATCGTATCTTCCACCGCTCGTCTCCTTCGAGACAGCCGAATCGTATCCCTGTCTCGCCTTCCAGTCTCATCATCGTTGCGATTGCTTCCCATTACTGGCGACTTACGGCCAGTTCATTATGCCGTAGCGGCTTGCCCAGCAAAACTTCCCACCGCGGGGTCAATCTAGACTCTGCGTAAAAGTCGAATGTTATCCCGAAACAAGTATCATTCTGGCTCTTTCAATGGGCCGTGGCATGGAGCTACCACCGCAAAGGTGCTCTCGTGTTTCCTAAAACGACCATCGTTGTGGTTCGCGCTGGAGGGTAGAGGAAGATTATGGCGAGTTACAGGCGCTAAACTAAGACGAGACAACGTTCTGGACGGCCACGCACCGCCGGCTCGCCAAGTCGTTACATATCGCGGTGAACCGCCGGATATAAGTTATGAACTATGTTTAAATATCGGTATCTGTTCTGCTTATTTAATAGACATTCTAGTTCTAGGCCAGGTAGAGCCACTGATCTATCTTGATAATGACTTTCTATGCTTGGAGCCAGGGCATATTTAACTGGCAACCCAAGCGGGTGTAAGACATTGTCCCTGCCAGGGTCCGCCAGGTTTCGGGATTTACAGTGGGTGGTAGGCCGGTACGTAGGTAGGAGCCGTAGCATCAGCGCAGAGCTCTTCGCATATGGCTCTAACATTGGTATCTCAGAGTTTGGCTACACCCGCGATTTCTAAGTAGCACATAACAACAGTCAAGCCGGTCTTGCTATTATACAACTTTAAGCGACCTGGGAAGTGATAGCGAAAAGAAGTGGAGGCACAGAATACGTGAGTGTTCTATCCATCCAGGTTCCCAGTGGTGCTGCTGTATGCTGTATGTCGCACGTGGTAGGGGCCTACCCGACAGCTTCCCTATCCCCATCAGTTAGAAGCCGATATACCCGATACCCTGTCGCCCGCTTGGCCACAACACCAGGGATCCTTCCTAGAGATATTTTGCTGTAAAGAAAAAAAGAAATACTAGACCTAAAGAAGTTTATAATAGAAGCTCAAACTTAGGATACGCCAGTCCGTTATACTCCTATTCCCAACATGAAGGGGATTTAAAATAGCTTTCCGTTACAAAACTCGATTGGGACGGTTGTGCATCTGCTCGAGTTAGCAGGCCTCTAACCTAGAGCCCTGGAGGAGATCGCCCGGATCATCCACACCTCATGCCTATTTCGCCAGGTGCATCACACTCCAGTAAATCCACTAGGTTAGCAAAACCACCTCGGGCAATCGCGCCTACCATCAAGCCTACCTGCTACTGCAAGAGCGCAAGAAGCTTAAATAAGTGCATCCAGTTTTACTAACCTTACATCATGCCGTAGCAAATGAGCAAATCCAACCCATGAAATGAAGTGACAATGCATAGAATACAAGCCTAGAAGGATATCAAACGTTCATGCTTTCAATTGGATCTAATTCATAATCATTACGCTATAAAATGCACGCTCTATGCGCTTGGTATCACATCATCTCAGGCGGGGAGTTCTTTCTCCTCCTTCCCCTTCCCCAACCGGCACAGCCAGCCAGACCATTCATCCATCCCAGCCCTCTATCTAATAAGTAATTCTAACAAAAAGCATACCTTTTACAGGACCAGCCCTTCCCCTCACATAGCTATCAAATGGACAGAATTTCTTTCGTCTTGCTCTCGCTTGTCATGGATGGTAGTGTTCACAAACAAATCTAATAACGTAAATCGTCTCAAAGCATCAAGCAAATCGCTTCTCGGTAATCGCTTCGCCCACGGGCTTCAGGCTCACAAAACCGCGATTCGCACCGCCATGTTCATATACTTGCTGTCCTCTTAGCCAGGTGGCCTTGACGCGACCGGTGAAATGATGGCCTTCCCATGGGGAGCAGCGGTTCTTCCAGTGCATTCCGTTGGAATGTAATACCCATTCCTCCGTGTCGTCGAAGACGCAGATGTCGGCATCCATGCCAGTCTTGAGCGCGCCCTTCCGGTGCGATAGTCCCACCTGCTTAGCCGTTGCCTGGGCGCACAATCTTACGATATCGAGGATGGAAGGCGCCGACTTGTTGCTAGCGTCGATCCGCCGCTTGGCCGCCGTGTAGAGAATCGGTAGGCCAAGGCCAACAGATGATATACCACCCCATGCCGCGAAGAAATCACCTTCTATTATGGTTTTTTGAGGCTTCGAGGCCAATTCGAGCTCCAGGTCGGCACGCATGTCGATACCAGAGTCCGAATGGTGCATTGGGGGACGAGTGGTTATCGTCTGCAAATGGGGCGGTAGAAGCTTCAGCTCGGGGGTGCAAGGCGAATGATCAGATACAACAGTTTTGATGCACGAGTCGGGCGCTTGTATTTCATCCCATAAGCCGTCCTGGTTCCCTTGTTCTCGAATCGGAGGGCAACATTTATACCGGGAGTCCCCGTCCTCAACTCCTTCAGAAGCCAAACCAAGATAGTGGAAGCAAGTCTCAGCTGTGATGTTGAGGCCGTTCTTCCGTGCCTCTTTGAGGATCGGTATAGCCTGCGTAGCCGACAGATGGACGATGTGTAGATGGAGGTTAGTTGCAAATTCGGCAAGGGAGATGATCTGATCGATCGCGTAGGTCTCAAACGACGGCGGACGGGACTCGAGAAACGTTTGGTATGACTTTAGAGCACCATGCGGTGCTACTGGTGGGCCCGAGGTCTGGACCGCATCGCCGACGGAATCAGTAATCGGTGGGACCATCTCGGCATGGAACATGAGAGTTGTAGGTGTCCCATTCAGCGTTTTCATCGCCAACTCAATGTCGGCCGGCGCGATGGCGGGAAACTCTTCTACCTGAGGGGTCGTTTAGCATATCGCATATGCTCACGATGGAACATCCATAGTACTTACGCCAGACTCGATCAAGAACCCTTTAAAGCCGCGAACACCAGCCTCTACCAAGGGTAGAAGTTCATCCGCATTGCCAGGAATGACGCCGCCATAGAAACCGACATCGACCCAGCATTGCCCTTGACTGGCTGCGAGCTTCTCCTTAAAGCCGGCCAGGGTGGTAGTAGGCGGAATGGCGTTCAGTGGCATATCAACTACGGTTGTCACGCCACCCGAGGCTGCCGCTCGGGTGCCGGTGTTGAACCCCTCCCATTCTGTACGGCCAGGCTCGTTGAGATGGACATGGGCATCAACCAGACCCGGCATCAAGAGCTTGGAACCGTAATCCACATACGTGGTAGTGAGAGGGAAGTAGGACTTTGGGACCACACTCGGCACTATCGATACTATCTTCCCGGTGACAGGGGAGATGGAGATGGTAGCTGGAGTGAGGACCAAAGTATCATCCAGCAGAGTCAGGACCGCCCTTGTGGACACAAGGACAGTTAGCTCCTCGGGAATCAGCATAGCTGGGGGCTAATATGGGCGAGGCAGCAGAACCAGTAGTAAGAACAGGAACAAAGTATCCTTATCTGCCAGGGAAACCACGCTAACATAAAAGTAAGAAAGGAGTGATGGCTATTATTAACCTTGCAGGATACCTTGGTCTATTGTGTGCCACGCAGCGTGTGCTGAACAAAGAGACGACAAGCTCAGGACAAGGAGTTGTAGAGACAAAGGATTGGGAGGGAGAAAGAACAAACCAAACTCGAAGTAGGAGTAAGAGTAGGAGCCACTGACGATTGTCTGATATAGTAGCCTGGAAACAATTCACGACAATCTAGGTCCGAAGAATAGGGAAAGAGAGCGCCGATAAGAAATGCCAGGCTGGCGGATGTGTGGAACTTTAAAGAGAGACGAAGGGGCTAGAATAAGAGTACGTACGTTTGCCCACATATCGCCGAGCAATGGATGACACAGGCTTTATCTGACACCGACATAATCAGATAGGACAGGATGAGATGGATACCTGTCTCGTGCTTTACCTACCTACCTGGGAAACGGGATTCGATCCGCTTACATTACCGGCCTCATGGACTGTGGAGTGCATCTAGCGGAGGCGGAGAAAAGGCATGGGAAAAGAGAGCAAGAGACAGGAAAAAGGAGGTAGGGGAGAGATGCATTTGCCGATGAACCAACTGGAAGTCACATCAAAAGTCACATCGAAAGTCACAAATGCATGTCACAATAAACCGAGCGTATGCGCCGAGAAGAATAGGAGGACGGCAAGGGGCAGGGCAGTGCAACGACAAAGAGGGTCTAGAAGTGCTTGCGCGCACTAGACTACTAAGTCGAGGGTGACGAGAAAGTGGTCGATGGGACGGAACGAAGATAAGACACCGCAACTTATGACGAGCGGGCTGAGGTTGAAATCTGAATCGACGTTTATCACATCGGCATTCCTTAGCGCGATCCCGACAAGGACCCTGAATTGAGGAAGTGCAGTGGTAAATTGGTGAATTGGGGAGGAATTCTGTTATCCTGGCGCCCCCATTGGCCGAGGGGGATAAGGTGTTACAGCACTCGGCGGGTCCTCCTATCTACGGATCAGGATAAGCCCATCGTCTTTCCATGCCTAGTCCCTTCTTTTGCCTTTCAACCTACTCCATTAATCAAGGCCTTACATGATACGGTAACCTACGCAGGGAAGTCCTATCTTCGGCCTATGTATCTATATGTACGAGGCATGCACCTTCAACGTGTGTCAGAGGTAACGCCCGATAAACTACCTTAGTCTCGATCCTTACTATTTCCGTCTTCTACGAGAGATAAGAGCCACTCCACCGCGAGACGGTGAGTCCATAGCGCCGAGATGAGGGCACGTCTCTGTGGTTGCGCAGTTTGTTCTCAATTTGTGTCTTGACAGAATCGAGCATATACATACCTGTCGCACTCCCGCCCTCTGCGGCCTGATAGCAGTGTGTTGACCGACGTTCCTTGATGTCAGCGGCGCAAAGGGCCAGAGTCAAAGGGGACCTCAAGTAGAACGGCCGAAAGACCTGCAAGGAGGATGACAATGTACGTAGATAGGAGGGTGCTCCATCTGACTTAACCCACACTACAGCCCGACACTTCTTTTTTTTTTTTTTTTTTTTTTTTTTTTTAGCTCCGAAATCGATACTTTGGCCCGTGTTCGGTTTGCTTATCGAGAAACTATTTCTCGATTGAATCGAGCAATCGATCGAGTAAATAATACGTCACGATTTCCGACCTTGGGTCGCCTCTCGGCTGAAGACAACTTCATTTCTGGCCCAATATGGCAAAGTCTACTCCAATGACCAGGGAGATTTTTTTTTTCTTCCGAACATCGAGTAAGAATTAAGTAATCCGCTCTTTACTTTTAACTTTTGACATCTGGGCTCCGTTTTTAAGCTGCCACGATACTAATTTATTCTACCCTGAGCGCATTAGCTCCTCCTATCACTTGTTCGTTGGTGGTCTGGACAATTCTCCGTCGACTTGAGTCAGACAGAGAGAGTTGTAATGTCGGGATCCGGTGACAACACCTCGTTCCCGTTTCGATTCGTGTCCCTCTACGCCTAGTCCTCCAGACCAGACCGTAGTTTTGTGGGCTATGGCGCGCAATATTTGCAACGGCGTGGAGACCGGCCGCCAGATTTTACGTGTAGTGACCTGCCAATCCCAAACCCGCTATCCCCGGTGGGCCGCCCCAAGGCTCTCCGTAGTATATTACGTATAGGGCTAGAGAATGGTGGGAGGCGACTTGTCCCGATTCAATGGATGTCAGTAGTGCGGGAGAGACCGGTCTTGCAGGCCCATTATATTATAACGCCGCCTTCGAAAGTTTCAACCTGGATAATACAAGGCTATCAAAATATCGATAGTGGCCGGAACAATAGTGGTGACACCGAAGCACCGAGCTGCTCTTCTCACCACTCTCCACTCGGGGAGGACGGTCATTCGCCCCTCTGTTTTATTCCCATCTGGAATAGTTATCGCGTTAGCCCCGTGACTGTGGTCAGGAGAGCAGCCTATCCTGCATCCAGGGGTTTAGGCCGTTTGAAAAAAATAAAATAAAAGGGTCTTAATAACAATTCCAGCCCAACTCCGACTCCGGGTGCATTAGTGGCCTTGCTGCCGTCCTTTCGTGTCTCTCGCTTTCAAGACACCTTCCAATCCGTAAAGGTGAGAGCTGTCGAAGAAGTTTCTCTGCAGATGTAGAGGTTGCGTACAGGTTACAGCCGGCCTTCCAATCCTTTATTCAGTTTTCGCATTTCCGCGGGTAACGGGATCAATGCCGCCTGGGGCCTGCGATATCTATGAACCGTGTGTTGCAAATAACCAAAGCCAGTTGCGCTGCCTCAGTATATTTTATTTTGTACTTCACACCGTTAGCACGACACCCTGTCAAGAAAACACCAGCCAGCTATTGGAGTACCACTTACTACAGCAACGTTAGCAAATAATCGACACGAAATGAATACCATGCTCACCGCATAGTGATGACACCAATCTTATCTCAGATGATGGTTAATATGACCTAAGGTATCGCTCGCAAAGTATTGAGGCGAAGGTCTTTTCGAGGTCCTACTTGTCGTCCCAGCAAACCGGTATCAGCAAGGTCCACCGACTTCTGCTTGGCGTGAATTCTACATTCGTTTCAGCCGGTTTTTAAACAGCAATGGATTCTTCACATTTTTTAAAAGCCGTCTTTTTGTCATTGGTTGGGCGCAATTCTATAAGCACTCCTGACTAGAGACGGAGAGCCAAGGCGGAGAAGCCCTGACGACACTGCCGATCGCACCGAATCCCTTCGACGGCTCAAGCACCCTAAGCCAGGTACTTGCATAGAACGAACCCAACCGATCAAATAGACGTAGGCATTGTGTATTGCGGCTCTGTTATCCACGGAATGGGTACCTAGTACGCTTACTAATAAATGCGACCGCATTATCCATGGCGGCCAAGTTGGATGAAGCGTGTCTGTTGGAAACGATAGTGCAACGCCGTTTTAACATTTTCGAACGATTAAGGATCTGAATGACCGGAAAGCTGCTATCCTGCATCACTTATTTCCCGTATTGATGATTTAGGTCGGCAGTTATATCAGGCGACCGGAACACAATACGACACACCCACGACGAGAACATAAACAGGACATCTACACTTCTCTTATATACCTTGGCATACCTGTCTGGGTATTATTATATCTTAAGAGCCATCAAAGTGTCAAATATATAGAAAGACTGTCCATAATCCGACCACGGAGCTCGAGATAGTCATATGGTTTGGCCGCCCAATACTAATTAGAACAGAGACCCAAGGGGGCTAATCCAAAAATAAGGCTTCCTCCCGGTACATAATGCCGTGGGCGAGGAACGTACAGAAGGACATGGCTCTGACCAATACCCCAAAATATTTCATCACAGTTTACAGGCCATGAATACCTCGGAAGGAAAGAATGGCATGCAGTAATGCAGAAATGAAGGGAAACAAGACACAAATAGGCTTGAAGATTTTAGGTGACATGCAAGGGTTTTCTATGAGCATAAGCGTACGATACGCGCCAGTTGCCTACAACTCGGTGCATAATTACTTTTCTCTCACGTCTGTACATCCATACATCTGCGTGTCTGCCTCGTGCCAGGAGGGGTGCATAGGTCGTGCAGGTCTGTCGCCTTGACCTAGGTTGGACAAGTCCCCGACGTTGGATACTGCCTACTTATTTATCTAACCCAGGTTAATTCCTCTCTGGGATCGTGGTTCGGTTCGTATGCGAAAGCTGTAACTATCTGGTTTTTTACAAAGCGCGTAAGGGGGTGTCCTGCCTTCGTGTATGTTGAGTGGTATTACATAGTAAAACTTTAGGTTAGAGGAGAGCAGGGGGGGTGGTCAATGTAAGGGTCTCATAGACAATACACAATGCTCACAAGTCCAGGTTCTATATTCTTAGGACCAGTAGTAATTAGTTGTATTAACGACTAGCTAGTTTCCAGTGTTGTACGGTTTTTATCGCTTTTTTGAGGTTTCGATAATGAGTTGATCTTTATCATGTGCAGTCAGTCGTATATGCAGATGATCACGCACGTAGAGATACGGTTAAACTTACAACTAAAAGAGAATAGCCTTAAGTAGGGAGTAAGTTTGAGATTATACACATGTGTTCCATCCACACCTTTCTTGTATCCCTACCCTCCGTAGGGAGCCATATGATAGGTAGGTTATATAACTGGAACTTCTAGACATGAGAAAGCCTTAAAACCTACACCCATGAATCCTAGTGTCACGGTTCACGCTCCAGCCAAACACGGGACACCGGGGCACGGACTAATACAGGTTTCCCTATATGTTTTCGGTAAGTAAGTAAATAAAGATAATGCGAAACTCTGGTAGTGCGAATCTGTGACACGCAGTAGGTATGCACGGACCTTATCAATCATGTTGACGCGTCGCGATATAACACCTAATACCTACCCATGATCTCTTTTCCTTGACCTTTTCTCAGCGTACATGTTCTGCTTGAGGAATGCGTTTCCCTGTTTCCCTCTGGGTCAGGTCTTTCCACCATAAACGTAGTCATAGTCTGTAGAGGACTGTTACATAACCCCCTTTCCCCCAATCGCTAGTTAGGTCACAAGACTGGCCTTGGTATCCCTAGAATGAGTTTTGATAATCATAATAGCCTTCTTAAATTAGCTCGTGAGTCAATTAAGTAGCACAAATGCAATGGTTGATATGGACTTTAGATATTACTTCGGTTGTGTCTACGAATCTTGTGAGCTAGTATTACCTAGCACTGCCCAACGTCCGCCGACTAGACATCTACTTAGTGTATCCTACCACAGCGGAACATTTATCGAGACTGATTTCATCCTTCATCTCGTAAAATCAGCAGTATGTGTTAGTGAAGTGTAGCAGAGATATAAGTATTCGATCTGTGGGAGCCTCAGGCAACTAGCAAGCATCTTAGAACTGGGTTAGATACCTGGCGTTTGGTTCCGTGCTACGTATATGAATAGAAACACAGATTTCTGCTGTGTGCGGATTCTTAAGAAACGTACATGCCTCGCTTCTAACTGAAAGTTAGGAAATAGTAGGGAGGTAGGTACGCAGATAGATTTAATGCGCCTGTTATATCCACTCTGCTACTGCAGTGCTATGATACTAATCTTACACCCCTTTGTCGGAGTACATACACGAAATGACAATCTTATCACTTCGATAAGTGTTTAGGAAGTGATAATACTGGTTTATAATGGGTAGTACTTGACTAACCTATATGAGTCAGCGAATGATGGTTTAAGAGCTGCGTGAAAAGGAAAGGCTACTGGAACCGTATGGTAAGGCTCTTGATGCCGGCTGGTTAACATGACTGGTGTCTTGCCACTGAGTTTGATGTCCTGTGAATAGGAATGACGGAACGAATGGAACACAGCTCATCAGACCTCCGCGTTCTCCATGTGGAATGAAGGGAATACGAGACTTGATTAACTACTGAACTGACTGGACGTGAGGTCGGAAGGCCCTTCATTATATACACGAGATGGCCTGATGCCCTGGTACAGTATATACTAAGTTACCTCGACCCAATGTCATAGTAGATGTGGCTCGTAGTGAGCACTAGTGAGGCGGTAATTATGAGGAGCGGCAGACAGGCGGTCTGCCGATCACCATGTAGTACGGCCCCTATTCATGTGTATATAGGGAGCATTTCAGTCAGACCTAACATGCTCACTCAGCTCCTCATATATGCAAGAGTCATCTAGTACGCTTGGTAGGCCTCTCCGTGACACTTAATACTTCAAAATTTCACAAGGTAGACAACGGAAGAGAAGTCAGTGCTTATCTTACGCGCGATTCCCGAGGGAGCTACTCATGGTTTGAGAACTGCAAACGCCAGACTATGTCACTAACGAGATAATACGTATTAATCTAGTACACAGCCTATCTATTTTTTCTATGCACCATCATAACATAAGATTTCATATAAGTAAGGAAAGTAAGGACATGTTTATCGGAACTCAGAAGAAGAAGACCTAAGATTAAGGGCAATACATGAGGACCACGAACAAAAGTGAGGGCAAGCGATTTCCCAATCCCGGAGACAATCCTATGGAGTCTTAGTCATCGGCCCGAGGTCCAACGGAACTCCTTCAAGTGAGTGAGTGAAACCTCATGACAAGTAATCTGAACCGCACAATCGAACAACGACTGTGACGGTGTTAGCTGTCAAGTCGTTGCTATTAATAATGCGATGGAGTCCACCGGATCCTTTTCCTCGGACAACTCGACATACATACACACGTGCATAGAATGCTTGGGTAGCACTTGATATTAGCCAATGCAACTCTGCTAGGCAGCAAGGTCAAAGCATCTGATGGTCTTCAGCGTTCTCCCTAAGCGCCCGATTCATTCCTCATCTTCACTATCCCCCTCTCCCATCCGTCTTGTAGGATCGAAAAATGATACCTTATTCAGAAAAGTCCGGGGTATTATCTCCGCGATGGTATTGGCCAGCTTGACCGAAAGAAAAGTTAGCCTGCCCAATCAGTCAGTTCTCGGAAACATGCCTTTTTGACGTGTCTTGGCTATGTCGACACTTTGGGGGGCAATTTACCCGGACAGAGAGGATAAAAAGACGCCCAGGCGAGGTATCCTCTCTCTTATCTGATCTTTCTATTGGCTGTATTAGGATTTACAGGAGCATTATCAAAGACTTTCAATACCCAATAATACCCCCCTAAGCTAATACATTACATTTGTCGCTACCTACTCACCCCCCAAAACTACCTAGGTTAACATACACTATGGCCGCCCAGCTTGCTATAACCGCACTCGCCGTTATCTCCGGCACGGCGCTTGCGGCACCTACTACTACCACGACGACTAATGAAACTGCCGATACCGCCGATCATCAGCTAAAGATACCGCCCGACTTCCAGCTCGGCCCGGGCGACATCAACAAACTTGCCCGTCGGCAAGACTACACCTTTAATTGGACCGGGATAGACAACCATCTGGACTTCAAGCCTACTTCCAACGGGTATTCGGTCACTTTTAAATACGCTAGTTCCGATCCCACTACCGTTGGTGATTTTGCTGTTGGTAGGGGGTGGAGTAAGGGCACGGATCGGTACGTTGTGTTGTTGCTATCTCATATCCTCATATCCCATAATTACCTCATTACGTGAACTTGGAGTATATATTTTCGGAATAAACATATTGCACCTGGTTATACAATAGCATATTATACAAGTATCAGTATAAAAACCAACTAACATTCTCTTGCTCTTTTCTTCCCTTGTCCCACAGAAACATCACCTTCACCGGCAGCACCACCACCTCAAGCACCGAAGGTCTGGTCTCCGTATCCGTCTACGGGTGGACCGAGGATCCGCTAGTGGAATACTGGATCCGGGAATACAGCAACAGGCCCGACTACGTTCCGCAGGGGACCAAGGTCGGTGCGCTGGAAAGCGACGGCTCGACCTACGACATCTACAAACATCCCCTCGTACCTTTGCCCGATAGTGGTATCGATACGGATATCAGATGGCAGTATTACTCTATCCGCCGGGGTGGTAGTATGCGGCCTCAGGGTGGGATAGTGACGACGGCGAATCATTTCAAGGCCTGGAAGGAGAATGGGATGAAGCTTGGGACTATGGGTTTCCAGATCCTTGCTACCGAGGGGTATAAGGCGGCGGGCAGCTCTGAGTATACTGTTGAGGGTAGTTAGTTAGCTGGGGTAAGAGAGAGAGAGAGCGAGTGTTCGCTGTTAGAGTGAGTTGAATTTGTATGTATATAGGCAAATACTAGGTGTGAATAATGAGATGGATATGCCATGTACCACGCGACTTAAGGTTGTTTATACACGAACACACTAGTCACCTAAAGAGACCTGATAAATACAGGCACGTCAATAGAGGGGAGGGAATAGAGTCAATTCATTGCGTGTATGAGCATGGGGGTAAGCAAAAGTGAAGCTATCTACATAAGGAAATTTGAAGAATAGATACAAGCTCCCTAGCGGCTAGGCCCACCCTGTACACCAGTAGCAATGATAGTACTCTTGGCACCTAGCCTCTACTGTCTTAATAACAGCTTCTTTATTTCATGACATACTTGATAGTATGTCATTCAAAGGAGTTGTGCAGAGTATAAAACTCATTCTCTCTCTTGATTCTTGTCATTAGCGGAAATATAGAAATACTTTCCTTTTCCTATACCGTTACCTAAAATTCATAAACTCATGCATAAAAGAACTATAAATAACCCCAGGCACAAGTGCTAACCTTTTTGGTGCCAGAATCGTGAGATATCGATGTATGGGTGTAAGTATGTGGTTCCGATTATCGGACACCAGAAGCGCCAACAAGCCACACAGCTCCCCTGTAGTCTCTCTAGATGTTCTCACGAGCATATCTGTAAGTAGTTCCTTAATAATTAAGACATAAATGAGTTGTTACTATGTCTCGGGGTGAGAAAGTATTGTACCTGGGTTCAAAGATTGTAGATAGATAATATATCCCCTTGTCAGTCTTCGTCCCTCCAACCCTTAGAATAAACACCGGAGTCCGTTCCCATCGCTGACCAAAATCTAAATATTGCTTTACCCTGTATCCATATATTTTCGAGAAAAACCCTGCTTGCTGAACAAGTATTGTGGAAAAGTCGAATCGCCAATCTATATTACCATCCCATCCCATCCCATTCCACCCCATTAACAATCGCCAGCTTTGTCACCCATAGTATCGTATTATAGCCGTTCAGACAGTTTCGAATGCACGTTTAATCTTAGTTGGGGATATGTTGGCATAATCTTCCCAAGCTCCTTTTGTTTTAGTTATCAATCCCCGTCTTTTTACATCCGAGACGCTGTTGAAGAAGGACCTATCGAATTAGCTTTTACGGTCTTTTTATATTCGATCAAAACACTTGCGAGACTCAATGAACAGAACAAACGTACCAGAAAGCGCCTCAAAGGTCCGCAAGTTATTGGGATAGTAGTCTGCCGGGACAGGAGGTCGTCTCGTTGTCGTTGAACTTGTTGTTGATGATGACGATGATGAGGGTGAAAGCTTCGACTTGACCTTGGTTACGACCCGTGCCATCTTCGTCTTATGAGAGGAATACTGATGATCGTATAACGTCTTGCTGTCTATATGGATGGACAATGAGTTAGCGCTATGTAATAAGCTATAGGGAGCTGAAAGCTCGTGACTCAAAGTGATATTGAGGCTGGTGTTGTTGGAAGGTTCTTGGAATCACCCCGACGGCTGTATTGGTTAGGCAGTTGACGTACCATCGTCGAGACCTGTCGTCGTGCTATAGTCCTTGGCCTTGTCTGTTGAGAAGTTGTAGGCGCTGTAGACCAATGTCTTCTCTGATGCAGTTGAGTTTCGGCGCGTCGCGCTCGAGTCCGCCGTCGATGACATGTGGTAATGTGTGGAAGCCATTTTGATGTTCTTAAACGTTGTAGCCACTGTTTAGGAGAGAGCGGTTTCTTGGTTTAACTGGCGTAGTCGGAGTCTTCGAAGTGATGTAGTTGAATTGGTTGCTGTTGCTATATGTGTATGTGTCTGTTCTATGTAGGTAGTTTGTCTTACTGATGGTGAGACTCCAAAAAACTCGTCAGGTTCCTCATCAAACCATGGCTCTATATATACATCATCGGTATACTATCTACACAGGTATGCAAGGGCATAAAAGTAAGGCTGTGTTCTCCGTGGCCGCTACCTACTGCCTACCCTGGCACTGACTAGCTTATTCCGATGCACGCAACTATCTGCGAACCGACCGAATTCGCCAAACCGACGTCCTTAGGACTGACGCAATCTGCCTACGTAGTCGGAATAATAAAATGCAACTTTTCACACCCCTACCCTTCCCTTCCCTGCCCCGTCATTTACGGTATGACTCCGATCAACGAAAGAGTTGGTAGATTAGGTACATACATACAACTACGCCGAGCCGCGCCACACCCACGCCGTATGTGTAGTCTCAAACAGGGTCGGTATTCAAGCCGAGAGTAGACTAAGGCAGACATCAATCGCCTTGAAACAGGCCAATGAGCAGCACCAATGACAGCGGTGGGCCAAGCCAAGCCGAAACCGAAGCCGAGCTCCGAAGCCGCCATATATCTTTCCCTAGACAATTCCTCAATCCTCAATCCACATCGCAGGGTGTTGCTTTCATTGATTGATTGATTGACACGGTATGCCTGCCTACCTACCTACCTACATACATACAGGATAAGCCTGCGCCTTGACACATCCTCATTTTACAGTTGTTGGAGTGCGTGTGTCACTGTATGGCGGTGATTGGTGACTGAGGTTGCAATTCGCCCGGTACGACGGTAGGGTGTCTGAATAACACGTCGGCGTAAGGCGGGTTAAGGCGGTCGACCATCTAACCCGGCGTGAGTCATCAACCGACGGATACGGCATAAGAAGGGATATAGAGAGAGATGACTTCCTCTACTGCAAGCCCTCTTCTCCGCAGACCCAATGGTCGGCCACAAGCGTGCGAAGTAAGCGTCAATAATACCCCAATTGGTTCGGCTTGGCGTGTGGCTATAGGTTATACTGCCTAGCAACACTGCCTATCATTATCATCTTACTACACAGCACATCTACCCCCCTATCTATCTCTGCTTTAAACCTTGCTATGTTTTGTGTATATGTGCTTCTCTAACATTGGCTCCTTTTTTCCTTTCTGTTTTCTTTAGCCCTGTCGAAAACGAAAGGTCGCATGCGATCACGCCCATCCGATATGTAACCGATGTCGGAAACGGCGTCAGACTGGCGAGTGCGTATATCTCGTCTCGGCAAACTCGAGGGCTACCCCAATTACTCATCATCAGCTGCCGCTACCGCCTTCGCCCGCCTACTCATCGTCGTCAGGGTCAAGGTCAGGGTCAGGGTCACGGCCGGCTGGTCCCACATCAACAAACTCACCTGACACAACGACTACCGACCCTCGGAGCCCCGAGGGCCAAGGCCCACGGCAGGTGTACTCTGGATATCTTGGATTTACGAGCTACTCAGCCGTCTACGAGGAGACGCAGATTAGCCTGAGTAAGTTACAGCAGCAGGGTTCTTCGTCCAGCAGCGCGACGCCTACTACGGACTCACAGACGACGTCGTCGTCGTCATTGGCGTCTGCGTCTGGTGGGAAAAATGCCTTCACGCTGAGTCCCCGGACGCGGGACGAGTGCCTCTTCGTGCTGCACAACGTGCCCGAAGCCTCGCGGGGTAAGATCTGTCTGCGGGGCAGTCCCTGTGAGGCATGGATATACTATTTCCTCGACCGGGTACTCGAATCCTTCTACGAGACGTTTGGGCACTATTTCGGTCCCGAGAGGACGGACGAGTCCCTCGAGGAGCTCGCTGTCATCCTGTCTAAGAATAGCACGCTCCCCTTCTCGGATGACGACGATATATCGCCCGACGACTGGATCGCGCAGTTCTCTGGCCCGCGGGCGCGCTGGGAGACGCTGGGTTTGTTGTTTGGTTTCTGGGATTTCAGCGTCAACTCTATCACGATTGTTAAGTCGTGCACCCAGGACGAGTACGGTCGGCCCAGTCAGGTCACGAAGAGATGTCTCGATTATTGTGTCGACATGTGCCAGGAATTCTCACCTGCTAGTTCCAGTACGCAACCCCTATTCCTCATGACACAATTCTAGGCTCGCATCATCAGGTGTATTCTTCTGTAGAGTGCGCAGGAAGTTGTTTTATCACAACGACTAACTTTCGATTCATCGATAGTGCTGCTCTTTCTGAGCTATAGGAGATTAGTATTAGACACGGTTCTCAATGGAGATATGAGTTCGTTCTCCCATTCCATTTCATTCCCTCAACCCATTGTCACCAAACGTCGTGGCGGTGCAAATGTACTCACTATAGGCATCACCAATTAACTAATGCACGCACGTGTTTAACCAGACCGTCGTTCTTGGCTCTTTCTCGGCGAGGTCGTCGCCCTGCTAACATTCCTGGGCTATCACGTGCTTCCGGACTCGCCCAACTACCAGCCCAAGTTCATGATCGAGATCAAGCGCAAGATATACTACCAGATATACGTCATCCACGGCACGCTGGTCTCGCTGACGGGGCGGCCGCCCCTGATGAGCCACAGATACGGCACCACCCCCTTGCCGCTCGACCTCGGCAACCAGACCCTCTTCTCCAACGACAAGGAACGCCTCCGCAAGGCCGTCGAGGCCATGGACAGCCGGGGCTGGCACGTAGGGCCTGGGGTCCTTGCTGTCACGCCTATGCGTGCGAGGGCTATGCTTGCGTTGCTGCGCGAGGAAATCATGTGCTTTGCGCTTTGCGCGAAACGGCATGAGTCGGTAGAGGCGCTTTTGTATGTACATGACACAAATCATCTCATCACGACTCTTCCTATGACACCCCCTTTCTCCAAGTCAACCCATACGATGTATGCAGCTTCGAAGCTAATATTGTGTTAATCAAGGGACATTAAGGCCAGGGAATCGCAGATGGTCGAAGGTCTTCCGCTCTCCGTAAAATATCACGACTCCGACTTAGAATACCCTTCACCAGAGAACGTGGGGGCGCTATATTGGCGACTCTTGTTGCGACTGGAACATTTGCTCAACATCTTTTTCATTGAGAGATTGCTGGTGAAACACGGCCATCCGCAAAGCGAGCTTCTATCTGTCAGCTTCGACATGGTCACGTATACGCTGCCTTTCTGGACTCATCAAGACACTCTTTTACCGTTGCGCGGTGACTGTGAATGGCTTGTAAGCATAGAGTCCACCCCCCTCTCTATAAACGATTCGCAGCCGTATAACCACTAACAACACAATTTATTTCAGGTCATGGCCTTCGGTGTCCCCGCAGGCGGTATCCTATGCCAGGAGTTACTAAAGCCAACACTACACAATGACCCGCGAATCACAAGGTCGAGTCTGATTCAGAAACTAAGTCTTCTGGTCGGATTCCTGGACTGGATCAAGCCGAACGCGCCTAACGGCGACTTATGCGGCGCGTGCAAGACCATCATCAAGCACGTCCTGGATCAGGCGCTGAATGCGCCGGCGCCAGGATATGAGAGCGCGCCTGGTGCTGGTCTCGGTTTCGACTGGGATTTCACTACGCAGGTGGATTTCGATTTTGATCTGCTGGATACATTCGGCTGGACACGCTCCGAGCCGTCACTAAGTCAACAGGTCCCTACATGATCGGTACATAATGACTGCAACTAGGACGGTTGGAGTCTCGGAAATATGAAGCAATCTTTATCGCGTGCTGGCCTACGAGTTGGAAACTTGACCGGCCGGAAGGGGCGAAACGGGCCTGGCTGCCGACATTATTGAGCACACAACTATTGGCGATGCCCTGGAATAGAGGCAACACATGGACCACAGCTGACATGTAGTCTGGTGAAGGCATATATGTTCGGATATGATAAACGTGCCAGAGTAAGAAGCCCAGCGTATCCAGGCCTGCGTATGCGTGTATATATAGCAATATATATTCAAGGCCGTGTTTGCGCATCTTGAAATGCCATCTCGTTACTCCCCCTTGATGGTTCTCAGCAGCAGCTGATTCAAAAGATAGTTAACCCGCTTAGTATGCAAAGCGCCACCCAAACGCCCAGTTTCAGGCCGATTCATAAAAATGCAAATACATCGATCATGCCCCGCTGCGATTGCTCTTGTTGTCCCCTTGGTATCAAACGAGAATAAAACGAATCAGAATAACAGTCCGTATCCCCAACAAGCCTTGGGGGAAAACAATGGGTATAGACATCTAGATGTATGTCTTTGGAAGAACAGACCACCGGTGAAATTTAGATAAACAAAGAGCGTGAAAGCAAAACAACTCCGGCCGTATTCCCATATATGTTAAGTAAGTTGTCGTTTAATTAGAGCGTGTCTCCCAACCTCCAATCAATCTCTCACACCTGGTGTGTGGACGCCTTCGCCTGCCCCGGAAGCCCATAGCGGATGTTGCGCCAAAAAGAGAACCCGAGCTGGCCTCGTAAAGATGTGGAGAGCCTGGTCGATGAAGATAAAGAAGAACCAAAAATATCAGCCTAATGTTGAATCGCAATGATCAGAGAGCCACCCAATGAAGACATAGGAAAACATATACACCGCCGTAGCTCCTTATCCCAGCATCTGTCCCCAGGGAATTCGTCATATATTCGAGAAGTCCATTTAAGTCGCAATGTTTGTCAAGCACATATAAAATCTAAACCCATGTCGTTCGCCACTCTTTGCCAGTCCCAGACTCTCAACCAATCCCCTTCACCCATAAGTCGCCAAATTTCTTCCAGAAGTTGGGCAACGCAGTTGCAGTTACGCAGTCCCGTGTACCCACGCACGGTGCGGACGGCGCTGCGGATGCGCTCCTGTTGTGCCGGCGTGAATGAAGCACAGCCAATTACAAGGCAAGGTACCAAAAGCAGGGTCTGCACCGGGTCGCTCGGTTTGAAGGAATCGAGGATAGCGAGCGACTCGTCGACGGCGAGGGAGATTCGGGCGTTGTGGTGTGGGGGAAACCGAACTGTTGGCGGAGGAGAGCCATTGTCAGCAGTGGCGTGTGGTGGTGTCGCATGCAGAGTGCCACTGGACAAGCGACGGTCGGATGCCATAGAAGATAGAGTGCCGGAAGGGGGAGGCGAGCGTGCGGACGAACAGGGATTTGAAGAAGCCGGCGAGAGAGGTAATATATTGCTCCCATCACCCACGCCTATATTGACGCCGACGACACCAGCAACATCAGCAACACATCCTACCCCAGCTACGGCTGCAATACCCGACGCACTAGCTACACTGGAAACGTTCGTACCAATGTCTATCGTGTTAGGAGCCATGGTCTCCGCGATGGTCGTCGTTGTCGTCCCGTTTGTGCCTGTGAAGATCGGCTGGGGCGACAATGCCACAGGGGGGAAGATAGTCCGGTATAGATACACCCACATCATTTGCTTGTACAGCAAACCAACACGGTCCCGGTTATCTCCCGCTGGCCAAACCGGTGCCCACTCCCTTATCGCCGCGTCAATCTCGTTAGCACGATAGAGTGACTTATGGTTGACAACCGGATAGACATTGGCTGCCATGTTGTCGCGTATCTCGTTCCGCATCGTGGTGATCATGGTAAGGTAGTGAAACAGCCCATCGCCAACACCGATCAGACGTGCAGGTTCTATTGTATACCATGGGACCCAATCTTCGGTTGCCAGACGTTTCGACCCATTTGCAGGGTACCGGATCAGTTCGTCGGCAAATACTCGGTATTGGAAGAACTCGGATATGAATGTGGTGAATGCTTTATCTGGCGGCGGGTTCTCAAATATAAGGCTTTTATATGCGTGGAGATGCACTCGATGTTCTGCACCTCGACTCCCTTCCGCAGCCGTTTTGAGCAGAAGACACAGCATCTGTCCGTACCGGGGGGCCAGGTTGGCCTTCTCTTCTGGCCCATGATCCTCTTTAACACCCCACGCCAATAAATACTGCATAGCTTGCTCGTGGTGAAAGTCTGCCCGGGCTGTCAAGCCTTGACGGTCGACGCTGGGGCTGGAACTAAGGAGTTTACTGCCGTACGGCGTGTCAAAATCAATGTGTTTACCGGCTAGGGAAAGGATGGAATGCATAAGCCCACGATGTTCTACTGCCATTTGAAGCAACATATCCTTGAAGGCATTCTTGTGCTGGCCCTCAACAGTTAGGACGCTGCTTAGGTGAATTATATAATGGTTGAAGAAAATTCGGTCTTCAGCCGTCTCAACACCTTGAAAAATTGGCTGAAGTGTAATTTGCGGGAGACTCTGCTTCCTTTGGCGCTCTGTGGAACAAGTAAGCAAATTATGCCAGTTACTTTTTACCAGTGCAGACACTACCTTCTTCTGCTCTCTCTCGGCCACTTTTCCAGATTGTTTTCTCGTGATAACCCTCACATACTACTGCATTTTTTTCACAGTTGAGACCTGACTCAAATGTTAGTTGGGCAGCGACCAGGGGTACCTTAAAGTTGTCTCACATCGCGGCTTTGCTTCGTCGCACTTCTTCTTTCGTTTCCGGCAAGTGATACAGCCGGTCTTCGAACGCCCTTTGGCCACCTTATTGCTTACCTCCTGGGGGGCCAAAGGATGTTTCCGTGGCCGACCTCTCGGTCGTTTGATTTTGGTTTGGCTTGATGGTGGCCTCGTGTGTGACCTTGGCTCCGACTCGCGGGGAACCTCCTGGACGTCCTCCATACGAAATGAATCGTCTTCTACCGGCTCGATTTTCGGCACGGTCGGTCCGTCACCGGCATCATGCTCCCAGTTGACATCGCGTTCAACATCTTCACCTGATTCGTCGTCCTGATAGTTGGTGCTCCAAGTGCTTCCTGCTGGATTTGTCAGTGGGAGCCGTGGTGGGATAATAGCGCTAGAGACGCCGTCGACGCAAGACATGTCCAGCTCTGTACTGATAGGAGATAACGGGGCAGTGCTCATCTGAGCCGTTGGTACACCGTTTGTCCACCGTTGACGGGTGGACAGTACGGTTGGCGAGTCTTCACGAGTTGTCAAGTCACGAGCGTCAGGCGCATCATGAGCGCCGTGAGCCTCACGCCTCTCTGGCCAGGAAAGTCCAACGGTACCGGTGACTACGGTGAGTGGGCCATCCATGACTTGAACGATGAGCCCGATTATCGTCTTCTTGTGTGAGGCTCCGACCGACGACAACGAGTAGGAGCCGTCGTGACGACAAGCAAGTTTAAGAGGCGAGTTTCAGAACCTGGTAGTGTGCGGCGGGTGCTTACCAGCAGGTTCCGGCCTTACTAGCCCATTCCAACACTCGAAAACGGAATTGTCAAACCGGGTAGATCATGATCGAAGCCGGCTACACATTTGCCTCGATCAGCACAACTCATGAACACTCGCTGCCAACGAAACAGAAAGGAAAAGCGGTTGGGCGAATAAGAAACAGCGAGGTCTGCAGTGATAGGTCGTTCTCCCCTTGGAACCATAGAGGACGGGGAACCAGGTATGTTAAGGTACCTACAGGAAGCTATGTAGGAGGGGTTAAGCTGGGGCGCGGGTGGTGGAGATGGAGCGGAGGGCCGTCTACATTATTATCTGGACGTGAGGACAAGACGACAAGATCGTGGGGCCAGTCAAGATCCAGAGATAGCTAGCCTGGCACAGTAGCAGGTACTTCTCTGTTATGCTTGCTTGCTGTAGGTACCTGTGTATCACACGAACTGTATGTTGGGAGCTGGGAGCTGGGCGCTGGGCGCTGGGCGCTGGGCGCTGGGCGCTGAACCGTATGCCGGATGCTGTATAGGCGGGGGGATGAAGATCAGAGTGCGGACATGACGGGCAGAACTAGTTGAACCAGCAGACCCTATGGCAGGGTAGGATGGCTGAAAGTGGTTGAATGGGGAATGTCTTGGTAGATGATCGGTCCCCACAAAGATTGCACCGTCTAGCCAGTTCAGGCAGCAAAGAGGGAAGCTAGACGACAGTTGACGGAAAATATAACAGTAATAGCAAAAATAAGGAAAAAACGGAAAAGCCTAATCATAGCCACTTGAACCAAGACTGTATGTAATAGGCCATTGAGAGCTGTAGGATGCTGAAACCGGTGAACGTTGATTACTCGTTAAGTAGGGTATTTGCCGAGGCGAGAGCTATCAGACAGCTAAATCCAACATGCAATTCTCTGTAAGCCGAGCCTGCTGTATACGACAGGTCATTTAAAGAATGGCCATCATGGGCCCCTGATAGAATCCATCCCACACTCGCACAAGCGGAGCCGCGGCGGGGGGGCGCCCAAGACGAGTGACTGGCAGACGGGAGAGATAAAGTGACAAGATGAGAGTGAGGCACATACAGACCAGACAGCAGACAACGAAGAGGGAAAGGGCCATTTGAGCCCGGCTTCTGGTATAGGACGGTACAGACGATGGTACAGCAGTCGCAAGCCGACAGCCGTAGCGATGCGCAAGGTCAGGTAGGTACCCTCCTAGTACTAAGCTTGTAGCCAGATACATGCAGGCATGAGACATGGGAGAAGGCTTGGCGCCTATAGAACCCTTGTTAAGTACCGCACGTAGTCCCAGTGGTGCCTCCACCATCCTGTGATCTTAGCGTCTATCTCCGTACCGTATGTAGAACGATGGTACCCCATAGCCTGTGGGCCTCCACAGGATACCCCGAAAATACTTGGACTGGAAGACGATCGGTTACAGTAAAGACTTTGTCGGTGCTTATGGTCTCGAAAGAGCCCTGGAAATACGTGGTGCCTCACGCTTATCATAAGAAGATTGAAGGCCAATCTAGATAACACTCTAAAGGATGCTACAGCATACCTCCTATTTACAAACCTAGGTTAGGTACTTTCGACTGCCTGCCTGCCTGCTAAGGTACCTAGGTAGAGTGCATTGCCATCGGAAAATTATTATCTGCGGGCTCTTGTCGGTGTTGGAAAGCATTGACGAACATCAGACACGACCTTAGGAATCAACGTATGTACAGGCAACCTGGGAATCCATTGATATGGTTTGCGACAGCAGGCTAAACCCCGAGCTTGAGCAGGTAACTTCGAATTGGGTATGGTACGTAGGGATTGCCTACAATACCTCGCTTAGTAACCCAGTATGACTTTGGGATATGACACATATATGGTCTACTGCCAGTAGCATTATGGTTGCATGAACCCAGGAATGAAAGATCGGAATCAAGCTCAAGATATACAGGGAATTAGTCCAGATCAAGCCAACTTCTTCTGCCTAACCCAATTTACGCCGCCCAATGTCTTCTCTAAAATCGGAGCAACGTCCGCAGCTGAGCAGTCATAACGGATTCAGATTCTCCCGCTCAGAAACCATTTGTGAGCAACACAATTCCCCATCACTCTGCATATCTTTTGGTAAAGTTCAACCTATGTTGGCGGTTTGTGATCGTCATTGGTGCGTTATTGGTGTTACAATGGGTTGCATGTGTCACATAGACTAAGAAGACTTTCGGTTTAACGTCTTTAGACTGCGTACTAGTGGAAGGAGTTATGTATCAACAACGTTGTACCTACTGCTGTAAGTATTCTGTACATCCTTCATAATAAGTAAATATAGTATCCTCATCTGGTTCCGAATTGAACGGCCAACCCTGGGCTGGCTGATAGGAGTTGACTTGAGAATCGGAGAAATTCAAGTGTGGCTGGGGTCTGGCTCCAGCTTTTTCCTGGCCGGGTATGTACATTGCTGGAGACGGAGACGGGCTTGGTGGACCAGATTCCCCTCTTCGACCGTCGGCAAGCAAAAATGTCGCAGGCAAACCTACATATATCTAACTACTTACAGCTGTAACTGCTGTACTGCAGTATATACCTACCGACCTATCAACCCAATAAGGCGGGGAAATGAGGCCTCTGCTATGTGCTGCTAGCAGTGCATCTACCTACCATGTAGGTATAGCTGACCGTTGATTAGATCGCGGGCGTTCGTCGGTACTGCTTCCAGGTTCCGGCCCAGATTTCGGGACGACCTGACGACGTGTCAACGTACTCTGTGGCGCTCCATCTTCAACAATGAACGGCGATGCCTAGGTAGAAATACAGTTCTCCGGGTATACTTCTGCTGAGGTGTGGCGCCATACCACGCTCAAATGGCGATGGCGTTGATGGGGATGTGGATCGGGGTGCGGGTTTATTGGCGCAAATAAAATTCCAAAGGAAAAAAAGCGTGACAGCGGGCTGGGAGAACCATGAGAAGCTGATTCGGTCGCGGTTGACGGACCTCAGCGCCCGGCTCTAGGACGAATCCCGAATGGGTGCTGGCTGCGCATACCCAAGTACTTACATACATGCCTACACAGGATTAGGTAGCCAACGGTAGAGGCTAGTGCAGCTTATAGCTTGTGCATTAGTTAGAGGTATTCCTAGGTCGCGGCACAATGCCTACCTAGGCATATCTTGTCTCTGGCTCTCTGCGGCCTCGTCAGCCAGCTCCGCGTCACGTCTGTACTGTCTCCACAACGCCTACAGTCAGTAGCAGAAAGAGGGAATGAGCACGCAGCTATGCACATTCATCTAGCTACCTGTCTATATGATTATCGTGATATCTCAGACTAGTCCACCACGGTTTGATATCGTCCCAAGCGCGAGGCTCTCTCGGGCAGAGCTTAAGTGGCGTTACCTAGCGCCTCAATTTTCCATGAACGAGGCGTAGATATGTCCATGATTATAAGTGCACTCGCTCTATCTACCGAATCGCAAGAAACTCCCATATGAGGGAGAACGTGGACGTTCTCCTCTGCATGGCCCAACCAACCGGGAAAGTGGCTGTTTAGCTAATAGCAGCCACTGTGTTACACGACAGATCGGGGAGCTCGGGTCAGCCTGTCATAAATGGGATTCCTTCAAATGTGAGATGAGATACGGCGATTTCAGCCGTTGTCCATCTGTCTACATGGCCGTAGTTAGTCGCAGAGCAGCATAGTAACTACAGAGGATACTGCGCAATTGTATTCCCTGTAGGTTCTTCAATATCGATTTATGACGATATGCTTTTGGTACTCCAGTGCTCCTCGGATGGTTAGAGTCGAAACCAGAAGCAAATAGGAATATGTAAGTAGTTCCTATCTACCAGATAGTAGTTAAGCTGCGCCACATAGAGACAGACTCTGTCTCTGCACACACCTCCCATACTGATGCCAAGACAACCTCGTATAGTGATCATTAGAGCAGTGGTGTCGAGCTATTGACGTGTCGGCCAATTGGCAGTTAGGCTTCAGATAACATTCATAGCGAGAGGGTAAAGAGGTGGCCACCCGGTTTATCATAGTTGGATATCGTTCATCAGGGTCCTTGGTTATCTCTCGGGCCAGCTGCTCGCGATGCTACCTTGTTATATGTAATGAGCAAGTAGTTGCAACCCAGCTCAACTTTGGGGTTACATCTGATCGGGTTTCAAGCAAGCGACAGTCACCGAGCCGCCTCCGAGGGCGAAAAGGCAAGCCAATCGTGCTCGAATAGTCGCACAGTCACATACTCGAAGAACTAAGCGCGGAACCCTAATAGTCTATCACCTATCATAGTTTGCCCGAGACTGAATAAGTCTCCTTATATCTGGTTATAGTCATTCGTATTGGCCCTCATGGCTTCCCTGCCCTCGTTTTGCCTTCTACTCGACCTTTACGTAGCACCTGCTGAGACCGTCATTTTCTCCAAAACATGCCTTGAACTGCAACGTTGTTAGGACAGGATTCTTTAAAATATCCGTAAAATTCTTGCCCGTTCTCCTTCTTCTTGGAGAGGGTGTTCATCCGCTACTAGGCTTGACCCCCACCACCGGCCCGACGAACTGCTACTAAATGTAATCGACAAGAAAGTCGAGTCTAGTGCAACGCCGTTTCGTAGTAGCGAAAGCTACATTGCGATGTAACAGTATGACGTCTTCCTCCATTCCCCAGCCATTATAAGCCGGGATACAGCATACGAGAGCATCCATCAAGGGTAAGGGGATCTTAGTTAGTAATGAACGGATCGCCCCGTTCTGCTTAAATTATATATGTCACGAATGTATGTATGTGTGTGTGTGTGTGTGTGCATGAAGGTATGTGTGTGATAGTGGTGGAGGATCTACTGGCTTGTGGTGGCTTGTGGTGACCTGTGAACTGTCGAATGAGGGGACGTCTCCCTATTTTGCCTAGTTTCCAGGCGTATTTTTAAGGACGGCGTCTTGGCACTGCGAGGATCCTCTTTAAGCAAATTCCAACTGGCGTATAAAAACAGAGCATACTTGGCGCCCTTGTGCATGTTCTGTGTGCAGCCCCAGGCCAGGTTACGAGGCGTCTGTTATATAACACGTAATTCCATGATTTGAACTGCCGAGAACCAGTGGCTTTTAGTTAAGTTATTACTCTTAGAACTCTTCCTTCTTGGCTATGACTCCCCCGATCTACGGCGCGACTTTAGGTTCTCGGATGAATGTCGAGAACGGATGCGGTGGTAGCTACAACCAATAGGAGCCGAATTCCCGAAAGCTCCGCCCGGCATTGAAAGATCAGACTACACCGTCCGACAGCCACCCATTTATATAGCTCACCAGGTCCGAATTAGCTCTATATAATATGTATTGGGTGTCGCATGCCGGAGCACCAGGATGGAAGGTTGAAGCGTAAGCCTTCTGAGGCTTGTAAAATGTTCGCACTCCATGTCATCCAATGTGGGCAACGGGATCATCGTCGAACGCAACGTGTCACAGCGAGACAGTGAAGATCAACATAAGGTTCCCGCCGCGTACTTGGCAACTGGAAACTGCCGACGGACTTTAGTCATAGACCTACCAGATCCGTCAACCCACACCTCTATATCACATTCAGAATTCCGAAGGATGCGAGGTGAATGGATCAAGTAGGATGCCGCTTTGGAGCAAAGAAGAGTAAAGTAAGCCTTAAACTCATATGAGCAACACCCTTACATGAATCTATAGCCACGGGCAAACGATGTAATTTTGACCATTGATCTACGTTAGCGGTAGAATGTGATCGTACTGTAGATGTTGTAACCATACTACGAACTAGATCCGCGTATGTAGTCTCACTATAGATACTCTGAAGACGACAATGATCTTCTAAAAATAGCTCTCACTGTTGAGCGCCCCCCATGCCATGTAACCGCCGAAAACAACCCGATATTGCTGTACAAAGGGTGTCTAAAATATATAAAAAATGGAACAGCCAACCTCTCTCATCCACTCTCTTCTAACTAGTGAGAAAGTCCTCCAGTACGCATATCTCATATGAGTCTACGAACGAAGTGTAGAGAATACAAATAGAGAGCTGCAGCCACAGAAGCAAGTTGCCGGGACGGAGCATGTTTTAGCAAGAAACTCAATTAGCTGAACGCATATGTACTCGCTTACAAGCTTGAGAAAGCCTCATTCTGCTCCATGATCCTACGGTCTGCGGCGCAGCACACGAACTCTGTCCTCGGCTTATCAGCCGCATTCGAGTCAAAGAGAGTGAGAAGACATGATAGTATTCAGAGACTCAACTACCTGTTACTCGAGTGAAACTACCTCTTACTGTTAACAGAAGTCTAGTAGCGAGAATACATCTCATTAGCACTAACAAGTATTAGCAACCACTACTTTCGCCTCAGCTACTTACCCGAGAATGCCAACGGGTTCCCCTTTAAGCTTATAGCGTCACAGTTACCTATAGGTATATTATACATTAGGCGGCGTAAGGAATCAAAATAGGCCAAATACATATGTGATTGGAAGTTTGCGAACGCATAACTAGAAACGCATTAGCTTACACTACGCACTCATGCTTATACAACCCAGTATCTTTAAACATCCATTGCCTTATGGATTTGTACATTCCCTACGTACAGAGAATGTATTATAGCTCGGGTTCTCAACTTTTAGGTGTTGTTTGTGGACCTACAACTCTGGTTATTGGAGCCGTATTGTCAGTTATCTAGCTTCTATGTTCCACTGCATCCAGTTCTATTATCCAATAAACGGAGTTTCTGACTTCTTTCAGTCACAAACCTCAAAGCTACTCGCAAGGAACACTATAAAGCTGCAATAAAATAACTATTCCTGATTACTACAAACTAACTGTATAAGATATCAGTATGACTCCTATAGTATAACTTAACAAGTTAGTATTTCGTAATAACACTATGCACAAGAGTGTGGATAAGGCACTCGAAGAAGCAAGTAGGTAATTTAAACTAATCATATCTAAACATTCGGATCGAACCCTGCTGTTTATGCGTAAGCCGACAGCGTTAATGCTGTGATAGTTGACAACAGGCAAGGTGCTTGCATCAGGGGCCCTTGCTTTACGGTATCCTACATTCTTCTTGAATAGTGACATTTGGTAGCTGTATAAAGAGATACACATTAGCATCCTTTAGGTGTGGCTTACTACGAGGGCGGTGTTGAACAACAAGTTATCGTGTGATATCACACCTGGGCTTGCAGCAGGCAATTTGGAGTCTTACACCGACCCGGCGTAATGTCATACCTTTTTTCTAGCCACAGCCGACGGACGGACGAACGAAACAAAACAAGTGACGGCGGCGGTGGCAGACGGGGGTCCGCGCCGCAAAATGCATACCTGCCTCGGTAGCTAGTTGACCCTCCCAGCTGAACCTTCTCCCCATGGTGGCTTGCATGGAAAGGCTGTCTGCTGAGCTCATTGTCGTGCATGTCTGTACACAGCAACTTACTTAATTAAGTACAGTCGCACACGTATATTCTCGGTTGCCGGCGAGCCATTGGACCAAGTTATCCATGTAAATAAAGAGTCAAGGAGTTGGAGAGGAAAGTAACAAGCCTCGACAGCTCGACATGGATCTGAGTCCAAATCCTCGTCTTTACAACCCGGCGGACAACGGATGGAGTAGCAATCCCGATGGTAGAGCCTCACACCTGGCTGCCGGCAGACTTCCGCGGTGGGCGATCATCACGCCAAAAAAAGACACATGTATGCAACCATGTACCTACCTAGCTACATACATACAGATATACACACACTTAAGATACCTGGGTACATCCATCATCTCCGACCGTCCCTCCAATTTCGCGTATCGGTTGTTTGCGGCCCACGCTTACCCCTTACCAGGGACTGTTTCTATCGCGTGAAAATAGCCAAGCCAGGCATATAGCGTTAGATAACCCGAATCTTCCATCGCCCCTCCGCCGATACATAAGATACAAAGAAAGGATGCACAAAGAGAAACCGGGGCCAGAGAGGGGACCGGTTGGAAGGGAGAATAGCACCCGAGCGAGAGATATTTTTTTTGTCGACCCCGCATCCCAAGTTACCAAGGGAAGAAACAAAGAAAAACAATTAATCAACTCTCCCACGCCGAGCAAAAAGGAAAGGCTGCGGGTGGCCAGTCAAGCCGGGCAGGCAGCCCCCTCATCAACCACCAAGGCCGTTTGATAGGGACCGCTTATTATCAATCAAGGCACCTACAGCGAGATAGGCTATCTTTTCATCATCATCCTTTTGTTTTGGCCATTGCTTTCCTCTGATCTGCTTCTGCTAGGTAACAACACCCCTGTGCTGCCCCGCGAACCTAAACCTAGATACCTACATACATACCGTACCTGCCCGGCATCTCGTTTATTTCCGACGGCTAAATCCGGACGACGGTTGCATACTGCACACCTCCACACATACATACATACATAAAGGGTAGCCACCCTACCTTCAGCTGTGGGACAGTGCAGCGTGGGATGAACGGGCTCCTGGGTCCCTCCCTCTCCTTTCCTTTGTGCCCTATCTTATCCTTTCCCCCTCACCCGTACCTACCCAACCCCAACCTCTCCTCGCCCCGGTCCTGGCGGTTTTGGTCTTCATCGGAGACGCGTCTTGGGGGCTGAGGATGGCTGCTACTGCAGTATCAGCACGCGCCGCTTCTTCTGAGCAAAAGGAAGGAATCCTGGGAACATGTGTAAGTAAGCGGGTAAGTACCCCGGTATATATTATCGCCATCGTCGTCAGCGGTTTCCTATTAGGTAAAGGCACGTGAAAGCAAGCCGGCTTTTGTACGAAGTTGGTATAGGAAGCGCCACCTGGGCATAGTAGCGTATAAGCGGCGTTTCAGTGTTCTATAAGAAAGCAAGTATTGAAGTATAAAATGTGCACTTTCCTGCGTGACTTAATGATGGGCATCAAGACCTGGTGAGCTAGCTGAACGAAAGCATGTACCTATTCATCGGGATATTCCTCGGCACGACATTCTTCTTTTTCTTCTTTTCTAGTTTAAGACCCTTGCTCTGACAGCAGCATAATTGACACATAAGCATGCGAGTTAGACTGGATAGGACACCTGACACCCTCGAGTAACACTAATACCTCGAGAAGGCGATCGACAACTCGCCGAGAGGTATCAAATTAAATACCTAATATCGAGAAAAAGTTCCTAGCCTACCTGCAATGCATATTTCTTGCACACGAAAAAAAAAAAAAAAGACGAGTCGAGTTGGAGTGAGAAATTGAAAATGGCAGTGTTGCTCCCGGGTGATTGGGCACCTGCCACGACACATACTAAGTACTTACATACACGTATTGTGTTGGGTTTACATAATTCAGATAAGTGATAGAATTCATTTATTCTCTCTTCTCACATTGGGCTTTCGTTCGCATCGTCGCACTCGCATCAGTACTTTACATAGAGATCCAGATCTAGATCCAAGCCTTCCAACCAACTGTCCACCCATTCATTCATATACATACACATACATATACACGTACATATATGCACATACATACATACTAAACTCGCAGCATCCCGCTCGCAAGCAGTTTCCTACCCCTCTGTTACCTAATAACTATTCACTTTAGTGGTTAAGGTTAAACTATTTTCATTGGGCCTGCTACTGCACTACTAAACATACTGCTTCTGCTTTGCCGATCTTTTTTTTGTTTTTTTTTTTTTTTTTTTTAAAAAAAAAAAAAAAAAAAAAAAACAAAAAAAAAAAATTGCCCTTATAAAAAAAAAAAAAAAAAAAGA
>Ga0247782_1000065_pt1 | contig 150740 bp, 109 predicted proteins | sample UWRJL019104C5_FD_179928 | JGI IMG/M metagenome (GOLD analysis project Ga0247782, IMG submission 179928) | Plant litter microbial communities from Arlington Agricultural Research Station in Wisconsin, United States - UWRJ-L019-104C-5 | ecosystem: Environmental > Terrestrial > Plant litter >... | reverse complement strand
TTTTCTTTGTCTTTTTTTTTTTTCTCTTTTTTTTTTTTTTCCCCAGTGAAGGGGAGCGAAGGAAAGAAGCAAAGAAAGAAGGGCAACTCAAATTGCGTTCGTCTCCGGGTTAGATGTGTCTAAAGGGTGTATGTATGAGGCAGGACAGAAAGAATTAGGCATGCATGATGAGGAGGACATAATTGACCGTAAGGCCATTTACTACCTAGGTAGAGATGAAGCGAGCGGGTGGATCTTTGATGACACCATCCCCTATCTAGGAGAAGCGAATGAATGAATACCTTGTCCTTGGGAAACTAAAAATGAATATAAAATAAACTTTTGCAAATTACATTCTTCAACTTCTATGCCTGTGTCGTTCGAGGTTCCTGTTAAATCCATTTAGGCACTTAAGGTAAATAAATAGTCATGGCATCATACATACTACTTGATTAACTTCAGTTCCTAAGTAAGTACCTAAGCTCGGGTGGCCATTGTAGAGGGAGAAGGTAGGTAGTACGTAATACGTACCTTATATATCGATATCTGGACGCTGAACAACTGAGGCTTCAATCTGAGCGAGAAGTTACACTTCTTCGTGTCTTGGTGGTGCAGTGGGTTAACTTGTCAATTGGTTTGCCTCTCTCTAATCTATGGATGCGGCACTGGAACATGCTCGAGGGAGGGCACTTGGGTTTGACTTGAGGATGGGGTAGATGGGTAGTAATCACTAAATTCCTTTTTTATTTTTATTTTATTTTATTATTTCTCTCATTTTCTGAAGATCTCACTGGTTTCTGGCCAAGAGGTAATGCATAAAAGTTGATCAAATCCAATATAGTACTAGATACATGGGTCTCCTCGGACTTGACGACTTGCTGGCTGAATTAGGTAACTCAATAAATAAAGTTTCGTGTACATAATATATATATGTTTTCCCTCCCGCCAGTCCTGTCCGCGCCGAGAAGAAAAACTGGAATATTTAACAGGCCGGGTAGCAGGTCTCCCATTTGTTTCTATGTCTACCTGCTCATATTGATCGCTAGAGCTGACGTTTCCTCTGCAACATACGTAAATCATTGCCTGACCAACTCCGGGTCACGCAATTGCACTCGGATTCCGGGAACTTGACTTAATTCTTCTCATTTGCTTGTTGAATGTTTATGTTGTTAGTCTTAATCATCTTCTCCTAAGCCGAGGAGCGTGGTCTCCTAGTTCCATTTGTGCATACTGTATCTTGTCATATGGTATCGTATTATGCCACCGTCACCTTAACCACTGTAGATTAACTGGCGTAATTGCTTCCCGTCCACTCAACACAGCCATGATGTTGCGCATGCATAGTTCTTCAAAGCCAACGTGCGTCTCGACGGTCCCACCGGCATTATGGCACGTAAGGATGGCTTTCGTATCGGCAAACGATTTCAATCTCTTGGAGACATGCGGCTCATCAGCATGGACATCGAGCGCGGCACAAGCAAGCTTATCCTTCTCGAGCGCATCGGCTAGCGCATCTTCGTCGACGAGCGCGCCCCTCGCCACATTCACGAGACGCGCTCCTGGTTTAAACCACTGCAGACTTTCCGCATTGATGATCTTCCCTGCGCCCGACGGCGCACACAGCACTACGCAGTCGGCGCCCCGGATCAGCGACTCGAGCGTCATGCAATACCGCGCGTGAAGCCCGGCCTCGACGGCGTTACTCTTGCGCTCTACGTCGTAGTAGGTGATCTGCATGCCGAAGGCCGCGGAGAATCGGTGTGCTATTTGCTGGCCGACGTTCCCGAAGCCGACGAGGCCCAGAACGTGTCCGCGCAGGTTGTGGGACAAGGCTGTTACACGTTGATGTGCTGACTGGAAGGCATCCGGTCCGGCGGTGGCAGAAGTGATGCATTGTGGCAGCGCGCGGAACGTCCCGATTACAAGGGCGACGGTGAAATCGGCGACTGCTTCTGCTGCTGCGAGTCCAGAGTTACAGTATGTGATTCCTGTGCGATTGTCAGTATTGGATCAATCCCATTCAACCGAGGTGCTCCTATCTCGGCAAAGCACCCACTCAGGCCTCAAATCTCTAAAACCGAACGTCCGTAGATTGAGATGCGGTCAAACTGTAGGAAAGTAGCCTACCTTTCTCACCGAGAAGCTTTACATCGGCCCAATCGAAGCCCGCACCAGCGCTTGCGAACACGCGTACGCTATCGGGAAGCAGGTTAATAAGCTCGGCGTCCCAGTCGCCCATCTCACCACCGGTGCCCCAGAAAGGGCGGAAAATAGCGGAGAAGTCGCCCCATCTCCTGTCTCGCAGTGCAGCTATGAATTCGCGACGTTCACGTTCCTCAGCCTTGGGGCGCACAACCTCGAACATGCTCAAGAACTCGGCATAGGTGGATGGGTTATATCGTACCGCATCGCCGAGATGTAGAACAATGGGCTTAGGACCTGGTGGGAGAACAGGGACGGTGAGAGATGCTGCTCGCGAGTGCGGCCACAGCGGTGTCCTGATCGTGGTGGGAGATGAACTGAGCGACTGCGGCCCCGACGTTGGCAGCGGTGGTGCGGGGGATGCGGACCGTGGAGTCGGCGGCGCCGTGGGCATAGGGGTGTTGGTAGGCTCCGCCATGATGCCGCGATACCGCAATACCACAATACCGCAGCAGAGCTTTGGTCTGTTACTTCCTCTGTGGCAAGTAGATGGGAAAGCGAGAGATCATAGCAATGGCATACACATAGTAGGGGATCCCAGTATCAGGTAAGAGGGGGAAAAGGGGAGAGAAAAGTCGTCAGGCTGTCTTTCACCCCTATGTGAGTGATTGTTATGATCTTCTTGGGTTCACTCGTGTGATAGTCACCATACAATATGAAACGGTCGTAGTTCTAGATAGCTGTTTGTTGTTGTTGCAGTAATCACCCTCACCGCCGAATTGGAAACGCGAGAAGATGGGATTGGGTGTCTGACCTTGGATCGTATCACAGCCCAACGGCACTTACCAGCAAAGTCCCATCGAATGTGGGGATAAAGGGGATAGAGGATAACGTATGCCGTAGGGTAGGCAGGGAGGTAGGGGATAGCTGCGTGATGGGCGGTACTGGACTGCAGGCAGGTATGGAACGGGCGGCTGAGGGTTCGGCTTGTCTTGTGGGGAGCCCAATAGGACGTTTTACAGGCGCTCAGTATGCTGTACCCGGTACTAACCTGTAGGCGTGTTCCTTCTCTAATTCATTGTACATACGAGAGCTAGAAAGAACAAACCAGGAAGCACTTTAGGAAACCCAGGCATCGAGTATAGCGCACGAAAGGCACTGAAAGAGATCATCTTGGGTCGCTACAGGTAGTCAGAAGAAAGGAGATTTTAATTGGCCAATCCCGGACTCGGAACCGGGTTTTTCGATGATAATGGTTGTGATAATACATAATACTGGGCGGTTCTTTAGATAGTAGTCCCGCTGGAGAACTTATATTAGCAAGATCGGTCGTACGAACCATTGGTCACGAGATAACAGGTAGCATTTTCGTTCGGAATGGCAATATTCGTCCCGCGGCGTTCAAGTGCAACGCAAGATATCTGTCGACTACATTCTAGGCTCTCCTAAAGTCGTACCTAGAATGTTACCTATAAGGTCAAGGTACCTATCTGTTTCACTTGGTGTTGGCGATGAAATTTGTTGAGATGTTCGTCACGAATTGAAATTCCTGACCGAGCCTCCATTGGACCGGGTTACTAGAGTGCAGGGCTTTACAGATACACAGGCGCGGCATTCCCAAAGCGGTAAGCCTGCCTGCTGTCAGTCCTGCTGCCAGATGCGTGCCTCAGCGGCTCTAGGCAGCCTGATAAGCGTGTTTGAGAGGTTATGTACGAACAGTTACCTAATTCAACTGCAGACTGCGGCCATGCAGGTGTGTTGTTTTGAAGAAGGAAGCCGAAATGTTTCTCCATAATACCTATTTCAGCTAGGTTAGTTAGATATTTACTATTTGCCATTACTTTTATTCAGAGGTTATGATTGATACCTAGCTAAGCCTATGGAGCGCCCCCATTCCTCCACTAGTCCGATCCCGAACCCCGATTGTACGACCTCATAGGAAGAAAGCCGCTCTGTTTTCACGCGTCTTCCTTCCTTACTCCATTATCTAGCTAGCATACTTTTTGACCTCTCTCTCAGTCCCCCTACCAACCAGATCGCGTCTCTTCAGCATTGAACTCGTATTGGATTAGATGAGAAAGGCTAGTCTTCGCCAATTGGCCTTAGCTCCTCGATCTGTTGAAACGTCCCAACGCTCCCTGTCAGCTAGACATCCCCCAGACGGAGTAAGAGCGCCTCGTGCGGGCTCCTGCCCCGTAAACGAGGTACCACTCAAAAAGGTACGGGGAAACCCATGTTCGAACGGATATGTAGGCATGATCTATCTATCACCTTAATTTCCCCTGTCCTCAAGATGGGGTCTGATCCTTCGATGCAACTCTGAATATGCTGTATGTTCAAGCCTCTGTGCGTCGGCCAGAGGAACCAGATAGCCAGCCACTCTACTAAGACCTTGGAGATTCTTTTATCATCGTCGCTGAGAGGGTTGAAATAACGACCAGAATTATTATTCTCGCGGTGCCTGAAGTCTTCCCCTGTCCGGAAACGTCCTTGGTTGGGGACGCCATAAGGAATGATGCCAATGCCCTGGTCTAGACATAACGAAGTTGCGCTTCGCGGCACTCTAAATGCCTCGGTAAACGGCAAACTGGCGTAGACCCGCTATACGCGCGTACTGGTCGACTTTCGTCACTACCCAAGCGGCAGCATCCGAAATGCCAAGATAGAACACCTTGCCAGTCTGGGCGGAGATCTTTGAGGGACTGTATCAACTCTCCCAGAGGGAATATTGACATAAGACGCCCCCAGCCGCTCTAGTGACTTTGCCACCATATTCAAAACTTACGATATTGTTATCGCCTAGACGGAAGAACTGGTGTAATTATTGGCTGTTGCAATTAATCTTGAGAGATAACACGACTTGAATCATCGCAGAAAGGCTACCAAGTTCACCTATGGTATTCTCCGATGCGCCAAGTCGGACATATCATAACCAGGTTGATAGATATTATTCTATTTTCAACGATTAACCTTCAATTTAATTGGAACGTTTACGATCCACACCATCAAGTATTGGGCTTCATGTCGCGAGATAACACGATATTGAACGCGCCGCACCGAGGTCCGCAACCAAACACAATCTATCACCTCTAAGCAGTTGTGGGATTGGAGAAGACCAGTAGACGATAGTAACTGTTCTCCGCCTAGAAACTGACAACTGATTATAAGAGGTGTTCAATGCCGCCTCGCATCCTGCCCGGTCACCATACACACAACGTTGTGGTTTAGTTGTCCATAGACATGCCCGGGATTTCGGTGACCCCTACACGATTGTCAGCCTCATTAAAGGCAAAAACGGTTTCCAACGGCAGATACTCAAGAAAAAATAACTTACATCCGTCGATGTCTTCCTGGACGGCCTTCGCCTTGGTACACTTCATGGCAGTCTCCGCGGACTGAGTTTTCAGCTCGCCACACACGGCGCCGTTGCATCGGGCGTCCATGGCACGCTGTAGGGAATCGCCTTTCCAACCGAAGACATAATCGCCGTGTTGGGTGTATCCATGGCTGCCATGCATCAGCTACCAGAACCCTTCCCTCATTTAGTCATGCCGCTAGAAAAACTCACCTATCGCCAGTACTCCAAACTAACGGCTGCGAGCCGTCCTCAGGCCATAGGTCCGGGTCATTGAAGATTCTGGTCTGTGAGAGAAAGGGAGTTAGCGGATAGACGCTCGCCTAAGTTATTTATAGCTGATGATTTAAAAGCAAATAGCCCAGCCAGGCATGACAACATCGCCTAATGCAACAGCAATAACCGAGCCACTGAAGGCGAGGATCCGCGAGGTAGTAAGAATCGTAGCGGAAAGAGATTGTCGGCACTTACATCCCACATGACTTCATACATCACCTGGGGAATCTTCACAGGATGACTTGCGGGGCAGGTGCCGTACGCACCGACCGACACGTCCGAGTACGAGGAAGTAGGATAAGCAACATGGCTCATATGGTCCGTACTGTCCGTGTTCTTTCCGTCCCAGCAGGTGGGGAACGTGATGACGGAACGGATGCCGCCGGGACACATCTTGTCAGGCAGGGCCTGGCTGTCGGGGGCGCCGCAGTTGATGTTGCTATTGTCGCCAGTAGCGGGCATGCAGCGGTGGCAGACCTTGCGAGCGGAGCTGGGGCCCTGAGCGGCGGCATCGCCGATGAGCATGCGGAAGCCGGGCTTGAAAGCCGTCACCTTCTCCTTGGCGTCGGGGGAGGGGATATAGTAGACGGTGATACCACCGTCAGCACGCAAACCCTCGCTCACGAACTGCGGCACCCGCTTGTAGGTCCCGTTGCGTGCACGGAAGTACAGCACCGCCGTCCAGTAGTTAGAGAAGTCCTCGGAGAAGGTGCAGCTCGTGCACGTCGACGCCGAGGGCAGGTCATGCGTAGCCGGGTCCATGGACGCGTTGAACGAGTTCCCGCCCACGATCTGGTGCAGGTGCGGCGACGGCGTGAGACCCGGGTTCACGAGGGGGTCGAGACGGTCCACGACAAGCCGGGAGCACTGGAACCGCATCATCGGCATCGTCTGGGCGGAGCAGTGCTCCGCGAGCAGCGCTAGAGCGAGAGCTTTCCACTGCATCTTAGGGCGGAACTTTTGTGGTTTTCTCTTGTCGTCACTCGGTCACTCAATCACTCACTTAAATTTGCTTCGTCGACCGTTGGTTTCGGAGTGCAAAGCTCGCAAAGGGGAAACACAAGGATAACGGTATCCTGGGTCGTGGGACATATATACATACAATGATCAACTGGTCATCGGCTCTTAGGCTAAGGCCGAAAGCCCCTCATGTAAGCCACTGGATGCTACCTGTTTTCTTTGGGTGTTTAATCTAATGATTGTTTATATTAAGGGATTTAGGCGGAAGGGCAATTTTGCAGCCATTCTGAATCCAGGCCCCCCTTGAATCGAAGATTCTCCAAACTCTTATCTCACCAATCACAATCCGGTGATGGTGAACGCTTTATATATTCTCTATGCAGTCGGCTGCGCAGATAAATTTAAAGTGATCGCCGTGGCGACTTGACAGGATGCTTGGCCACGAGAATACGACATGTCGTCGGCACTTTAGCCCGGCGGTTGGAACGATTATTAATGTAAAAACATACCTTCCTGGTCGCGTCTTGTCGCCAATAACAGCAAGGTTGATGCGCTTAAGGAGACGTCTATTTTTCCGCGTGTCATCGATTGCAATCGGTTCCCTGGAAAGTATCCCTTCTTACGCAGGTGTCGGCGTGTGGGAAGTAAACGGATGTAGATGCTAGATACCTACATGATCTCCAAATATACCCAAGTACCTGAGACATCTGCCGAGCTCGGTATTATTTTCACTGAGACGCGACGGTCGGAGGAAAGCCAAGCTCAAGAAGGCTCGTAGCAAAGGGACCTGTGTCTTTGACACTTGGATGTAGAGTACTGGAAGTGTATGTTACTGGAAAGTCGATGGTTCGTTCATGATCAACCCAGACTCATAAGTAAATCATCGATCGAGCATTAACAAACCGATGATTATATGTATCTAGTCTTGTATTGTCACTTGTTGAACTCTTGTTGAGCTCACAAGCATTGTATCAGCTTCATCTGTCATTCATTTATTACGGAATTTGTTGGCTCTAAAAATAGCGTGAATCCAGGTATAGTGTTAGCTACTCGATACTTACATTTAAACAACAGGTTGTAGTAAGCGAATCCAGTGATATAAGTCAGTAACCAATCCGCTCCTATTCCAGCCATGTTAAGAAATAACCCTCGCTATGTTTGGGGCGGCAGTTTCATCATCATAGAGCAACAGCTACCAGTTCGCCCTCGACAATACCGAAACTACCGCCATTTGACGATAGCATCGGCATCGGCATCATCATGTCATTATACTCTCCAACGATGGACTCGTCACTGCTTGATAACATTGCCAGGTCAAGCGAAGACGTCGTCATGCCATCGAGATCCCGAAAGACGGCCTCCATCAACGTCGCCTCGATCTCATCATCGAGGGGCCAGGCTTTTGCAAAATAAGATGTTTCTGTTTTCTCGATATCGTTAGTAGAGGTAGAGGTAGAGGTAGAGGTAGAGCTGGAGACAGAGGGGGAGTACACATCACCACCATTACCATCACCATCACATCCATCGGCTGAATCGGTCATATCCTCGTTCAATTCTTCAGCTAAGAGCCTCTCCATCATTGGCGTCCAACCCTCGACAAAAACTGCAGCAATTCCGTCTTTATCGCTCGTGACCGTCGTGGCTGTAGTCGTGGTATTGGTGGTGGTGGTGGTGTCATCCGTCATGAAGTCCTCTTCATCAAATAATATTAAGTTCTCATCCGCGCTACTGAGCCAGTTGAACACTTGTCCATTGTCATAATCCATATTGCTGCCGCTGCCGCTGTTGCTAATATCGTTAACAGTAATGTTCATACTATCTTCATTTATCGTGGATATGTTGTTGTTGTTGTTGGCCCCGTCGTAGACAGTGTATTCGGATACACATCGGGCATATACCGGCTCAATAATCTGAGTCGAAATACTATCGTCCGTGTAATACATCGTGTCGTTTGGCGCACATACCATATGTTGGCTATTGCGTCCTGAACACTCGTGCGTTATAGCAGGTGGTGCGTGGTTGGCATGTGCGTTGCAATACGCTCCCATGTTATGGCAAGCAGGAGGAGCTTGGGCCCAGATGACGTAGCATATCCCGTGGCACATCGGCTCTACTCTCACAGGCCCTTGGCATGTCTGGCAGAGGTGTGAAGCTGAGTGGCACATGTTAACTGACTTAACCTGTTTGACTTACCTGGTAGATAGGTCAGGGGCCGGCGGCGGGGAATTGTGAACGGTCTTGCAGGTTGAGATGGTAGGCTTTAAACAGCGGTGATGGCTAGAGCAGAGTAGAAAACAAGGCTTCAACATAGTCGTCGAGGCTGTTATATAGGCTTCAGTGGGAGATTCAGCATGTGAGGTTGGTCGCTGAGTACTTCTTTGTCACTTTGCCGCTTAAAGAGAAAGCGTTTTGAGGAGGATGTCAACTGTGTTCTTGTAGTCGATGATAACGCTTTGAACCCCATGAATAGACAAAGATACGACAATGCCTTCGATCAAGGGTCTAAGGCCCCTGTTCAAGGCAATGTGCACTGCAGATAATGTCGTTGTCTAGTACGACTTGTGTCGAGACACGATAACCACTGCGTCGGAGACTCTATTCATTTTACTTATAGACGTGTAACTACATCATTATTGCCGCTTCTGGCCGATAGTTCTGGTGTTCAGGTGTGAGTCGGGTATACCGTTAAATGAAACCTATATTCTGAAGAATTATGGTCACATCTGTCGTCACAACTCATGCCGTTTTCTACCTCTGACACCCAGGAGACGAGGAAGGTCAGTAAGTGATCATAACGATATTAATGCCACCACCGTTGCATTTGAAGCTACTTAACTAGACTATTGAACTTTGATTTTACGTCGTGTTAGGATAGTAATGATATATAAAATAGGACTTCTTGTAAATATCAATTATCAACTCCCCGCTCCCTCAAAAGGCGCGCTGCCAGCAACTCACCCTTATATCAATGACCAAGCCTTCTATCAGATCCTCAAAGATTCTCACTATCACGGCTCGTAGCCGGCGTCCCCGCCAAGCTCGAGGACCTACTCCCATACATTGGCATTGGCATTGGCATTGGTCCTACCGGGGTTCCAGTTTCAGTTCCCATACTCCTGTGAGCCTGCTGTGCGCCCCGTAACAGGGCAAGAGGGTCGACCACCCGAGTGCTTGGAAACTGATCGCTCAGGGTCGAAGAAGTCGACCGCGCAGGGTTCCATACCACCTTCATGGGCTGGCGCACCGCGAGTTCCGGCTCCGAGGCATAGCGGACCGTCGATAAGTTCGAGCGCGCGGCGCTGCTTGCTATGCTTGTGCTCGCTGTTGCGCGAGATAAGTGTTGTTGTCCCTGTTGTCCCTGTTGTGCGTTATTAGTCGTGGAATTGGGGATGGTATAGTTATCATAGGGCTTCGGCGGTATCTGCAGACTGCTATGATGGGTTAATGGGGGCGAAGATACCGTTGTTGTCGATAGTGGTGGAACGCCCTGCTGAGACTCATAGTGCGAGGATGATGATGACGACGATGATGTGGAGGCCTCTGTGCTGGTGTTGCTGTGTGGTAGAGACGTAGATGTAGGGACAGATACGCTGCTTTCTGCGGTCCGAGACGTGCAAATTTCCTGTGGGACGCTGTCCCATTCTACACGCCACCCGCCCGGATAATAAGTTGGCTGGGGCAGAGCCTGCGGGGACCGTGCTGGTTCCGGCATCTTGGGTGATCGCGGGACTATATACTCGGGGACGGTGGTAGGGTTTGGTGCAGGGCTCGATACCGCTTTCTCGTCGAACTTCCGGATACCCAGTTTAAAGATATCTTCTGTGGAGAGCGTCACAATTGACCCCGAATTGGGTTGATTCTGCTTCCTCTGGAGAGAAGCACGTCGGGATACGCTCAAGTCCGCTGTGAGGTCGTCGGCAAACTCGCTCACTTGGCAGGTGAGAAACGAGTTCGACGAGATGGCTGTGGTGGCGAAAGGAAAAGGATTCTTCTCGATAGTGATAGAAATAATGATGAATGAGGGACTATATTATATATATGTAAGCGGAGGCGAATAAGCTTTTCCTTAACCTAGAGTTCTGCAGAAACGCTATCCGAGGAACATGTTCTTACATGGCGCCAGTGCATATGAGTAAATTCAAAATCGGCACTGTCTTGGACAGGTCTTGAAAGGGAACGGCCCGCGCCATCAGTATGGCAGTTGCGATAAGAGCTGCCACCCAGACGCAAATGCCCAGTCTGGCAATGAGCAATGCGGTAGCGTATAGATACTGGCCGTGTAGCTGGGGGGGCCCCGAGACTTCCCTCTTGTAGTCCTTCCGAGCCCCTCGGATATGAAGACCGATATAGAACATCGATATGATCGCGGCAAATAAAATGAGGTCCCGTGAGAGACAGCCAGCTTCCTTCTCGACCACCTTGATCATGAGCACAATAGCCAGCGTAACACCGCCTACCGACGACAAGAATAGGGAAATGAGGGCAGCGAGGATGACGGAGGGCCTTCGCCTACTCATCTGTTCCTTGTTATATTTCTCGAGAGACTGGTAAAGCAGACGCGCATGCGCTTCGCTGGGCGCCGAAGAGGAATACCCCGATCCATTTTCACCGGCCATGAATTTCTGTGCTTAGCTGGAAATAGGACACCGCTGCGGTTCGACGTGGATAGTTTTCATGCCCTGATGGACAAGCAATAGGCGCTTCCGCTTAGAAATGGGCTCCAGGCTAGGGTTGTCTAACTGCGATATATTGACCGAATATTCTACGAAAGGTCGATGAGCAGAAAGATACCGGATCCCACCGTAATATGAACTCCTACCCGTCATCGTGAAAGCAAGCGGCGGGGTGTGTTGGAACTGTGTTAGTCGGAAGAAACATTGCAGAGTGAGCCGTAGAGAGGAATGAGGCTGGTAGCGAAGGGTTGGGGTAGGGGGGCGGGGATCTGATATATAACTTACTAAGGCTAATGTTTATCGTAGTTCTTTAAAATCACCGAGCCGTAGTGAGCACCTGAGGGCAACAAGGGGAGAAGGGGGCTTACGGCTTGAGACATTATCATTCCAGCAGGTGGGCGTCATCAACGGTCGGGCACTAGCTCCCTGAATGTCAAGACAGGCGTGGTGAATCACTGCATGCCAAAGATCTGTCCTATGCATTCTCGGCACATAAAGGACTGTGTCGACTAGGGGAAAAGAATATCTTCCTTCATTTGAGCTTTTGCACACACTGTCAAAACCAGGACTCTCGAGGATGACGCATCATGCTTGCTAGCTCATCTCGGAGTAATAGGAAGTTTCACGTTATGTATTTTATGCTATACAGCAGCAAATATGCTCGACAGAAACGTGTCTGCTTACCAACGCCAACACCATGCTTGCCAATGCTACCCATGTAACTATCCAATTATTGTTTGTACATGCCGGGAGAACCGTATCCAGAGTCGTAGCGGCCCCAACTGGTACCCAAAGGTTGAGGTCGAGAGCGGATGCTTATGCCTAAGATAAATACTTAGAATAGTGTACAGATAAGTGCCCTATCGTAACATATACGATAGGTCTGGTAAATTTTGAAGAATTCGCTGTACGATAATATCATCTTCATTTTGGTTTTCCGGCACGTCGACTCTTGTGTCAGACGCCCTAGTATTGTTCGGTTCCAAACTTTGGTGAAGATCTCCCTCAGTCGCGGTTTGAAAGGCTCCAATACTTTCCTTGGGAATTTCGTATACAATAGACGGCTTGCTTGTTTGCCGATGAGAATCTGCCTTAGATCCGGCTGAGCTTGGCTCGAGGGCCGTAAAGCTAGCTAATTGATGAGATACGTGTTCATCCGGCGATTTGAGCATCACCCTTGATTTCTGTAGTACTAAGATCTCGGAACGGGTGGAACTACCAGGTTGGAGGTCCGACGAAGTTACTGATTGCGATCCTGTAAGTGTTGATACGAAATTCTCAGACGTTGTCCTAGGACCTGGAAAAGTGGATAGTTTGGTCTGGGCAGAAAATTCAGCCATATGCGGAGAAGATACCATTTCACCCCAGTCGTCCTCACCCTCATCCTCATCGGGTGGCATGGCTTGAATGGTGCCCGGAGTAGCCACAGATGTAGAATGATCCCGACCCTCCAAGGGTTTCTGGACTTGACCACTGGACTGAGGCAAACGATCCATCGGACTGTCCTGCTGAGGCTCAGAAGTCCAGCCGAAGCTGGCCATGGGTGTATTAAGCCCGCTGGGTGGCAATGGATTCCGTCCACCTGCTGGTAGCGAAATGCCAGTCGAATTCCGGTACATGCGTTTATCCACTGACAAAACTTGATTGGCTGCGTTATTAGCTGGAGCTGGAATCGACGCCGTTCGTGTATGCTTTATTACCGACCCTCTACGTCGGAAGACCTTCTCTAGTTCAACGGGAGCGGCATCCGAATCCCAGTCGAAGAAACCTGTTCGCTTAGTGCCTCCTAAAGTGGCCTTTCCGGCATACGAGTCCTCTTCCATCCATCGTCGGACTATTTTGATAGCTTCGTCATGCAGCTGGGACGTCGGCCAAGTTACTCTGTGATAATTTTCATCGTCGCCGGAATTGTGTTTGCGCATAGACCCGTAACGAGAGATCCGATACCAAGCTTTACGTTCTGATATTGTGGTAAAGCTATCGTTGATGACATGCTCTGATACTCCCGTGTCCTCGGTGAACGTCCCTTCAGGGGGTTGGGTGATGTTCGGAAACAGCTGATCTAGTAAGGCCAAGTTGATATCAAAGCTCACCGTATCGGATGACTTAGCTGGAGGTTGAGTACGGACTGGCGTCATATCCTGGTCTGCGATGCGAACCACCTCTTTTCCGCGTTGAGTGCTCTGAATAAACTCTTCCTCCTTCAACTCTGCTTCAGGTGTCGATGACAATTCAGATGTTGGCAAGGATTCGCCGGATAGTGAGGAGTCTAGCTGGTCATGGAACGATACGACTTGAGTATCGCTTAAGCCCACCTCTCCTGATTTTGCAGTTCCGGTTTGTGCCGACAGATCTTCGTGGTCCCTCGTTCGCGACGTACCGCATCGATCCAGAGGCGGCGGTTCCTCCGACGCAGCTCGGGTCAGACCATCATATACCCCTACAAGTTCCTGGACTTTTCCTGAAGATTTTCGTAATGTACTCTGAACCTGAGATGCTCTGTCTTCATCGATGGACGTAATTGGAGAATCCTGACGATCGAGGCCATCGTGACTATCTAAGGAGAACGTCGACGATCGCCTCGATGGAAGCTCAGAAACTCCCTTTTCTAATTTCGAGCTAGTACCTGTGGGCCGATCGGCCACACCAGTATCATTGGCTAAACCATCAGTTCCAACTGACGCGGTCCTTTGGGAAGCAGCCTGGCCCTTAGTAGGAGATCCCTCAGTTTCCAAAGTCTGCACCGCTCCATCATTTTTGGCCGGTTGAGGGGTGTTAGGTATTTCTGCAAACTGGGCCGTTTCGATCGTTGGGGTACCGCTCGCAGTTGACGTCGACGGATATCTCGGTATAGTATCGCTGTCGCTTCTGAGTGCTAACTCAGAGGCCCACGGGTCTGGCGAGTGATGCCGAAACAGGGAGGGGGTTCGCGATCTTGAGTTTGCCAGCATGACTGACGATGCCGCGGCATTCTCGGGCCAGGGGAGGGGGCTTTCTTTGCCGGACACGCTGAGGCTAGGGCTGAAACGAGGGCCCTGCGCTCCTGATTCCGCCCAGGCACCCCATTCACTCTGAGAATTGGGGGCATCTAGCGAATCGGTCGTTGTCCAAGCACTCGAACCATTATCGTCTTGGTTGCTGGACCAAGGCGAGTGCGATGGTGACCCTGTTGCATTCCCAAAGAAGGCTCTAGGCGGCGGGCTTAAAAACGTGTTCGCGTGGGACGGCGGAGGGTCAGTGTTGGAAGACGTATCGGCCGATGCCCAAGGTGAGCCCCATGGATCGTCCATCTTTGCTCTCCCACCACTTTCATCATTGACTTAGAAAACCGGTGCTTCGGATGTACGGAACGCGCGCGTAATTAGGATGCTACCGATGTATCGACAAAACTTCACACGGGTTAAATCGCATTGTCAAGGTAACAACTGTAAAAGAGGAAGCAAAGAGGTTGGCAGTTAGATCATCATATAGGGGTTAACAGCTAAAAATACGATGAATTGAGTGAATTCAAACAGCATGTAGCATCCCGGGGGCACATTTGTCAGTAGACCACTTTGAAGCAAAGTTTACGGGGAATTGGAAGTAAGGATCCTTGGCACACAGCCAAGCAGCCAATCCCTCTGGAGATGCAGGAACATCAGGTACCTGGTAGCAGTACCGAGGCGATACCCGGTTAAGCACCTCTAGGATATTTATACAGTAGCGCACTAGCAAGCCTAGAACCGACCCCTAATAGCCATCTTGAGGTACCTACAAGTACCTTAGGGAGGGCCTTGAGTTGCCACCCTTGCCACTAGCCTCAGGTAGTAACCTTACATCTGTAAGGGTTTATAAGTAAAGATACCCCGGTCGCTCCTCTACTGTCTGTACCTTCCCTTTGGTAATAGAGCAGCTCCAACCCAGGGTCAGCTACCAGCCCTATTTAACTACTGCGTCATAGGACTATCTTTGGAGGGGCTCTAGAAGTTAATAGTCTGAGCGTCTTGAGGTGTGTGGTCACCTTTTTGCTGATAAATACGCCTCCCGATTCAGGCAAGGCCGGCTCATAGCTCAAGAATCGATAATCGAAAACGTTCATACTCGGGCTGATTTCTTGAAAATCTCTCTTAACCAACCTTCACCGTATAACTAAACCTAATCTAAGGGTAGCGGATCGTCTCAAAATAGCACAATGTCGCTCTCAAAAATAAAACACGTTATCCTAGTACGTACACATATAACCCCAACCGGTTCGCAAGAGAGTAGCTCACACTCATACCCCAGGTTCTCTCCGGAAAAGGAGGCGTAGGGAAATCTTCCATCACCACCCAGCTAGCCCTTTCTTTGTCTCTCTCCGGCCACTCTGTTGGCGTTCTAGATGTTGACCTTACAGGGCCCTCGATGCCTCGCATGTTCAATATCGAAGATGCGAAAGTGACACAGGCTCCAGGGGGGTGGCTTCCTGTTGTTGTGCACAAGGCGGACCCGGAGAAAGGTGTAGGCGAGCTACGCTGCATGAGTCTAGGGTTCCTATTACGGGGCAGAGGGGATGCCGTCGTTTGGAGAGGTCCTAAAAAAACCGCCATGATTCGACAGTTCCTGTCCGATGTATTGTGGGGTGAAATGGACTACCTCCTTATCGACACGCCACCGGGCACGTCGGACGAGCACATATCCCTTGCGGAGACCTTGTTGAAAGACGCACGGGCAGGTCAGGTTGCTGGCGCTGTTGTCGTCACAACTCCCCAAGCGGTGGCTACAGCCGATGTTAGAAAGGAACTTAACTTTTGCACCAAGACCAGCATTCCTGTCATAGGCGTCGTCGAGAACATGGCCGGCTTTGTATGTCCAAATTGCGCCGAATGCACGGATATTTTTGGCAGAGGCGGCGGTCAAGTCATGGCGAGCGACTTCAACGTTCCATTTCTTGGCAGAATTCCCATCGATCCCCAGTTTGTTATGTTGATTGAGACCGGACGCGTACCGGAATATCCGCAAGGTACTATTGTCTACGGACAGGACTTTTCGAGAGCTCTGCAGAATGGACAAGGGGATGATGGGCCCGCCAGAGAAGCAACCAAAGAAGCGAGTTTGCTGGCGGAGAAGTATCGAGAATGCTCACTCGAGCCCGTCTTTCGAAAGATAACGCAAGATATTGTGACCGCTGTCGGATGATTAGCAACGCTTCTTAATCAGGCTAATCAGATTCTCGCTTATTCGAAGCCGATGCAGCACGGCTTCTGCCAAGCTGATGCAGTCTTAGGCCAGAGCACGCGGGCACATATCGAACCGGGGCAAGACAGCCGTTATGCGATGCGATGTGGTGCAGGTATGGCGTTTTGGCCCTGTCAAGCAAATAGACAATCCGGATCTTCTGCTGCTAGATACGGCAGCAAGCAGTTGGATGTATGCATACCATGGTAGTAGACACAAGACCAGGCATTGGCGCATCCAAATTCGTCTTGGGGTTATGTAGGTATGGGATACTGCTGGATTTGCTGGCCAGTGTTTACGCCAGCCACGTGACATATATATAACTTCATTTTGCTGTACTTCATCTCCATGACTGTGCTATAGCCTGTCTCCCAGTTGCAACTATGAACCATGGGCAACGGCTAGGCGCCCAAGGGCAGCAAGTACTCTACTATGGCATCTATAGTGGGCTTCTCATTATCCTCCATCGTTGTATTGGCGGTAAAAACAAGATGCTGATGCCAGCGAGGGCGGGGGCGACGCAAGACAATTATGCGCTCCGATTTGTACCGTGCTGTAGTGATCAAATGATACTATGGAATTTACCAATTACCTAGCGACATGAGTGCTTTTTCGCTTTCGGCCCTACTTTGTGGGCATTCTAGAAAATCACGATGCTACGCTGAAGTTCCTCGCCTTGACCGGGCAACGCCGTCAAGAGATAAGGAAAGGTCAGTCCGATATCGATTTAGTGATTGACAGCTTACCATTTCATCGATCTATGGGAACCTGCACGTCCTTTGCTTGCTCTATTATCCTGTACAGAGCAGTCTCTGGTAAACAGTGGCTCTTTACGGCTACTCACATATGCGTGGTACGTAACTACATGAATTACGTAGGCCTAAAAAGTATGTGGGCACAAAAAGCAGTACGTAACTCACTGGTACTCTGACCTTACAATAAGAGTATAAGCGGCAGTGAAAGAGATTGTGATGCGTGACAGAAGCGGGCACATGCATAACATTCAATATAGAGAGCTTACCTAAGAATACTTTTGACTCCTGCAGAAATGCTAGGGACACTAAGTACATCAGATAGAGAACCTCAGAGTTCCAAGATGGAAGTTTTAGATTTGGGGGTCCCACTTTTCTCACCCCTCAGTCTAATAGGTAGGTAAGGTACCTAAATGTCGGTAGCTAGACCAACCAGCGACCTCGGCACCGCACGAGACCTGTGACCTCACTCCATAAATTTTTCGTCTTTTTTTTTTTTTTCGCTCCTTCCACCAACAGGGAAAAAAAGGCGGTCCTTCGTGTTTTCTTGCCCCCTGGTTCTACCCCCCGGCTTCAGCCCAACCACACAACCCACTACCAGGTATTGGTGGGTAGGTACCTGCAAATCTGCTGCATCTCGCCCGTTACGACCTACATGCTGTAGGTACACACCTACTTCGTGGTAACAAAACACCAATTGGATCCACCATTTCGTCTTTTAGTTATAATTTCTACTTCCCACCATCGACCAACAAACACAAAATTCAAAACTTCACGCAATTGCGTATTTGGTCTCTCGCAGTGCGCTTGCATAAAGTAAGCTGAATGTCGGCCCTTCGTTCTTCCACATAAACTTTAAAGTTTATTCTCTGCTCACCCTTTAAGTACCTAACTTTTAAGTCACTAACTACATTGTTTCCAGGTCAACTAGATCTACCATCGACCTGAAAGTTGTGGTCACACGACCCAGCACAAAACTGACACACCCCAAATTCTGAGTCTTCTAACAAACACCTCGACCCCTCGACTTCAATGCTGCATAGCAATCATCATTGATACCGCCGTTGGCCCCTCGCATAGTGACTGCTAGTTTATAACAGCAGCACAATCCCTTTTTTCGTTTCTCGACGCCACTCGTCTTCCATGAACCCCGTCGAGCTACTACGCTTCCTATCCAAACCTGCAAAGTGAGTCACTTCTGTGCCAAGTCTCGCACACTTGCCACAGCCTCACCCGTCTTGACAGCACCCGCTAACCGCCAAACTTATGCCATAGGCCCAGATAACACTTACTTCACTGAGCAAAAGCCAGAAAAAAAAACATCGATCATCGAGTACAGAGTGCCATAGCCTATCCGTCGCCTTCTCCTACCCTTTGCCCGACCAATTCGCAGATATCCTCGTCTGCTAGGTCCGATACTCCTCCATAGGTATCGGTTTCTGCCAGAACGAGGCTTCTACCACATAGTCACCATTCTTTGGTCAAAGGATTTCTTCCTCCCCCTTCGCGGTCGACCCCCCTAACGTCCACTCTGTGAGACGTTCAAGTTACATATATCCACCATTGTAGCTGGCTTCCGCCAGCACTCGTTACTCCCCACCATCCTGTGGGCCTACTCTCTCAAACGAACGCCGCAAAGTTCGTTTGGGTGGCAGTCAGTGCTCCGCAGTAGCTCCAGCAGCGCTTCTTCTGCGGCCCCAAACATCACGACGTTCACGCCCCGAGATCAACTACGTTTAACCGACTGTCTGCCAGCCAAGCAGACTACACGGAGATGGTGAACTTTGATATTCCTACCAACTACACCTTCTCGCCGTCTGAGGGCACGCCGCATTTGACAATCAATCATGATGTTGCTGCAGACCTAGACTCTAGCAATGCCTTTGAAGGTAAGCGGTCACTTATACCCTTCTGGATTGTATTTTCTCTAACGAATTTCCACTACAGGCCCAGAGAAGTTGCTTGAGGTTTGGTTCGCCCCAAACCCAGACTGCTTGCCCCCGGGTGTCAAGCCCAATGGCTTGAAGTCGGTCTCCAGTGAAACATGGGTTGGCATGCTTGACATGGTCAACTGTAAGATCCTTTCAGTGCTTGAAGCTGAACAGATGGATGCCTACCTCTTATCCGAGTCCAGCATGTTTGTCTTCCCACACAAACTGATCTTGAAGACTTGCGGAACCACTACGCTGCTCCTTGGCCTTCGTAGGCTCTTGCGTATTGCCGCCGAGCATGCAGGCTTCCCATTCCACAACACGAAGTCCCTTGATGACATCCATGCTGCCGCCTCGCCATACCGTGTCTTCTACTCGAGGAAGAACTTTCTCTTCCCCGATAAGCAACGTGGACCTCATCGGAGCTGGAAGCAGGAAGTCAAGTTCCTTGATGATATGTTCGAGGGCGGTAGTGCTTATATGGTAGGCAAGATGAACGGCGATCACTGGTACTTGTATATCACTTCGCCCGAGACATCGATTACCCCGCCTCGGACCCCAGAGGATCAGAAGAACTTGACGTATCAACCCAACTCCAATAAGATTCCCACCAGTGCTGGGTCCATCTTCAACGGGGGAATGGAGACCAACGATGAAACACTGGAGATTTTGATGACGGATCTCGACCCTGAGAATGCGAAGCAGTTCTACCTGGAACACGCGAGTGCGGTCGCGAGTACCACGTTCTATTCGCAGGCTCAGGAGGCACGTAAGATTGCCATGGAGAACCTCGGGGATTTGTCGGCCAGTACGGTGACTATTAGAACCAACAGCACGGTGGACAGCGTTTCCGAAGATGCCCTTGACGTGTTCGACAACGGAAGCGATTCTGACCTGCACAGCACCTACACCCCAGTGTCGGAGCAAACTGACCTGGAGTGCATGACGACCGAGGGCCATGCTTTGGGAACTGTGGTGTCTGAGGTTTGTGGTCTCTCAGACGTGTATCCCACCTCGGAATACCCCGACGCCCGGGTTGACGCCTATCTCTTCTCGCCCTGCGGCTTCTCTGCAAATGGCATCATCCCTGCTGCCCAGGGACAAGACGACAGTAATGGCGCTAAGTCCACCCATTACTTCACTGTCCATGTTACTCCAGAGCCGATCTGCTCATTTGCTTCGTTCGAGACCAATGTACCTGGTGGTCAGAATGGGCGCGAGACATCCGAGATTGTTGAACATGTCGTGAGCATTTTCAAACCCGGCCGCTTCAGTGTCACCCTCTTCGAAGCCAAGGCGGCCCTGGCGTCTAGCGGGGATGATTTTACCGTTGGTCTGGCCCGAAAGAAGCGCATAGAGAAAATTCAGGGCTACCGAAGGATTGATCGCATTGTCCACGACTTTGACGACTACGAGCTGATTTTCCGATTCTACGAACGGGAGGACTGGACGGGTGGGAACTCGATTCGAGTTGGCGAGGATCTATAGGACCACATTCACTTAAGATTGATGTCTGATTCGATTCCAACCTAAAGTCACTCATTTTAGTAGCCTATTACAATGTCCCAGCACGCCCAGCAAAAGATCGGGCGTCGAATACCTAGTTGCGTCACAAACTTTCTATTCGATAGCACTCGTTAATCAATTTATTACTTCGTCGCACAATCAACTGTCTAGTAGATTATGATACATGTGTACCGGTTCAAGTATTGTTGTCTTATAATATGTCTTGAAGCCTCGTTGTGCTGCGATCTGCTGTCTAAATTTCGCCCGGCTTCAACCAACCAGCGAACCTGTGCTGGTGAGTCCCCAGTATAGCAAGTTAGCCTCCTCAGAAATACGACTTTTCTTTGCAGAGATCTGAAGCTTAAACGAAGACGACTTCAGCGGTTGAAATCGACTCATTCACAGGGGTGTTACCGCCTAGGGAAGCTCGCCGTTTGACTAATAACCTTTCAACTGTTCCCCATGCACCTCGTGCGACTAGATTTGGGAGGGACCAAACCGATCCTGTGGCTGGTCCATGGCAACGTGCTCTAAATTGTCTTTTCAAGGCTACCTAGGCACAGATCGCCGGCACCTTCATTTAAATATGTCAAGGTTGAATGGTAAAATCAAGGTAAGGCAGACCTTGCCGGCTGGTAGCTACTTAACCTAGGTAAGGATCAGAAGTGGCAAATGCACACGCTACTAGCCCATCCAACGACGTCGTACGGAGTATTCTGGTAATTCGGCCACAAGTACGGATCAGGTTGAGACACCGACCTTCAGTCGTATGAGGTCGAGTCTCCAGGTTTTAGAGGGACTACGTACAAAGTATGTCCTCCCCAGTCCTGATACAGGAGTCTGTCCCCTTCCTTCTCCCCCGAATGCCGCGTATTCCTAGTGACGCAAATTTCTCCCTATTTATCGTCTGGCTGCACCTCAATAGTCTGTCTCTCTATACAAGGGATTGATTGATTCACTCATTCTACTTCTGCTAGTATTTCACATCGCCCGTGTTATTGTCTATCTTCTATCTCACATGGGGGGCACAACCATGAATTTAAAGAATTGTCTCCTAGCGCTCGCAGGAGCAGCGGCAGCTAGTCTCATACCCATCTTTGCTACCGCCGTCGTTCATCCCAGGCAGGAAGACGAGGACACGATGGATTTGTATCTCTGCTCGAACCCAAACTTCAACCATGACTGTATCGGCTGTGCCTGCGAGCGCCTGGCGAACCTGTCGACGACGGGCGGTTATGGGGGACCGCCTTGTTGTATGTTTACTCCATCTCTAATACCCACCCATCTGTTCTCTTTTGCTTTCTCGCCAAGCAATCTGAACTTTCACCCCGTTCATGTTCCCTTCCACCCTCTGTGATTATCCTTTAAATTGTAGTTATGTAACTAACTCCCCAAACTCGTTTGTCGACATAGATCCCTTGCCAAACGACTTACGTGTCGGCAATCCCCAAGGCGTGTCGTCCGCTCGCTCATTCTCGAAGTGGAACTGCACTCTCTTCGAGTAAGTCCTCCCGAACATTTTCCTTTCAAGTTATTGTTTACACAGATCACTAACAACGAGATCTCGTACCAGCAATGCGGACTGCAATGGAACGTTGCCAGACAGCGCCCTCAACATCCCGCCAGGTCCGCCTGGCTTGGATTCGCTGGGTCCTTTTGACGATCGAGCAGTGGCTTACCAATGCTATGCGCTGGCCTAATCTGATCATGGCTAAGACTGTGCTGTTAATGGAGGCTGGAATCATGTCGCCGTTACTTACCCCTACTTCAAGACGAATTCGTGATGGTGTCAAAAAAGCGCTGGCTGGGTATTAAACCCTTTCTGGGCTGAGCGATATTGCGTCTACTAAACTGTTTAGGCGCTTTATACTAGGTTCTGTGTATGAGTCTGGATGGACTGAGAGGTAGTTCGTATAAGCAACTAACATGAAATTTCGTGGTTTCCAGTATGTATTATGTCTGCTATTACTGTTCTTTCCACGTCGTAGCTCGCCTTCCAAGCGATGCCAAAACGTGGATCTTGTAACGTAATGCGTCGGATGAGCGCTTAGGTGACAGAAATGGCTTCGGAGCACAGTAAGATGCTCCCAGACTGGTAACTGATAGATTGCGAGGAGATCGCGGATACTGAGGCAAGAAGAGTATTGCTTTCCGCCAGCTTGAGAATCACATATACTGCGAAGGCCCTAAGTACTTATGACTGTTAAACACGAGATAGAATGGACAGAAAAACTGCAGAGTCATACGGTGACGTTGGAACGACAATCGTGGCTTACCACCTTGATTGTGAGCCTGGACTGGTATCTATTATACCGTTGCAAAGGCACTAGATAGAGGAAAAGGGCGATAATAACCCCGAAACTCCACTAGCGACACGTAATCTTTGGAAGGCCAACGACAGAGCCCAATTCTTCCCAAGATATAGTGAGCCCTCACCCCCTTTCCCAGCCAAATCAACAAAGTCCCCTAATAGATCTCCATAACTCCTGCTTAACAGTTCCGCTAAGTGCTGTCTACCTGTCAACTGACCCCTTAATCAGCCAACAAAACAGCGCCAACCATCAGTTCATCGCAGTAACACATAAACACTACCAACTCCGGGAACAACGCCATGACATCCGGGTCCGAAATCCTCGACGGCGGCAGGCTCCGGGCCGGCGCACCAGCTCCCAGCATACTCGAAGACTCGAACATTGCGGCAGTCGTGACTGAGACTGTATCCTCCCGCTCCTCGGTCTCCGAGGCGGATGCAGCGGCCTCTATGTGTTACTCTATCTCGGTCCCCTCGCCGGCCGACGCAGCCGGGGTATTCGAAGCTTGTGATCCTGCAGGCGGCGTTTGCAAAGCCGACGCTGAATAGTAGTATTTTTATGAGTATTAGGGTGTTTTGGGAGAGCATATTAATTATTAATCGCCTTTATCTTGTTTTGGGGAGGATTTGTACTAAGGATGGTGTCTCTGAATGTTGGGTAGGAAGTTTGCAGGTATGGTTTAGGCTGGAAAGGGTTGAGATATCGATTATAGCAACGGATTCTTCGTAGGTAGATAAGTAGTCTATTATAGTAGACCTCTTCGCGTGGTGGCTCACTCTATTTTATATGTTATGAGAAGATGAATTAGCTGACATCATACTATACGATGACAATCTGCCACCATGAACTCTCTTGCCTGCCCTGCGTACGCTGACGCAACAATAAACCTCCATGCACAACTTGTGGGAGAAGAAGCATATTCCACGCTATCCTTCATGTTTTTTATGACTACTGGTATTTTTCTCATCATGAGTAGGTGTATTCTATTTACGTCGGGAATCTTGTTTAATTCCAACCTCTCAACCATCTCTACGTTGTTATTGACAGTTATTTTCTTTACCTAGTATATGGGCTTATAATTTTCACTAAACCTATAGACACTCTAACCTAGTTTCTTGTAGCAGCAGCATTGCGTATAGTTAGGCGTCGACCGTACATAACACAACAATGACGCCGAAACGAACCATGACAAACAACATGCGTAGCTGAGGTTATTAACCTAACTTTATCGGTATATATCCTTGGGGCCAGCCAGGCATTTGACACAAATTCGACCCAAGCCTGAACCTTGGCTAAGAGAATGTATGGTCAACTACAGCAGTCCTTCAGATAGAATACTATTTCAAAGATGTACTCTCTCTACATGCCATATACGTCGACAAAAGTTACGAGACTCTGCACGTCGTCGAATGTTGTTAACCCTTACGGAGATTTGGCCACGTCAAGTTCTCAGCCGTCGCAACCTCTTGTCGAGGTATTACATGGAGAATAGCAAGCTTGTTAATATTAATTGCAAAGGGAAAAGTTCTGCAGCCCTCTTTGGGAAAATTGTTGGATATCATGACTTCTGATCAACTGTTGTTATTGATTTAAGATCTAGTGCTCCTGATCTTCTTGAGAATACTGGGAGAACGATTTGATACGCAATTAGAAGCCTTGTATATAGCTGTACACCCGTTTAAGCTGATTTTTTTACCAGTAATTATTTTGGCATTATGTTAGCAAATTATCCAAGACGGAGAATTGAGGGTTTTTTTCCCCTGGCCACGCATATAATTTTACTTGTTCATTTTATAATGACGGCCTTAAAAATAAACAAATAACTCTCTTAAACAGAGGGCATTGGTAACTGTTATTTCTGGATTTTGCGAATAGGCCCTAGGACGCAGCCACGGAAACCACCAGATTATTTCCCAAATTAACCCATTTCTACACTCGTCTCTTATGTGACAAATAAGGGAGCAATCGGAAACCCATAACTAGGCTATGGCTAAAGGAAGGGCTGTTTGTGTTGGCGGCGGCTGACTGAGAATTAGAAGACAGCATAGATGGCGTCTGCCTATCATTATGACGTTATGACATCATTTGGTGCCGCGCAGATCTAAAGGTAAGTCCGAATGTAAGTCCGAATCCCAAGGACTTGGAACGAGTTAAGCCATATTTAGTAGGATTGGTACCGAACCGGGGTTAAGGTTAGAACGATGCGCCCCACTGGAGCGCGATGAGAGGTCGCGAGGTACCTGCATGTATGTATTCAATATATCTACCTCACACTATCCAACAATGATCCGATCTTGAAAGTCTTGTCTTTCAGTCACGGTACTTACTCTTATTGATATAGTTGATATAGATCTTCTACCTACGTCTAGGCATTTCAAAGGGCAAACAACAAATATGCCTTTCCCTTACAAGACTGTGCTCGTAACCGGCGCTACATCCGGCATTGGCAGAGCCCTGGCTGGACGCATGATAGACGCTGGCATCTTCGTCATTGCCGTTGGACGAAATAAGTCCCGTCTCGACGAACTTGTTGCGCAATACGGCTCTAAGAAAGTCGCCGTTGAAAACTTCGATGTATCTGATCTCGATGCCCTAAGTGAATGGTGCAAAAGGCAAGAGCTTACTCCCTTCCCTTCCCCGTCACGTGTATGCATATACAACAACTTACAAGCAGAAGCATCCCCTTGCTAACAACCCTCGTAAACAGAATAACCACCACATATCCAACGCTGGACTGCATCTTTCTGAACGCAGGCTTCCAGCAAACGGTAGACTTCACCAACCCTGCATCCATCACCCTCTCGAATCTGGACGACGAGGTGCGCACCAACTACCTCGCCGTGATCCACATGATCACGCACTTCCTTCCCTTCCTCATCTCGAAGAATCCCTCGCCCGCGGGGATCGTCATGGTGAGCTCTAGCCTCTCTCTCGCGCCGCAGCCGCAGACGGCCAACTATTGCGCCTCCAAAGCCGCCGTGCACAGTCTCGCGTGGTCGTTGCGGGCGCAACTGGACGGCTCGCGGAAGAGGGAGAGGAAGACGGACCACATAAGGGTCGTGGAGGTCATCCCGCCCGCTGTGAAGACGGAGTTGCATGCGAGACAGGGGAGAGGGGAGTTTGGGATGGAGTTGGAGGATTATGTGAGGGATACGTGGGGCGAGTTAGCTGGGGCGGCGGATGTGGTTGAGATACTGCCTGCGCCGTCGCGACAGCAGGGCTTGGATAGGGTTGAGGATGGGAAGAGGAAGTTTTTTGAGGGGTTTAGACGGACGGTGTAGAGTTTATCCTATAAGGACCAGTTTTGAGAAATGCAAACCTTAGATCTGCTGTTGCCACTGCCCTTCCTCTGATGTTTTCAGGCAGTAGTCAGGTGGAGGCAGGTGTTATACTATGCGAGTGTAACTCGTACCAAAATTACATGTAAATACTACAACTGGTAGTATTATGCGTACGATTAAAGCCATCCCTGAATTGTTGTATGTATGAAGCCATCGCTAAACACCTTACGGCTGGTACACGGTCTCACATCTGGCACCACCTGGCAGACACCTAGGAAAAGGGGTCTCAATAGATTATACCAGTCTACTTTTTGCTTGCTCCATTAGGGAGTTGAACTTGAGCCTTTACAGAGAGGTTTAAGATTCATCCATTTCACTCCTTTGCAACTGATTTGTTCCTGAGTTGTATATACTACACGGACTAGAATCTACGGTCTTAATATCTAATTATTCACCTCCCTCCTATCACCAAACCAATTCCCCTAAACTCTTAACACTCTAACTTAAGTTATACTTGTAAGATGTAAGGCCGAAAGGTGCCGCTATAAAAAGTACCAATAATAAACGCTATAGCTACTTAAAGAGTTGGCCTTTTCAGGTTTAAAGTTTTATATAATAGTTTATATAAAACTTTAAAAAGAAAATACGCAGTCGACAACAAAATAAATAACTATTAAATAATAGTTAAACTTTATGTTATCTATATAGTAAACACAGTGATATATGGCTTATTGCTCACAACAGCCTCTTTCTCAACCTAATATTGAACCCATTCTGCTGCACAAACCACCGATTCTCCACCTTCCAGTCCCTCCCGCCATCCACAAGCTCAAACTCGTAACGTTGCAGCAGTGTCGGCACCAGCTTGAAGATCTCCAGATAGCTGATATGCTTCCCCAAGCACGTCCTGTGGCCTGCCCCAAACGTCAGCAGACTCGCCTCCATCTTCTTGATCCGCGCTTCATCGCCGCCGCCGCCGCCGTCGAGCCATCGCTCAGGACGCCACGCGTCCGCGTCGGCGCCGAAGACCTCCGGATCCCGGTGCACGACCCACGCGTTCATCCCCACGATTGTGCCGGAGGGGAGCGACGTCCCGCACACGGTGAGTCCGCCCGCGGGCACGACGCGCTCGAGGTGCAGGCCGAACGGCGGGTGGATGCGCCCTGCTTCCTTGAAGCACGCTGTTAGGTAGGGGAAGGCTATGCTTTCTTTCCAGGTCACTGTTTTGGATAGCTCACCCCGCGCGGCGGCGTCGTCAATTTCGGAACGGAGTTTGGATAGAGTGGAGGGGTGGGTTAGGAGTTCGTGGAGGAGGGTGCGCAGAAAGATGGCTGTTGTGTCACTTCCTGCGATGATGTTGGAGGATGTCCAGGCGGGGAGGGCCCTGTTTTTGTTACGTGATTAGTCGGTATGATTGATCATTCCTGTGGACAGTGTATTACGTGTATTGTTCGACAGTGATGAGGAAGGGTGAGCAGAAAAGGAGAAAAGGGGAAGGGAAGCGGCATACCACCCTGGAATCGAAGCGTCCTTCTTAAGCGCCGCTAGGAACCGTGATAGGAAGTCTCGGTCGTTGACGTCTTTCTCCGACGTCGTCGACGATAGGGCTCGTCTTTCTTCCTCGCATTTGTTGGCGAATCGCACCATGGGCGACCATCTAGCCGGCCGCAGCCGAGAAACGAGCTTGTTCTTGATCCACAGGGAGTCGAGCCAGGGAATTTGGCCAACCTGAAGTGTAAGTACTGTCTGTCAGTAGGAGGCTGAGAGTGGTGTGGATGCCATGTTATTGAATAAGCTGCTTAACTCACCACAGCAACATATTCAAACCACCGCCAAATACTCCCCATAATACCATCAACGTCCGTGCCTTCCTCCAGAAAGCCAAGTCGCTTGGAGAATGTAATCTCACCGATGACATCGAACTATGTATCTCCGATATACGTCAGCTCGCATCAAATTTCAAGCAAAACTTACTTTTTTCCATACCACATCATCGACAAGATTGGTTGGATAATTGCAAACTCACCGCAAAATACTGCAACCAAACCCCCAAATCACATACCCTCCCCGTTTCGACAAACCTCTCATCTAATTCCCTACAAAAAACCTCAATAGTCCTATCCACCAACCCCTCAAACGAGACAAGGTTACTCATCGAGTACACCCCAGAAATGGGCCGTTTCAGCATTCGATGCAAGCCCTCGTCCTGCGTCGCAAAGATAGTCGGCAGGATCCGCCCCTTCCGCATAGGCGGGATAACGCTGTAGAAATCCGATTTCAGGAGAGGATCCCCGCGCAGCCGGTACACTGTTTCGATGGCGGCGGCCGAGCCCACCGATACGGCGTTGGGGCCGTAGCGTACCAGGGGTGCCCATCTCGACCCATCTCTGTTTTGGGAGTGAGCGCCGTATTGTCGGTGTTGCTTGATGTGTACGCTGTGCGCGTCGCGACGGTAGACCCAGTAGAGACGGGGCAGATTGGAGAAGCGAGCGAGAAAGGGGCCGGGGATGTGAGAGAGGCGAGTGTACTGGATGATCGTGTGGATTGTGTTAATCAATACGAGGCAGAGGATGATGGCCGCGATAAGGAGGCACAGAGATGGTGAGGAAGCGGTGAATGAAGTGAACGGCATTTTGCTATGAGAATATCACGTCTGTTTCTTTAAGGGATAATTACAAAAGAAGCCTGTGTCATCATTATATGATTCTTGTTGTCTTAAATGTTCATGTAATGAATTGTTGAGAGCTATGATAAAAATCCAGAGCGATCCAACTTCTAATGTGTGAATACATATCCAGTAACCCATAGAACCTCATCATCAACATCCAACTTGACGGCTTTCTGATGGCTCGACGATCATAAAATGTCTACAGATCTGCATGTGAGTTGTCTAGCTTCGGAGATGATTAGTTGCCCGCCGCTGCGTGCGGCTTGGTCCTACGCCGGACTTCGGGAAAACTACCACAGGGGGATTGCACGGATGAGGCGCAATAACGTCAACCTTCTGACCCGACATAGGCCAGATGATGTCACCCCTTGCGCGACAAACATGCGGCGATAATATTTGCAGCGGCTCCGGCGTATTAGACCATCGTGTGATAACAATTCATTTCCGTCCCTCGTAACTCCGATAGTAGCAGTGCACTCATTACGACGCTTTTATGCTCAGTGGTCACATTATGTCATGAGTTTTAAAGGGATCAGTCCTCAATAAAATGTATTACATGCATAACAAAAATTGTGAGAAAGTTCTATGGACAAGTACAACCGCAGTGACCAAGCCAGAAAAATAAGAAATAATTCTCATCTATAATGCACTGCTAAACAACCCCGCGAGAGGCCAAATTCTTAAAATAGAAACCAAAACCCGGACAGGTGAGAATTCTTAACACTAATAAAACAAAGGAGGAGGATGATTTAGACGAGGTATGGCGCAAGCTAATGGCCGTGCTGCATGTCATAGGAAATCTTCTCGGCTAGAGCATCTGTTAAGAAAAACACTATTAGCAATCGCCCACAGTACCAACGACTCATAGATGCGGGCAGATCCTTCGACTTACAAATGGTGGACATGGGATGACCCGGGGGCAAAATGGGCAAGCTCGAAGCATCGACGACTCGCAATCCACTCACGCCACGAACCCTAGCATGATGGTCTAGTACGGCCATATTGTCATTATCGGGGCCCATCTTGCAGGTACAGGCGGGGTGGAAGATGGTAGAGAAGGTCTCTTGGAGATTCCTCCAGATCTCGTCGTCGGTCTGGACCTTCTTCCCCGGGAAGTATTCGTCTCCGATCAAGAGCGGACGCATATCAGGAGCCTGCCAGATCTGACGCACTCGTTTGAAGGCAGCGATCGCGACCTCCTTGTCCGCTGGATGGCTTAACCAGTTGGGGTTGATAATGGGCGCATCGGCCATATCGCTCGACTTGATTGTGATATTGCCTCGTGATAAAGTGGCTACTAGGCCGGCAACCACGGTTGCGTATTGATAACCGTCATTCGGCTGAATTTTCTGGAAGTTGGTGGCGTTACCGAAGAATCCGCCATTGGGTAGATATTCTATCTCGGGCCAGTCAGACGAGAAAGCTGAGCTGAGCGCAGAGATGGTGCCATTGGTAAGGTTATTACGGGGAAGACGCTCCCAGCCTGAGGTTCGTTAGCATCTCCCATCTAATGATCTGCCACTGATTGTCTTATGTCGTCGCACTTACCGATGATATCGATGCCGGGGTTTGTCATCGGGCCTTTACCCTGGGCGTACTCCTTCTCATATTCGGCCCGTCGCTCAGGAATTCCAAAGGACGACGCCGTGATGATGTTAACCCGGTACGACACGCCAAAGAGAACGTGATCGCGCATGTTCTGTCCAACTCCAGGACTATCCTGGAGAACCTTGATGCCGTTTCGCTGCAAAGTCTCCTTTGGCCCGATACCAGATACCATAAGCAACTGTGGGCTTTGGAAGGCGCCGGCTGAGATAACGACTTCCTTGCGGGCGCGGATTGTGTACTGGAGGCCCTCAGTGTCGACAAGGACGCCTGTGGCGCTCTTACGACTGTTGAATAGCACCTTCTTTGCCAGGGTTGATACAAATACGATCAGGTTAGGATTTCGTCGCCCGAGATGAGGTCTTAGGAAAGCTGTTTCAGAGGACTCGCGAATGTTTTCCTCGTTCCGGATGGTAGCGAGAGGGTAGGCGTATGCTCCTGCGAGGTTGCCGTTCTCGAAACCGCGCTGCGCCTTGAGACCTATGGCTTCGAGTCCTTTGGCTGCCCAACTCCCAAACGCCTGAGCGTACTTTGGGTACAAGACCGACAGGGGACCGTCGGTGCCAAGCCGAGACGCATCGTATGTGGCGGTAGAATTTGCAAAGCGGTCAAAAGTGCCTCCGACAGGGGGCGTAAATTTCTGGCTCTTCTTGAGGTACGGATAGAAGTTATCGAACTTGTAAGCGGAGTCGCCAATTTCTTTCGCCATTTGGTCGTACGCTCCCCGGGTAGACGCATGGTATGTCATGAAATTGCGAGCACTGCATCCACCCAGCGTCTTGCCTCGGGGGAAATGGGCACGAACATTGAGCAGGGCGGTCTGGGGCTCTGTGACGAACCCCCAGTCGATACCGGGCTGCCAATTGTCGACATCTTTCCCCGTAAACCAGTTGTCATTGGATGGAATCTCGCTGAGGTTTCCATTTGTAGTCTCATAGAAGGTGCCAGCTTCGATCACTCCAACCGTCTTGGTACCATCTTCGGCAAGACGAGCTGCCATGGTCAGGCCGGCTTGACCGCCGCCGATCACGACATAGTCAAACTCATAGTCTTGACCAGGGATTCCAAAGCTTGAGCCCAGAAGGCCGGTGATCGACGAGTCCCCTGGGACGAAGCCTGGAGCAGCTTGCACGCAGAGGCTGGAGAGGGCTGTTACCGCCACCGCGGAAAGCCGGAGGTGATGCATGGTGATGAAAAGAGACAGATTAAAAGGGGTCCTGTTTGCGACCACTGGTTTCACGGCTTGGGATGGTTGATGATGATCGACCAAAATCTTTTCCATCTGTGCGGTTCTCCTCCTTTAAATGTTCACACTCATCTCGCTCATCCTGCTTCTCAAATCGTTGATCTACGCCCCCCAGAAGGGTCTCATGACAACTTATTCCAAGCCATAGCCATCCATCTTAACATTAGTATCACGTTGTTAAGTTAGGATGTGTACCTGCGTCTGTGTAACTATGACTATTTAGGGCTCTTTCCGCCCTGCCCTTCAGCTGATATCCCCAGATTAGCCCGCCGCCGCATGAAGGAGCATGATGGATGGAGCCTCTTTCGTCAGGGGGTGAAATCCTATGTATAATTAGCAAGCTAGAAGTAACGATATTCTGCTCAAGGCGTTCGTGTTCATGACCTCGGCGCACGGGGACGGAAGAGATTTCCAATGGCAGCTAGACGGGAAAAGATTTTGCCGTCATTCTCGTGACATGACACTCCAAGTCCTAATATCTCTATATCACACCTTCAAGCTTAGACCTGAAGATCAGCTGAAAACGCGGCGCTCAAACGTGTTGCCTATTGCTTATTGTACGCAAGCCTTGTGAGTGGATGCCTCGAATGTCCTTGATTCGTATAGCTGAGAACGCTTCGGCCAACCTATTTACAACTTTTATGCCTGGAGCCACGCGGTGCCCAAGGGGGCCACGTGTTGCGCGAGCTTACCGAAGACTCTTAGCAGTTAGGAACGTAACACAAGGCGCCAATAAGGATCAAGGATCATTGAGTCATTTAACATCCATGTGGTGTTGATAGCAAGGCTTATCAGGACTAGATAATGCAATGCTTGATAGATTTAGACTTTATTCTTAGGCAGAAAGTTCCAAGATTATGAAAGTTGTATGTGAGACGATATGAGAGGAAGCCGGCAAGATAAGCGCCTTGCCCCTGAGTCACATCACTACTAGGATGGTTGGATTCTCAGGATTCTGCCCCCGTTAGATGCGCCGGGAAACATTTCCGCGACCCGAATAAAGGAACAGGAAAATGAAGGGGGTGGACTTGTTGTCGCTTGGTCTTCATGGCACGTTTGAGACAATTGAGGTACTGGGGAGGCGCGTAGGTATTGTACCTTAACACGGACGTTGCTGCTAACCCCGCATTCTTCGGTGTGGAGCATGGACACCTCCGACACACCACGTATTACTTGATGTATGGGATGTATGTATGTCCTATGTAGGAGCTAAACTACCTCTTCACATGTACATTAAGTAAAAACGTTGTTTTAATAAACGTTTAATTGTGGCAAAGTACCTGTTCCTTGTAGATCATCGCTCTCTCAGTCTCTCTGGTCGGACTTTACTTTGATTCGCGAGCCGACGCTCATCCCATTGTGTAGATCTTGGCCCCCTGACATCATAATTTTGCCTTTGTACTACCTTGAGGCTGTGGACGGAGATAATCCAACTAAGGTAAACACGAAGCCAGTCGTTGGATCTTTTAAGTTCCTCCAAGAAAAGTCGTCACGGAATTATCGCGTCTCAGAACTGAGCCTTGTGGCCATTATTAAAAAGCCCAAACCCTCAGCTGCGTCCTCGTGGAATGTATCTAAGTCTTAGTCCGAGCACCCTCATCTTAAATCAAATCCTAAATCAAATCAATATCTCAACGAAAGAATAATCACTTGACTTCACACCCCCTGTTCATATCATTATCAATCTTACTTTACCTCGATCAAAGATCAAACAATCGCAAACATGGCAGCCAACTCCCTTCAAGGAAAAGTCGCCATAATCACTGGCGCCACCAAGGGCATCGGAAAGGCCTCTGCCATCGCTCTCGCGCGCCTAGGTGCTACCGTCGTACTGAATTATTCTTCCGACCAGGAGGCTGCTAATGGAGCGCTTGCCGAAGTGCAGAAGCTTAAGACTAGCCAGGCACACCTCCTAGTCCGTGCCGATGTCGGCAGCGTAGCTGGTGTCCAGTCTCTTGTTAAGCAGACCGTTGACGCTTACGGGAAGGTCGATTTGATAGTTGCGAACGCCGGCGTAATGCCGATGAAGGATCTTGAGCATACTACCGAGGCTGACTTCGACCGCACCTTTTCCATTAATGTTAAGGGGCCTTATTTTCTCGCTCAGGTAAGTACCTGTCTTAATTAAATCGTTCGGCGCCACAGCAATGCACACCGAGCTTACCTACACCTACCTTCGTATACAACGTAACAGTGCTGTGACGTCGGCGGCGGCTTACATCTACCAATATGTACATTGATACTTACTCACCATCTTTCTCTCCTAACAGGCAGCCGCCCCTTATATGGCACGCGGGTCTCACATTATCTTCCTCTCCACCACCCTATGCACGGCTTCCACTGTTATGCCCCCATATCTGCTCTACAACAGCACCAAAGGTGCCGTCGAGCAGATGACGCGGGTAATTAGCAAGGATCTCGGGCGCAAAGGCATACTCGTCAATGCTGTGGCGCCCGGTCCTACAGGAACGGAACTCTTTTTCCGCGGCAAGAGTGAGGAGATGCTCAAGACCATCGCTAGCTTCAACCCCCAGGGCCGCATTGGCACGCCTGAGGAGATTGCTGAATCGATTGCCTACTTAGCACAGACGGCTTGGGTCTCTGGCCAGGTGCTGCGTGCAAATGGTGGCATGGCTTAAGACCAAGGTCATGATAAGGAGTTTATTTAGAATGGGAGAGGGAGGTTGAAATTGGTATGAGGGTTTTCTTCGGAGGGCGATTTTCATAGTGTAGCAGAGTCCGTATCTGCAATAGATTATTCACGCAAATTACCTTGCCTTATTCGATCTCGGGTTAAATGGGCTACGCGGGTGAAAATCAATAGCTGTTATGACTCGAACCTAGCCACCCTTGTATGGGCACCGCCTCGTAACACTGTAGCAGTGGTATCAGATACAGATTGTTTGATCTTGTGGTTTGTCAAGTGAACGATCACAAGAGCCCTAGACCGCTCATACATAGTCAATAGATCATAAAATGGGCACAACCAACCAGCGCATCAATAAGATTTTCCGATGATGGTCAAGGTTGAAGACGACGCAAATCGTATTATGTGCGCAAATAGCGAAGGTGACGAGAAAGCTATGAAAGAACGAAAAATAAAAAAGATATGTGACAGGCTGCGCAACGTTCCACTAGACTGCCCCGCCACTCTTGTATTGCGTTAAACCGCTGAATCCATAAGGCTAAATACATTGCTTCATTACCTCATTTCGCGCGCGATTCCGCGCATCCCGTATGTGGGTCAGAGGTGTCATGTAGAATATATGTCCTTAATTCCTAGGCAGGATTAGCGACGTCGTATTTTCCGCAAGAAGAGGGGCATAAGCACCGGAGACATGGCCGTGGAATCCGCATGTCAGTTGGGGGAGAAGCGGTAGCTTGGTTGGAGGTTTACATGTACCATGTAATTACTCTAAAGTCCGCATGTAGGACTCTTCGTTTCGGAGTTTCTCATTTCTGTTGTAAGGTCAATGCGGCTCGGAGTTTTTAACTTTCTGAGTACTGGGGGATTACAACGCCCCGGATCGATATTCTTGTTTGAAGACTTTAAGTGAACCTGACGACAATCTTTACAAGATCGCCTCTACTGACGTGATAATTGACATACACACACATCTTAGTATTTACGAGTTAACAGTAATCACGTTGTGCAAGATGGAATTGGTTTCAACATATTTGATGAAAAGGAGACGCCGTAGAATGCTCAAACGAAAGTTCAATTTACAAAGTTCAAATCCTGCTCACGAGTTCTCACCACAGCGCATCGTATGTTAGTTAACTAGACCCAAAACTATTATACTCTGTACTCGCAACCATGGCCGAAGTCAAGGGACATTTCATCCCCACGGTAGACATCAGCGCGATCCTATCTCCCACCGCATCCGAAGCGGACCAGAAGAAAGTTATTGAATCCGTGACCCAGGCGGCCGCCACCTACGGGTTCTTCAACCTCGTCGGCCACGGCATACCGACCGCCCTTCTGCGCCAGGCCTTCGACAGCAGCAACCTCTTCTTTTCGCTTCCGGAGGAGAAGAGGAGCGAAGTGCATGTCGGAAAGGCGCTCGGTCGGTCATTCAGGGGCTGGGAGCCGCCGTTCATTCAGCAGCATCAGAAGGAGCTACTGCCTGATACAAAGGAAGTAGGTAGAACATCTTGTGTCAACTCGGTGTAACACATATATATAACTAACATTGAAACCTCTTAACTAAGACATTCATCATCGGTCGAGAAGTTCCTGCGGATCACCCTGAAGCCGGCACATTCCTAACAGGCCCGAACCTGTGGCCAGACCTCCCCAAGGAAAAGTTCCAAGATGTAGTGCTGGCCTACCAAGCCAAGATGGTGGAACTCGCCGGTATCATCATCCGCACGCTCGTCAGAGGTTTGCCGGAGGAATGGGGATGTCCGCCCGACGCCTTGGACGGCCTGATGGACGATCCGGCGATCCCTATGCGCATGTTGCATTACGGGCCCGTGAAAGAGCAGGATTCGCGCCAATTCGGAGGTATGTCCTGCCCTTCCCAAAACCGCCTACTTACAATGGGTTCATTCTGTCACTATCAGCCAGCTAGCTATTAACACATGTTTTCAGTGGCCGCCCACACAGACTTCAGCACCATAACCATCCTCCTCCAACAACCCGGGACCGAGGGCCTCCAGGTCTGGTACCCGCCCATTTCCGATTGGATCCCCGTGCCCGTTGTCGAAGACGGCTTCGTCGTCAACATCGGCGACCTGATGCAGAAGTACACAGGCGGTTACTGCCGCAGCGCGCGCCACCGGGTCGTGACCTGGGGCGAGAAGGACAAGCATCGCTATAGCATCGCCTTTTTCCTGGACGGGAACCTGCAGTTTAAGACGAAGCCGCTGGATGGGAAGGGCGAGGAGACGGCTGTGGGCGAATATGTACGCTCTTGTCTCGACCGCACGCTGGGGTCTAGGGGACCGTTGCTTTAAGCTTCTGGATCTCGTCTAGGTACCGCATCATACATAGAAGTTAATATGAACAAGGTTTAGTCTCTTCCATTTATGGGTCCGGAGATAACGACTTGACTGCAGCAAAAGTGCGGGGGATCTTTAGGTGGATATTGTACAGATCTGTAGGCAGATCTTGGATCAGATCTCTTGGAGGTATCAAGAATTCTTGGCATGCTTGGAGGATCTCACGCCGTCTACAGATGTAGAAGTGTTATTAGATCACCCGAAACACACGGGGTATATTTCATTTCCAATTGCTCTTTTCTGAGAGATAGTTCTCCTTTTGCATCTGAACCGTCCTGGTAGAATTGACTGTTAACGACTGCCACGTATCAAATAGATCCCAAGTTCTGACATGGGTATGTCGCCTTTACAACTTTGCAGTGAAAAGGTATTCTGTTTCTATTTTATTAGTCTCATTCAATAGAATATATCTCCATAAACACTTCTCGCGTAAGATGAATTGAGTGCAGGTTTTTAGATTACATAAATTGCCTCCCATTTGGTCTTGCTAGTGTAGTGAAGGGGGGGTAATGGTACCTAGGTACCTACCAAGGGTGGCGGTGATAATGACTGGCAGCTAATTCTGCCTGGAACTTGCAGATTTAGCAAGTCTTTTTCTATCTTAATCAGGAAGATAGATTTAAAGCTTTCTTAACATGTTCGGGATATCGTCATATATAAAGGAATTTATTTGAAACATTTTAGAAGTGCATGAAGGATCATACAGATAGGTACCCTGTAATCCACAGCATTACACTGCATGTACTTTTAGGTACAGTTTCCAAAACACGTCTTCTTACACTTTACCCCGCTGCAAAAGCCCCCAAACGCGACCTTTATAGGCGGCCCGAGTGAACACAAATCCTATAGCACCTACGGTGGTGGCCAGGCCGCAAAATACCTTGAGCCACACAAACGGATCGCGTTCATATCCGTGTCCTGCATCAGCCAGCACTCCTGCGATAGGCTGAGTGATAAGAACAGACGGTGCTATGATGAGGTACACGGCACCTATGTAGCTCCCGAGCTCACGCATGTCTAGACAGACTTGAGCTATCAAGGTGGGCACCATAGACACAAAAGTCCCGGAGCTGAAGCCATAAAGGGCTGCAAATACAATGCGCCCAGAACTCCAAGGTGCTGCTATCCAAGCACCAAATACGAGTATGATGGAAAGCAGAGTGAATGCGATACTAGTATTGAAACGCCCATAGCGATCGCCAAGCCAGCCGGGCATGACTCTTCCCACGGTGCTGGAAGCAGTGAGCAAATATCATCTGAGGAGAAGGGGATAGGCCACATACCTTGTGGTGCTTAATGTGATGAGTAGGTCGTTGGCGAACTGTGCGTCATCTCCGCGTGCCTGGGCTTCGACCACAAGAAAGTTGTAAGGTATGAAGACACCTAAGAAATAGAAGAAACACGCTGCGGCAAGAAGGAGAACCGGGAGAGATCCCAGAGGCGACAGGGGTACAAGGCGAGAGAGCCTGAATGGCACGGGGGAATGCTGCGGACGACGTGACGTGGTGATGATGGCCAAAATCAGCAATACGAGGTATGTCAGAGCGACAGCGCGCATGGTCCAAGTGAAGCCAATGTGATTGAACAGGACCGGGATGACAGCTGTGCCCAGGACAGCACCGATGGCACTCCCAGCGCTCACTAGCCCTAGCGCTAGGCCCCGACGCGCTTGGAACCAAGTGCCCACAGCAGTAGTGCCTGCAACAAAGATAGCGCCAGTACCTATAGCGCTCACAACGCTCTGAGCGAATAAGATCTGAACGTAGGTCTGGCAATTGGCGAGTCCTAACAAACCACCGACATGCAGTATGGTGCCGATGACGAGAAGAACAGTAGGGCCTAGGCGGTCGAACAGACCGCCGAAAATCGGCGCGCCCAAAAAGAGAAAAAACGTTTCGACTGAAGGAATCCAACCAATGGTACTCGTGGCGTACCCGCGCAGCTGATGTGTAGCGTAGTAGGCCTGAAAGATTCCTATGCAAGTAATCCAGCCAAAAGAGACGAACAGGCATGCAAACCCGCCGACGACAGCCAGCCACCCCCGAGGAGAGGTGTCTAGCGGGGGAAGAGCATCGTCCTTGGTGTCCTCGGCTGAATTGTGGAAGGTATGGGGCATTGTGGTGGTAAGATTATTAGACTGCAGGTCGGTATAATCGTGATTGTTGGTGTTGCCTGGGGGTACAAACCGCCCCACGGCGGCCTTCTCTGCCACTTGCATAGTATTATCGTGCTCGCTATGTTGGATGTATAAACAGAAATATACGAATGGCTGAGACGAGACAATAAAACTTGGCAATGAAGCTTGTCTAGACTACCTTGGATCGAATGTAGGATGCAATTCTTAATAAATGGTCGATCTTTAGCTTGCTATACTGTTGGTTTGTGACGAAGGTACCTCGCCTCATCATGTTCAGTTAACTCCGAGTACAAACTACCTAGCTCAAGTAGCTACGTACCGAGACGGCAGCGAAATGGAGGTAAGGTACTGTTCGGGGGCGAAGGCGGGGTTAATGGGTACGAAGTCCGAGGGGATAACTGTTCATAACCACACCTTTTAGGTACATAATAACATATAGAGGATTGATTAACGTGTAGGACTAGCCCACTGCCCACCCAAAAGTCGACCCAGAGATGTACCTGTACAAAGAAGTCTTTGCCTCTTCATCTGCAGACGACGAAGAGATAATCAACGAGTCCGTGTCCTTCATCCCGGCCACACGCCAGGAAAGTGCATATACACCTTCTACCAGTGGACACAAAAACCTGTTTGCTCTTGTCACATAGACATGTCTGACGTTTTTCAGGCCTAATTGATTTACCTCGGGTGCTTTCAGAGGTAGCACAGAGGTAAGTACCTGGTTCCTGTATGCTGTAGGACTGTCGGCCGCACGTCAGCGGCGCGGTCTCTTTGTGTTGCATCCATCTTCCCTGTCCCTTGCAACTGTCCAACTAAAACCTAGCTTACTAGGTCGGTAGATACCGAAAGATATCGAAATGGTGTGGCCCTGACAAAAAGTATCTCGCAACCACCACCCTGAATAATAGTCTCAGCCTACCTATTCCCGATATTGCCTCAACAACTCGATCCGTTTCAGGTTTCTTTTTGTGCTTCGCTGACCGTGTGGCCATTCTAAATTTTGACGGCTTAGGGCAAAATGAGGCTCTTTTGCTGAAGGATGATCTATTTCAGGCTAGACACCAATGTGGCGTACCTATCTGTGTAAGGCTGAAGTGCTTATGTGACAAGTCGGCCACAGAATTCTATTGACATGTTTATTCTGTTCCACAACAGGTGATGCGGGTAGTTACTGATGACAAGACGCATAAGGGGTCTCCCCTAGAACAAGCGTCTACCACTCACCTATACCGGAGGAGTCTGATGTCAGATCTGACTAGTCTTCTCCGTGCTTCTTCCGACTGCTCTAATTATCGCAACAGTCCGATGTCCAAGTCTAAACCAAAGGCCGCCCGAGTCAGATAGAACCGCTCTCGACGAAATTTTCTCACTCAGACATCACTGAATATAGAGCGAGTCTTCTTAGTGGTATCCCATGTGACTTGGGATGACCAACGGCACAAGCATTGGCGACGGGGACAATTCGGATGGCTCTTATCAGGCACCACGCTCCCGTCAACAGCCTGGAGCCGCATGTGACGAGTGCCGGCGAAGGAAGCTGCGGTGCGACCGCCAGAAACCGCAGTGCGGTGTATGCCAGACGTCGGGTGTCACGTGCGTTGTGCCAGCAAATAAACCTTCGAGGGGACCGAAGAAGGGATATCTGAGGTCGCTTCAGAGAAGACTATGTGCGACACCTCCCTCATACCAAGTGAAAGACACTATCTGCTAACAGGTCAAAGCTGTTTTGGAAGGGACGCTTCGGGAGCAGCCCCTTGTTCTACCTGAACCCCAGCTCCAGGGACAGGAGAATACCATCGGAACATCTCTGAGCATGTCAGGGGTCAATATGGACTTAAGTCAGCTTACCCAAAACCTGAGCATGGCGGGGCAAGTCGGTATATCCCACAATCCCGCCCAGACGGGATACGATGAATTGAACACCCCGTCGATAATGGGGCCTTCGGACACTTGGTTCGGACCGCCCTGTGATCCAATCGTACCAGCCGCTATCCCTCTCTCTTCGGGAACCAATGATGTGGCTCGCCGTGGTGCAACGGCCCGGTCCGGAGTAGAAACGGCTACCAGTACCCCCGTGATGTCTGACAGCTCGGTCGATATGGCGATGGATAACCACGTGCAGTCTGATTTGTAAGTTTACGCCGACATAATATCTTGGTTGTGTAGTCAAGTGCTCAGAGCCTTACAACCAGCAAGCTGATGATCTGAACGCCGACAGAGACCAGCTGTATCTTGACAGAGTACACGAATTCATCCCTATTATACATCACGACATACTGCAAAAGCCCCTGTCGAGCTCTACGCCACAATCGCAGAGGTACCTTCGGTATGCTATGTGGACGCTGGCCGCTTCAGCTTCGCCTTTCCACTTGGCACTTCGAGGCACGCTGTACGACCAGACGCGGAAGGCCCTTGGGAAACAAGATGAGAATCAAAATGTCCCTTGCACTGATAGGTCTGAACTAGAAAACGTACAAGCATGGCTCCTTATAGCTCTTCACGAGCTTAAGTGCGTAAGCTTTCGGCGGGCCTGGATCAGTGCTGGGAAGGCATTCCGTCTCATCCAGCTGAGCCCCCGGTGGGCGACGGCATCAGCGCCTGTGGAGACCGATAGTACCGCCCCCGACGAGAGCCACCAGCTTGATTGGGCTGAGGTCGAGCAACGAAGAAGTGCATTTTGGTTTGCATATTGCTTGGACCGCTTTCTCAGTCTCTGGAACGCATCCCATCCGACCCTCAGCGATCAAGTACAGACGCATTTATCCTGACTACCACCCCACTGCTTCCTGAAATGCTGACATGCCCTCAATCCTCTGCAGATACCCGTACGCTTGCCTTGTCCCGAACATGCGTTCCAATTCGGTCGACCTACTATTATGGGTTTCCTACCAGGTCTCAACATGAACCCCTCCACAATCATGCCAATTCGAGGACCTATATCCCCATTTAGTGAGTGCATCGTAGCCGCCACTGTGGCTGGACAGGTGTTATCACATCGCCTTCTGACCAACTTTGATATTGCGACTGGCGGGGGTACTAGGAACGCTCATATATGCGACAACGCTCGTGATCGCCACCTGGCACTCGACACATTGGTGGATCATAATATGATGGTTTTCGCTCTGCACTATCCACCTGCCGCACAAGAACGGGACCCCATGTTGCTATTCTTGGCGATATCATGGCGCGCGATAATCATTTACCAATGGTGTACATTTGAGAGTATATCACTAATATCACCCATATCATCCTTAACGTCGACCTCGGTTGCAGGTCCAAGCTGTATCACGGATGGTCAATCGTCGCCACATATCGAAAAGACGGTCAGCGAGCTGATCCATCTGATCGACAAGCTCCGCGAGCTGAATAGTTGGAAGGTGCGCTTCATCAACTATTATCACATTGGAGGGGATTCTATTTTACACTAACTCGTTCAATGACGAATTTAGGTCCATCCACTCATTGCTCTTCCATTGACACTCTGTATTGATCTTCTCGCGCCTCGGCCCGATCTCAGGGACACTTTTGCCCAGAAGCTTCACGAGCTTAAGAAAGCTGTGGACGGGAGATTATTATTTCCGGGCACCGAAATTTGTATATAGATCAACATAGTATTTTGATGAATCTTCAGTGCTTTACTAATACTGTACCTACACATGCCGATAATTATGATATATGTGCGAGAGGGAAACCGTAAAGTAGATAATCACTCTAACAAAAGAACATCTTAGGTGTACAACTGAGACTACCATTCTAGCCCCGAAAGGAGGCACTAATGTAGAGAAGGGAGCCGGTATTAGTTGAACACCGGTTGTTACGATGCTGACTGTTGGCGCCTACAAGCCCCTATTACATGACATATTAGGAGGTATACCTACATGTACCTAACTTAGAGTATCAGGACAAGCGTACTAACTCCGAAGACGCGAGATAAGGACGAATGCAATAGCGAGGATGATCGTATTGCGTCATTGTTACAAATACCTAAGAGCAATGTAGTGTGTATCTACCTACCTACCTAATTACTTGGCTGCTTATATTCTCTCACGGAGTGCAGATCTTTAAGAGCCTCATTTATGTAAGATGGACCCCGGAACGGTCCGATAGATAGACAGATAGACAGACAGGTGGCGAAAAGTCCGGACCCAGACAACCCTACGGAGTTTCTCATAACTCCCTTAGTCACCAACCTTACCGTTGCGGGCAATCAGAATATTTTCTTTCTCGCCGGAAAATGATTTGGTATTAAATTGCCACCGTTGTTCCACCTGTCTATTCTGTCTATCTGTATGTTTGCCCTGATGATCTTATAGATAATCTAGATCTTACTTGCATACTGTATTACGCGAACTGACGCAAGACGGGTCAGTACCGTAGTATGCATATAGGCAGGTTCGTAGTTAGTCATCTCGGGTGAACTAACTGGATAAAGTGCGAGAGGCACGTAGGAAAGGTTTCTAACGCACTGGTATATCGTATTATAACGTTTATGCATAACATTGACAGAGGGGAAATAGACCGTCGATCTTGACTGACGAGAATGGTGACGATGATGATGATGATGATGAGAAGAAGGACTCGGAGTCTGTGTTTTGAGATGCCATGTATGCACGATGGTGGACAGCGCATCATAAAGCACATAGCTGCAAAGTTATATAAAGAGTTGTAATAATCAAGGTATCTTCTTCATTCTTCGGCATGTTAAAGTCAATAACAAATGAGACTGTATCATATCTTATACCTGCTCAACCAGAACCAGTATCAGATCACGAAGAACACATAAGTATTTACTTCTGAAACCCCTATTTTACAAGTACGGAAGTTCACGAAGCCAAGCCACTTCTGTAACTCACTTCAACATACAACCAGTATAACTTTTGATCAAGATCCATCAAACTCGCCCATCATGGACGCCATCGCAACAAATCCAAGCATCCTCCTCTTTCCCTCCCTATCTCTATCCTTCCCCTCCGCATCATTCCACGCCCTACGCAAGACCGTAACCGGCCACGACAACTCGTCTCTAAAATGGCTCTGGACCACACTCTCGAACCTTCACACAGACAGCGAGATCTTTTTAGCGTCCCAGCCGCCAACTTTAGGTTTGAAACGAGCCCAGATATTGGACCAGCTCCTCGACCTCCGAGACGCGCTAGCAACAGGCCGTTCACTGCACACACCATCGTCGGAGCGCATGCCGAATACAGTCCTCATACCCCTCGTCGTAGCCTCCCATCTAGCGCAATACGTGGCGCTCCTGGAACAAAACGCCATCACGATCGAGGACTTCGTCTCGTCTGGCAGAACCAGAGAGACGGTAGGTCTCTGCACGGGCCTCCTGAGCGCCTTCGCCATTGCTTCTTCAAAGAGCAAAGCAGACCTCCGCCGTAACGGCGCCGCTGCTGTGCGTCTGGGTATGCTAGTCGGTCTCGCCGTAGATCACGGGGATATCCTGCGTCCGTCGAAGTCGCTCAGCGTGGGGTGGAGCTCCGCCGAGGGTCGCGAGATCTTGGTTCGGGTGTTGAAGGATACACCCGGCGCATACGTATCAGTTGAATATGACGAGAACAGGACGACTGTCACAGCACCTGTATCCGATCTGCCTATGCTACAGGCTACTCTCAAAGCGAAGGCTCTCGCGGTTTCGGAGATCAGTCTCTTCGGACGGTTCCATACGCAAGAGAATAGCCAGGTGTTAGACCGGATTTTAGCCTTCTGTGAGAAACACACAGAGTACCAGTTGCCGCCTACCTCGCAAGTTGCTATTCCCACGAGGGGAGATAGCGTTGAGGAAGGCTCAACAACTCAAGAGTCCCTGCATGCGCAAGCGCTGCGGTCTATCCTGGTAGGCACTCCGACGTGGCACAAGACGCTGGGGCTTCTATTGTCCGAAAAAGGAGACGATGCGCGCCTACTCTCCTTCGGAGGAGAGAGATGCGTACCTGCCTCCGTGCTCCGCAGAATAGGAGCGGGGAGAATGATCCACCTCGCGGGTTCCACTCCCCCTTCCACGTCCGAGGGTAGCCCCATTCAACGGGGAGTAACGCATCACGAAAACACAGAGCGGCCTTGGGAGCCGAGCGACATAGCCGTCGTAGGAATGGCCTGCAAGCTTCCCGGCGCCAACGACGTCGCCGAGTTCTGGGAGCTACTGGCGCGGGCAGAATCCCAACATCAGGAGATAGGGGTCGGTCACCCGCGCTTCGACTTCGGCGACACAGCCTTTCGCTCCGAGAACGACCCGGGCATGCGACGCCGGTGGTTTGCGGATCTGATGAGCGACGTCGACCAGTTCGACCACAAGTTCTTCAAGAAGAGTCCGCGCGAGAGCGCTTCCATGGATCCGGCGCAGAGATTGATACTGCAGGTGGCGTACCAGGCTGTCGAGCAGAGCGGGTATCTGAACGCGGCGACGGACAGAAACGTAGGCGTGTTCCTGGGTACGACTGGCAACGACTACCAGGCCAATGTAGCGTGCCAGCCTGCCAATTCTTTCACTACAACAGGTAACCTCCAGGGTTTCCTGGCAGGCAAGGTGAGCCACCAGTTCGGGTGGACCGGTCCCGCCATGGTGGTCGACACAGCCTGCAGCGGTTCTCTCGTCGCCATCCATCAGGCATGCACCGCGCTCGCATCAGGAGAGTGCAGTGCCGCGCTTGCGGGGGGCGCCCACGTCCTAACGCAACCGGCTTGGTTTCAGAACCTCGCGGGAGGGCAATTCCTCAGCACAACGGGCCAATGCAAGCCCTTCGATGCCGCCGCCGACGGCTACTGCCGGGGTGAAGGCGTAGGCGCCGTCTTCTTGAAGCGCATGGACCGCGCCATCGCTGAGGGTGATCAGATTTTAGGCGTAGTTGCCGCTACGGCCGTGCAGCAGAATCAGAACTGCACGCCCATCTTTGTGCCCAATGTCCCGTCGCTGGGTAATCTCTTTCGATCAGTGACGGATAAAGCCCACGTCGAGCCCTCGCAGATCTCGGTCGTGGAGGCTCATGGAACGGGCACGGCCGTCGGTGATCCGGTCGAGCATGCGAGTATTAAGGAGGTACTCGGCGGGGACAAGCGTGCCTCTGAAAAACCCCTCGTTGTGAGCTCCGTTAAGGGGCTTGTGGGCCATCTTGAGGGCACATCTGGTGTCGTGGCCCTTATTAAACTCTTGCTCATGCTTCACGTAGGCCAGGTGCCGCCTCAGGCTAGTTTCTCCAAGATGAACCCAGCCATTGAGGCATCGTCGGCGGCCGTCAATATGACAATACCTACCAAGCTTCAGCCGTGGGACGAAGACTTTCGTATTGCACTCATGTAGGTCTCTCAAATATCTTCCGGGTATCGCTGGTGGTTCACGTGGAGATAACAACTAACCATATATAGAAATAACTACGGCGCTTCCGGTTCCAACGCCTCCATGGTTCTAACTCAGCCCCCAACGCTGCAAGAACCGACAGAAGCCGTGATACCCGAGGAAGTCAAATTCCCCTTCTGGCTCAGCGCCCACGATGACGACGGTCTCGTTCGTCGTGCCAAGGCACTTCGCGCTTATGTGAATCGATTCCGGGGTCACCACTCGCTCGCCAACCTGTCTTACAACGTGGCCAGGCAGCACAACCGCGATCTCAATAAGCGCGCATTGCTGAGCGTCACCTCATTTGACGATTTGGACCAGAAACTCGCCAAGTTGAATAGAGGCGAGTCGCGAGCTGATGGGGATAGGAAGATAGTGCTTTGCTTCGGCGGTCAAGTGTCTACCCATGTTGGATTGGATCGTCAGCTCTACGACAGCGTTGCCCTTCTGAGAAAATATATCGACCGTGTGGATCTGGTGGCGCGATCCCTCGGCGTGTCCAAGATCGTGCCCAGCATCTTCCAGCGCACACCTATAAAGGATACGGTGCTATTGCAAGTAACTCTTTTCGCCACGCAGTACGCGTGTGCGCGCTGCTGGCTCGATTCCGGAGTCCAGCCCGCTGCTCTGGTAGGCCATAGCTTCGGTGAGCTGACGGCGCTGTGCATCTCAGAGGCCTTGTCTTTGGAGGACACTGTAAGGATGATCATCAATAGGGCCACTGCAGTCCGCGATGCGTGGGGGCCTGATAAAGGCGCTATGATGGCTGTTTCCGGAGCTGATGTCCAGGACGTTCAGAAGTTGATCCAGGACGCTAATGACAAACACAACGCTTCGCCTGTCAATATAGCGTGTTTTAATGGGCCGCAGAGCTTTACACTCGCCGGCTCGACGGCGGGCATTGACGCATTTTCTGAAGTGATGGCGAACTCTTCCATCAAAAGCATTAAGACTAAGAGGCTTGAGGTCACTAACGCTTTCCATTGTGCTCTCGTGGACAATATTGTCGATAAGCTAGAGCATGAGGCGCGCGGACTTTTATTCTGCGAACCCGTCATTCGGGTGGAGCGAGCCACCGAAAAACCGACGCGACTAGGTAAACTCAGTCCCAAGTTCGTGCCGGATCACATGAGGTGCCCGGTCTATTTCCATCAAGCTGTCGAACGCGTGGCATCGGATTTCTCTACGTCATCTATCGTGTTTCTCGAGGCGGGATCGAATTCGACCATCACACAAATGGCGTCGCGGGCGCTTGGCAATGTGAATCTCAAGAGCGCCCATTTCCAGCCCGTCAACATCACCAACTGTGAAGACGGATGGAATAAGCTTTGCGACGCGACTTTTGCTCTTTGGCAAGCCGGACTTTCCATCGACCACTGGACCCACCATCCTCTCCAAGCTCGTGCCAGTACTGATATCAGCATGCTATTGCTGCCACCATATCCATTCGACCCAGATTCACGACACTGGATCGACCTCCAAATCCCTAAGATGCCAGAGCCAACACCCTTCCCTCCGACTCTACAAGGCAAGGAGACCAAGGAAGAGGACACGGTGGTCTTGGACGGGTACCGAGATGGCAGTACCCAGAGGACACCGCGTTTCCGCATCAACACGTCGAGCCCCAAGTTCGAGAAACTCCTCTCGGGACACATGACACTTCGCACAGCGCCCATCTGCCCCGCCACCGTTCAAATCGGATTTGTAGTCGAAGGTCTCACGAGCATACGTCCCGCCTACGCACAAGGTCATACCCCACAGTTCCAGGATATCCGGTACCAGTCGCCCCTGTGCGCGAACAGCGCCCTTGACATGTGGATCGAGGCGACCGAAGATGGAAATGGGGGTTCGGGGAGTCAGACTGGCGGGTGGCATTTCGAGGTTTTCAGTACCAGCAAGGACTCCAAGTCCAAGAATGCCAAGACGGTGTACACGACGGGTCACGTTATGTTCATGACCGCCGACGATGCGTCGCTGCAGCGCGAACTCACCTATTTCATGCGTCTCTTTGGTCATAACCGTGTTACAAATCTGTTGACTCATCCCGACGTCGAAGAAATGCTAACTCAGCGCAACATCTACCGCATGTTCGCCGAGATTGTCGACTACGGGGATGAATATCGTGGTGTACGTAAGTTCGTCGCACGTAGCGAAGAGGCAGCAGGGGTAGTGATACCCACTGACGAGGGTCACACGCCAATTGATAGCCAGCGTTCCACTTTCGATGCTCATCTTTCGGATACCTTCTGTCAGATAGCAGGTATATGGGCCAACTTCTGCACTCCGCGTGACCCCAGCGATGCCTATCTTGCCAACGGCATCGCGCAGTGGATTCGAGCAGCGCCGAAGGAGAAGAGGCCAGCAGAGCTGCATGTGTTTGCCACTACTAATCGTTCGTCGGACAAGGTGCTTCTATCAGACGTGTTCGTGTTCGATGCGGCTGATGGGGCACTGTTAGAAGTTATATTGGGTATTGCCTACTACCAGCTCCCCAAGAGTGCGATGGGAAAGGTTCTAACTAGAATGAGCGATCCACGATGGCTGGCCTCTGACACCCTGGCAAATAGTGTATCCGATGCTCTCGAACCATCCAAGCAGAGAGACATACCTGCAACTCCTTACCCAACTCCAGTAGCCGAAAAGCCAATGCTACCTACCCAAGCGGTTAAACCAGCCCCTGAGACAGCACCGGCCAGCAACGACATTTTCGAGCGTGTCCAAGGAGTCATCGCAGATATTTCGGGCTTGAAGTCTGAGGAGGTCAAGGCCGATAGTGCATTGGCTGATCTCGGCATCGATTCATTGGTTGGGATGGAACTCATCAACGAGCTCGAGGCAGTCTTCGAGGTCAAGTTACCAGAGAACGAGATCCAGGCTGTTATTGACGTGCCCGGCGTGATACACTGCCTATTCGGGGCTCTTGGAATCGATTCTTCAGCAAGCGTTGGGCGAAGCTCGGGTACATCCACACCTGATAACGAGACATCAACAGGCACCGGACGAACCACACCATTGTATTCCGATGTCCTCTCAGTAGAAGACTACGCCAGCGGCGGTGACGGTGGAAAATTGCCCTTCGATGCTGTTATGGATGCCTTCAATGAGGTCAAAGTCCGGACCGACGAAAGGATAGCCGACGTTGGACAGACACACTACATATCAGATGCGCTCCCGCTTCAGCAGGAGCTAACGGTTGCCCATACGCTTGAGGCGTTTGAGGAACTTGGAGCCGGCATTCGCCAAGCCCAGCACGGTCAGCGCCTTACGCGCATCAGCCACGGTGCTGAACATCGACAGTTAGTCACATATTTGTACCGGATGCTTGAGGCAGTTACGCAAACCATAACTGTGAATGGGGAGGACAACATCACACGTACAGCTGTGCCTCTGCCATGTCGGTCTAGCCAGGAAGTGAGTGGGATTCCTTTTTAGACCTAAAAGACGAACAGAAGTCTCCTACCTTAACATTTTCGCGCATACAGAGGACAGTTCTTTTCCTCCCAGATTTCCTTGTCTAGAAAGAGCATTAAAGGCTGACCAGCATCACTAGATCTACCAGGAGCTCACGACGCGTTTTCCCGATCAGCAAACAGCAGACAAGTTGACAGACTACGCCGGTAGCAACCTAGCACGTGTCTTATCCGGCACTACCGACGGCGTGAAACTCATCTTCGGAAGTGCCAAGGGCCGTGAGCTCGCCGCAGGTTTCTACGGCGACTGGCCCCTGAACCGCGCCACCTACGCCGGCCTCGACGATTTCTTCAAACATCTCGCCGACACATGTGGACCACGATTGAGTGTAGATAACCCGCTCCGAATCCTGGAAATGGGGGCCGGCACGGGTGGCACAACGAAGAGGCTGCTACCGCTGCTGGCGAAGCTCGGGATGCCCGTCGAGTACACTTTCACCGACTTGTCTCCTTCACTGGTGGCACAGGCGCGCAAGAAGTGGGGCAAGGAGTACCCTTTCATGCGCTTCGCTACGCACGATATAGAGAAGCCCCCCGCGCCAGAGTTCGTCGGCACACAACACCTCATTCTTGCTAGCAATGCTGTGCATGCTACCCGCTCTTTGCGGGACAGCACGCAGCACATCCACTCCATGTTGCGATCAGATGGCTTTCTATTGCTTGTAGAGATGACTCGCCCCATGTACTGGGTTGATCTTGTCTTCGGGCTGTTCGAAGGCTGGTGGATGATGGCCGATGGCCGTGAGCACGTCATTACACATGAGAAGAGGTGGGCGGCCGAGATGCAAGCCAGCGGTTATGGTCATGTTAACTGGCTCGATGGGGCAAGCGAGGAGAGTCAGATTTGGAAACTCATCATTGCGGCTGCGGATCCGAAGAGCAGGTGAGTTGTGGAGACCTTTTCATTTCCGTGTACCTAGTAGCCAATTTACTACATTATTCTTATTGAGCAAATCCTTACCTGTTTGAACATTGTAGACATGAGCGCGTTGAGCTACCTGGCCGAATGTCTCTTCCCATACGACATAAACATGACACGTCACCCGAGGGTGATGACCTCGAAGAAGTCGTTGCCAAATATGTTACCGAGCTAACAGCAGGCTGGGACGAGCCATTACTCGTCCTTGATTCTTACACCCGTGAGACGTTAGTAAAACCCAATTGTAAGCACGTCTTGATCACGGGTGGCACAGGAGGTCTTGGTTCCCATCTTGTTGCCCGAGTACTAGCTCGTTCAGACGAATCACGAGTCATATGCCTGAATCGTCGGAATAATAAACAGGATGCACGTCAGCGCCAAAGAATTTCGCTCCTCGAAAAGGGCACAGGCATTTCCCTAGGCAACGTCGAGAGTATTATGGACCGAATTGACGTGATAGAAACGGACCTTTCCAAGCCAGATCTAGGCCTCTCAAAAGAAAAGTACGATGGACTTGTCGGCACCGTCACTCATATTGTGCATAACGCGTGGCTCATGCATTCCAAGTGGCCTCTCAAGCGATTCGAGCCGCAGCTGCGCATAATGGCGAACATGATCAGCCTCGCACGAGATGTCTCTGCTCGGCGTGGACCAGACGTACGATCACCAGTAACATTCGAGTTCATCTCGTCGATCGCTACAGTGGGACACCACCCGTTGTGGACAGGGCAGCCCATCGTGCCCGAAGAGAGGGTCCCGATCGAGAGTGTCTTGCCAACTGGTTACGGCTACGCAAAATACGTCTGCGAGCGTCTTCTCGATGCCACATTACACCGGTATCCCGACCGTTTCCGCGCAACGACCGTGCGCTTGGGGCAGATTGCGGGGAGCTCCCTAAACGGATACTGGAATGAAACCGAACACGTATCCTTCCTCGTCAAATCATCGCAGACTCTTGGGGCTCTGCCCGACTTTCAGGGAACCTTGGGCTGGACGGCCGTCGACGATATAGCGGGCACGCTTGTCGACATCCTCCAACAGCCTGACGATGCGCAGCTCCATCTCGTCTATCACGTCGAGAACCCGATACGTCAGCCTTGGAAGAGCATGATCGCGGATCTGTCCGTGATGCTTGACATCCCTGCCGTCATCCCATTCAATGAGTGGGTGCGTCGCGTGCGCGAGTGGCCTATTAAGGAAGACAACAGGGCCGATGGTGCTAACCCGGCATGCCTCCTAGTCGACTTCCTAGACGACAATTTTGCGCGCATGAGTTGCGGTGGCTTGCTTATGGGTACGGTCAATGCGAGAGAACATTCGCCTACGTTATCGAAGGCTGGCTCGATTAGTGCGGACACGACGGGGCTATATATTAGCAAGTGGAGAGAAACTGGGTTTTTGAAATAGAAATGCACAAGCTATCGCTTGATCCATGCTTTGTATAGAGAGGGAGAATAACTGGTACTAAAAATAGGTGTTATTTGTTATCGATAACATAGGAAAAATAAGAAAGTTAGGTAGGACTTAAAAAAGATTTACAGGAAAAATAAAGATTTCATTCTTATTAAATATATATAACTAGTTAACTAGTTATATATATAATTTTAAAATATTTAATACTAATATTATATATTAATGTCTTTTAGGGGTGGTAGAAACTACCTATCAGCAAGAACCGCACGCGGCGTTGTTCTTCGTCCGGAAATACGTATATCACTGGCCGTCTGTGGGCGACGGGGAGGCGTTCGCTAGCACCAAAGGCTTTACGAATTGCTTTGCCATCGTTCTAGGATTCGACAACAGTCCATGGCCCACGGTTGTCCCGATCTTGCGTGAAGAGAAGCACGGCAAGGATCTATAGGGGGTCATGAGGATCGAAGGAGAGCAGACGACGGTGAGCCAATGCATGACTAAGCGGCAGTTGAAGCTCGCGCTAGACCAGGAGGACGCGAGCCGGCTTCCCCAACGGAGCTATTCCGAATCGCGCCGGACCTTGGAGACCTAGCTTGCCCGCTAGAGCAAGGTCGATTATCGGCTTTCCAGCAGTAAATGGGTCGACACGACTAGTTCGACAGTCAAGTGTGTAGAGAGACGAGGTGTCATAGCATCGGTCCCGGCCATGGCGGTTTTTCCAGGTCGATGGGCAGGACGATCGTGGTAACTGTTGACTTGTGAGAGGAGAAGCTGAGCCGGTTCGTGTATTTGGACAGCCCGCTTCTGCAACGAAACACCTGGACGAGGAACTAATTGAATAGAAATGCCCGAGCCTTACAATATTGCAGATCTCGCCAACCATCTAAGCTGGTTCGTGGAGAACCCTTTAGCGTGGAAGAACCTCAAAAAGATAAAATGATGACAAGGATTATGTAGACAGGTAATCGGATTGGTGTATATGTTTATGCATACTGAAAAACCGTCTATTATTTTAGTATAACTGTTCTACGACGGAACCTGGAGTTTCTAGCGTTTCGACAAGGATGCCATGAGCCTTTTTTCGAGATGAGAGAGAACAATATAGTCATACCCAAATATGACACACCTCCCGGACTGACTCACTCACCTCCTAGACGTGCATTGCCAAGAAGTCAGAATCATGAAATTAAAATGGCCCTAAATAGATCTCGCAAATTGCCTCTCTACCAATCAAAAGTAAGCCGAATCTAACCGTCAACCAATCCATCAAGACGGGTTTTCACATGGATACCATACTATGCTGTACATGATCTTGGCATAGAAGAGATCATTTTATCACACAAACGATGCCAATTGCCCCAGGAACGTACTGGGACCTACTAGAGCGTAATAATGATACCCCCACCAAACGCCGCGCCAAGCACACAAAGGCACGCACGGGCTGTCTGACGTGCAAGCGGCGAAGGGTGAAATGCGACGAGGGCAAACCCTCCTGCGCGCGGTGCGCCAAGTCCGGACACGGATGCGCCGGGTACGAAACCGCGAATACCGATGCCGTCGCTGGGAATGAGGCAAGCATTGGGGTAAAAGCGGCGTCCGGTGCTCGCTCGGCGCAATCAAGCCAGGATAATCCAACCCGAAGTAATGGCTCAATCGGCGCAAAGCCTGCGTTTCTACGGCCGAAGCCACCGTGTAAAACATATGCTACGGCTAACACTTTAGGGAATGTAGCAGCGGGAATGGGAAAGGGGGTAGATATGCGAACGAGGGATGGCGCCAAAGAAGGACGGCGCAGATTGAACCTCCTTCGCGCATCCCTTACACCAACATATCTCGAAGCGCGCGATGTGTCCTACTTCGAGCGCTTCCAGCACCAGATGCTTGTGGACCTCGGCGAGTGGTGCGGCGCAGACTTCTGGCGTCATAAGATCCTGCGGGAGATCCTGCGGGACAAGACGGTGCAGCACGCCGCGCTCGCGGGGGCAGCTATGTTGATGGACATTGAAGAGCAACAACAGCGGGCTTTCAATAACAAACGGAGGCGTACGAAGTCTTCGTCTCCGGTGGGAGATGGAGATGTGCGAGCAGAAACGCCACCACTAAAAGAAATTGGAATTGGAATATCTGACACGAGCATGCACGGCAGAGCGGCGCTACAGCACTATACGACGGCGATAAGTCTCTGCCGGCGGAGTCTCATGGCCGAGGAAGGCGTTATGATGACTTCATCGTCGTCGTCGACAGCGCGCTCGTGCCTAACGGCGACGTTCTTCTTTGCGATCTTCGAGCTCGTGCAAGGGAATGTATTAGAAGCTAATCGGCTCATTGCAAGCGGAGAATCACTTTTGTATGAAGTATTTTTTTCACAGCAGCGGTGTGATAACAACAACAACAACAACAACAACAACAATGGCGGCGGCATTACACCCCTTGTCCTCGACGACGAGCTGAGCGAGATACAACTGGCTTTCGAGCGCATGAACGTGACGTGGGGGCTATGTCCGTACTTCCGGCAGCAGAAATCGGAAACGCTGAAAGATACTACAACAACAAGAAGTTATAGTAGCAGGAATAGCAGCGAACTAGATTCTGGTTCAGGTTCAGATCCAGTTCTAGGTCCTCACAACCGCACAACAAAATACTTCAAACTTCCCGCCCCAGACGCTTCCGTGCGGACAAAACAAATCTTCTGGAACGCCTTCTCGAGCGACTTCGGGCACTTCATGTCTCGCATGATGACGATGACAGAATTCAACAACCACAACAATAACAACAACACTCCTCAACCCATATCCCCTTCAATCTTATCGCAGCGCGAGGAATACCTATCTCAACTCTCGTCCTGGCTTCCCCTCCTCTCAGACCTCAGCGCGGGCAACCCTTCCTCAAGCGTACTGTGCACCACAAAAGCCTCCGCACAAACAGCGATTATATTCCTCAACTGTTTCCTGGGCGATGACAGCGGGTCGGAGATGGCGTATGATGCTTACCTACCGGTTTTCCAGGACATAGTCGCTTCGTATGAGCGTCAACAGCAATACATACCCGACACAACGACAACAACAGAGCCAGAGCCAGAGCCAGAGCCAGAGCCAGACCTAGAGACTGGGACAAGGAGAGGGACGGAGCATCTCCGCCTAACCCTAGACGTAGACGTCTTCCCCATCGCCGCATTCACAATAAGCAAATGCCGGGACCTGGCAACGCGTAAGCGCGCCCTGCGCGTGTTTGGCTCGATGACGCGACGGCAGGCGCTGTGGGCGAATTCCGGGATGTTGGCCGCATTACAGGCTCTCGTAGACCTCGAGGAGGATGAAGGCCGTCTCTACTGCAATGATGACGATGGTAGTAGCAGGGACTTCGTGCCGCCCGCTGCGCGCTACCGTCACGTAGGCTCAGAATGGGAATGGGATTCCGGAAATCGTTGTCGCCGCATGGTGGCCGTCGTCTTTAGGCCCGTGCTGTCATCGGGTGGCGATAGGGTTACGAGACGTGTACCGATTAGTTATTAGGACTTAGGTAGGGCGTCTTCTTACATTGCTTGTTCGAGACTCTACCCAGAACTATGTAATAATAGCGAGGGCCAAATGGCACCTTACGGAATGAAAAATCTCCCATACGCAAAGCAATACTCCGAATTTGACTATCACTCGGATTTCAGAGCAATGTTTCCCCATTTCTCTCTGTGAGTGAGCCGGACTAGTAAACGACCGGCAGTTGGCAAGCCCATGACTATCAGAATACATCAAATATAGCACGACATATCACTCACGGAACATATTCATACTTTCGTGAACTAGCTTTTCTTCTCTAGAGTGTTGACAGGGGCAGATAAGCTACCCGACTACCATATACTTCGTTTTACTGGTAACCTCTCAAACGCCAGACGTATAAAGGGAAACTAAACACAAGGGAGAACAGAAATCTGTAATACACAGTAAAGATTCCCTCAAGCGTACAGCATACTCCCGCGAATGTGTCTCCCCGAAGGTAGACAAGTTGTGGTGTCTTTCTATTCAACATCTACAAGTCTTTTGTCTTCCCAGGCCTTTTTGGCGGCCTTTTCGAGGCTCTGCAGGTCGCCACTCATCTCACACATAGCTCTGAAAGTACCATCGGTCTTCTTCAGAAGCTCGTGTGGGTGATCATACTCAACAACCGCACCATGGTCTAGCACTAAAACTCTGTCATAGTCAGCAATAGTGGCAAGCCGGTGCGCTATTGTGATGATCGTTGTGTCCAGTTCTTGAATAGTCTTCTGGATTTTAGAGTCGGTATTATAGTCGATCGATGCGGTAGCCTCGTCCATAACCAGGACCTTTGGGTTCTTCAGCATGGCCCGTGCGAGACACAAAAGTTGTCGCTGGCCTTGGGAAAGATTGGTTCCGGAGTCCGCAACGGGTGAGGAAAGGTCGAGGAAGATGTTCTTATTCGTGGCAGTCGGCGTGGATGTTCCTGTAACTACTTCCTCACCCGTGCCAATGCTTGCTTGCGCTTCTTCGAGCTCGGATGGCCCGATGAGGTGCACTTTCCGCAGCGCGGCAAAGACCTCTTCATCGGTATATAGCTCAAATGGATCAAGATTGCTTCGAATCGTGCCGGTAAACAAGGTAGGGTCTTGAGGGACGATGGTGATTGCCTGCCTCAGGTCTTGCAGTCCAATCATGCTGATATCGACATCGTCGATCAAGATTTTACCCGACTCCGCTTCCAGTGCGCGGAAAATTGCGAGTGTGAGAGAGCTCTTACCAGCACCGGTCCGTCCTACGATGCCAACCTTTTGTCGGGGTTGAATTTTGAACGTCACATCCTTCAGCACCGGATCCAGCTCCTTTCGATACCGCGTCGAGTAGCCGATGAACTCTACGCTCCCATGTGCGGGCCAATTCTTAGGTGGCCGGTTATTTTGGCTAATCGCAGGTGCTTCTTGCTCAACATCAAGATACTCCTTCACCCGCTCCACCGAGTTCATGTTTTGCTCATTCATTGCGTACAGCCGGATAAGCCACAGAATGTTTTCTGAAAACCCAATAGCATAGCTCAGAGATAGGCCGGCAGAGCCAGGGTCAACTTTGCCGAGGTTGATAATAACAGACACGCCGGCAAAGAAAGCAACCAGATCACCAATCAAGTCTGTCCGAAGTGCGAGCCATCTGTTAGCGCCCCACAGGAAGATAAACGGGCGCGCTTGTTTGTTGATCCTGGCAAGATTGTCGCGTATGAAACGTCTCTCTTCACCGTACGCACGGATTGTCGTCATGCCCGATAGAGTTTCACCAAACTGCTGGAAAAGCGGACTGCGGTTTACCGACTCCAGCCTCTTCAGATCACGAGAAGCACGAAGATAAAACAAGGCCACAAAGACGAACAGTGCAGTGATGAATACAGCGGCAATGAGGAAGCTGGGCGTGATAGCTGCGATGAGTATAATGGTAATGATAATGCCCATCGCACATGTCATGACACCGATAGCAACGCCAGCCACCTCCTGGTCTACAGCCTCGAGGTCTTTGCTGAAGCGGTTCATCAGCTGCCCGAGAGGTGTGACATCGAAGAACTTGAACTTAGCTCGGGTCACGGCCTTCATCAATCGGTTGTGCAACTTCCAGGAAGCTGTAAGAGATCCGAAGAACAGCCACAGGTCGCGTATAAGAGCCAAAACGGCACTTGTGATGCCTATAAGAGCGAGGATGGCAAGGTAGTAGTCTACATTGACTTCGGGGATGTCCATTGTCGAATAGTCCGGGGTTGGTCCGAATATGGTTGAAGTCGCATCCTTTGCATACCGGGCAATGGAGCCGAAATAAGTAGAAGTGACAGTGGCACTGCCAGAGATTTGTGAGGCGAAGCTGAGTTGCATGGTTGAGACCTGTTCGGTTTCCGATATGTATTGGTTGGCCCATTCCTTGATCCAGATATTTGAGGCTACCAGACTAAGTTGTTGTGTCGTAAAAACAACCACAGCAGTTGCCCAGAACCACCAGCGACCCATGGCGCTGAGATAAAGCTTCATGACCGACCACTTCACGGCTCCTGTAGCCTTGTCCTCTTGCATGGCGTCTTGCTTCGCCGGGGCCTTTTTCGCTGAAGCCTTTCCGTTCGCATTATCGGCACCTCCGTCATCGATTAGCGTGTCCCCGCTTTCTTCGCCGACACTTGAAGGCACTCGAGACGGAACGCGCGATGGCTGCTTGGAGCTTGACAGTGACTTGGCACGAATGTCTTCGCCCAGTTTGCCCGATTCGATAACCTCCTGCGGAGGACCCTGAGCAGCCACTCTACCATTGTCCAACAGCACCACATGCTCTGATGAAGGAGCGCACAAAGTCGTATTGTGTGTCACGAGGATGCAGGTTCGGCCCTTCATCAGGGGGCCGTTAATGCACGTGTTGAAGATCCACTTGGCGGTATGCGAATCAACAGCGCTGAGACAGTCATCCAGAAGCAGGTGCTGCGAATTTGAGTATACGGCACGGGCAAGTGAGATTCGTTGCTTTTGACCTCCGGATAATGTTATTCCATTTTCTCCAACCAGCGTTTGGTCCCCGTTGTCGAGAATCTCCAAGTCTCGCTCTAAGGCGCAAGCCACCAACACATCCTTGTATCTTTTCTCGTCAAACGGCGCTGCGAACAGAATATTCTCCTTGATATCTGCATTGACCAACCACGCGGTTTGAGCAACATAGGCGCAAGTATCGGCCAGTCCAGTGGCTGGGTCGGGTCGCACATCCTCTCGACTGTGACCACCGGGAAGATAAACTTTTCCCTTCATGAGGGTCATCTCGCCTAGAAGCGCCATTAACATGGATGTCTTGCCCGAGCCGGTGGGGCCAGCAATTATGTTAAGCTTCCCGATCTTGAAGTCAACGTTAATATCCAGGAGACGGAATGCTACAGACCCATCGGCGGCAACAGCATCTTTACTGCCCCAGATGAAAGTAGCGTCTCGGAAACCAATCACCTTATGTCCTTCTTCATCCACATTATCCGGTCCGAGCTGCTGATACTTCTCTGTCTCCTCCTCCATCAGGAATTCTTCAACACGGTCGACGGATACTTTGGCTTCCTGGACGTGAGCGAGCATGTCTCCCAGTTGGTCTAGCGGAATCCTCAAAAGAAGGAAGAGGGAGATAGCCGTGAAAGCGACAGAGGGGTACAGTGGTTTTCCTTCAACTTTGGTATACATCAAAAAGGAGAAGAAGGTTATCAGTATCGGTACGGTGTTCCAGATAGCCACTGCCAGTGCCCAAACGATATACCTATTCCTGAGTGCTTTGAGTTCGGCTCTCCGCTTCTCATTAACAATCGCCCTGAACCGCTCTTCCCAGGCGAAGTACTTGATGATTCGAATATTCTGAAGTATCTCATTTGTAGTATGAATCCGCTTATCAGTAGCAGCCATGATCTTCTTCTGGGTGTAGCTAAAGCCTCTGGCCAGAAAGATATTGACAGGAAGCAGCAAAGCCATGACAATGAGTCCGGGAATGGCACTGAGCCCCATAACCTGCCACAAGAGAGCAATAGATACACAGAGCATTGTGGGGGCTGACGCGAGTAAAAAGTGCAGATATGACGTGCATTCCGATATCTTGAAGCTGTCAACGGACATGAGGTTGATGATTGTGCCTAGGTTGGCTTGCTCATCGGATTCCTTGCTTGTACGACTTGTCTTGTTCTTATCAGCCTGCTCTTCTTTCTTGCTCTTCTTTCCTAGGCCTAGAAACTTCTTTAGTCGCTGCAATGCCGTGTTCGGGGTTTCGTCATCGGTCTTCCCCAGAGAAGAGTGGCCGCCGCTGGCTGCTTTGCGTCGAAGGGCTTTGGCATATATTTCTCCTATGATAATAGCCCGAATGCGGATACAAATCTTTCGGCCTATCCATAATGCCTGGTTGTCAATAATGGAGCGAAGCATATCGGTCACAGGAAGCAAGATCACACAGAGCCAAAGGACGTTCTTTGGTGCTACTGTAGGCGTTTCGACATATCGGAGGATGGCCCTGAGCAAGAGCGTGGGTGCAAAGGCGAGAAAGCCGCTAAGAACAGCATAGAGGCACTGCAGAATGAGCATCCCCTTGAAGTACTTGGCCAAGTGGAGGGCCAAGGATGCTGTCTTTTTGGCCTGGCGATAATTCGCAAGGACATTTGCAGCCTTGTCGCGCGGGATCAAGTTCCACACTCTATCTATCTCGAGAGGTTCTTTGTAGCCCTGCCAGAGAATAGGATCAACCCAGGCAAAAGTAGCCAAAGAAAGCAGCGAAGCCAATGGTTCGCGAGAAGGCTCGATGTTATCTTCCCACTCCATAAGCACTGTTTTATTTCCCTTTCTAGTAGTCAATGCAATGCCGAACAGCAAAGTAATTACAGAGAATTCGACCACCCCAAGGATCAGAGCCAGCCGTGAGGTTGCATGTATGAGGACAGACCTGAAGAGGACAAGAGCGAACAACCATTGAAATCCGTATATGGTAGTGGTATGATTCCATAGATGCGGAACGCGCCACTTCGTGTTACCGAGGAATAAACGAAGTGTCACAAGCACCAGAACGTATACCCAAGTCAATAGACCGACAATGGCGGCAATACGACCACGTTGAACACAAGTCTGGGTTATGAGGGCGACGATATTGATTGCTATGAGCACACATATAGAAGCTTCTTCGATAAGGACGACTAAGGTTTGCGCAGGCGGGTTGTCGGCCTGGACAATGGAGCCTTTGGTGGTAGTCTTGACGAGCGCAAGACGGCCGCCGTTGGTATTGGCGCCTGTGGAGATTGATAGCCCTTCATTTTCGTCGTCACTCGGTGTGTCATCGTGCTGGGGAGGAATGCCCGTATGATCCTCGGGCTCGGCGATCGGGTTATATCCAGAATATCGTTTTAACTTGACATTACGATTTATCGCCTGCGCCGCAAGATAGAGGAAAGACGTGCATATTACGATCAAGGGGAAGAAGATTCTGAGATAACTGTTACACAGATGACGCAAATTAGTTGGTAGGTCAGAAGAAAACGGGAAAAAGAAAGTAAAAAGGAAGGGAAAACAAAGATATTGGCCAGAAGAAATAAAGACCGCTTTTGCTTTTTGCAGCACCCATGTATGGGCACACAATCGCACAACCTATAGTGAGGAAGGAAGAATACTCACTCGGTCTGAAAACATGCAGTGAAGTCATCAACCTGCCATATTGGCCATGAACACGAGGCAAAGCTCATGGTGTTTCAAGCCCAATCCCGTCGGACCTGTTGAATAAGTTGACCACCCGGCAGGTTTTCACCTCGCCTCGCTGGGTCTAACCCCAAAATGCCGACACTCCCCGCCGTCTGTTAGATCGATGATATCAGCCGAATGGAGGCCTAACCTGCTGGTCGATATAATGCTCAGAACAATGGAAAAGAGCACAATTGACAGTTGACGGTATGCGCAATAAATAAGGAGCTATTCCATGTATAGTGTTTGACTGTCGCAGGTAAATGAACAGTCTTCCGATATTGAAGCTAGTCAAGTTGGTACGTAGGTTAACAAGCAGAACAATCCTGTAGGCCGATGTGCTGCAGTCTAAGACCCTAGGTACAGCATCGATAGGTAGGGATCCAGATAGGTAAGCTAGAAGACTATCACTGTAGATAAGCGATAAAACAATGAAAAGAGGTAAGAGCAATTGGAAGCATTATGAGGTGAGGTAAAGGGAATGATGACTATAACATTTTCCCAGAAACCTAGTTACCTACGTCTTGTGCAATTGGGTGGTGTGCGGTCTTCGTGGATAAGTGTCGGCCTGCAACCAGACCGGTATGACTACAAGGCCGACCGTTCCTAATGTTTCTGCATGACTATGTGGGGGGGTTCAGTTCTAGTTGCCATGGTTAACTGGGTCTTAGCGTGATAAAAACGTGCACTTACCGTACATGATGATGTCTGTGCCCCTCTATAATATTATCGGACTAAGACGGCTAGACTGGACAGTACATAACGGATCTATACACCACCTACCCATTGAAGGTCAGTATGAAATAGGTACCTACCTTAGCTTCCCCACCCCAAACCCCCGATTTTTTTGGTGGTGTTAGATGCTGCATGTAGGTATCCGATGCCCCGGACTCTCTACGTACCATATGTCTGTATGTATGTATTGATCTTACGAGAAAACAGCTATGTCCCAAAGGTTTATGAATTACATACATGTCGAGTCGATTAATTACAAGCATAGACCGTGCCGCCCATACACAATGTAGGTAACATGCCTTTACATATAGGCACTGTGTCACATTAGCTTTTGAACATGTCCCGCCTCAGACATTATACTGGTCCCCCGGCTTACCAAAGTACTACGCCCTACCTAGGTGTAGTCAGGGATCGTTTATCGAATGCGACACCCAAGGGATACCTACCTACTACTTATTAAAGTAGTGCCTCGGTGGCCGTTGTCTAGGCTTATGTTGTTGATATCCATAAGATAGCCTACCCGTACAGGTTAGAGTGGCAGGGGATTTGCCTGACTTGCCACAGCCGTACAAAATCTCTTCTGGTGCCGTAACATCGACTTAGAGTCATTCTGCCAGCAACCGACTCTAGAAAAGTTCCTGGCCTGTACTACACAAACAAACCCAAACAAAACAGTGTGACCTAGTTCTTACCTAAGCTAGGTATACACGGTTTCAATTGGCGTAGAAGAGCGGTCGCATCTTCTCCTTGTCCGTAACTAGTTATTAGATTCTGTCGGACGTTCTGTAGACGTATCAATAGACAGATATAAGCCTACACAAGTCATCCGGTGCTCCCTGACTCAGCCGACAGTTTCTGAGGCACAGGGCCGACAGTGACCAAGGTAGGTTGCACCACTGTTGTAAGACGGGGAACATGTATTAATCTACGGTTGTATTCGTCTTACGTCTTGGGTGGGTCTCTGTACCGTCGACAGGATGGGCGGTGAGCCTCATACTCTACTTCTACACTATGTACTTAGATAGATGCTTTGGTATGTTTTCAATTCCCCCCATCCCCGTTGTTCAATCTGCGGATCTGTATAGGAGTCATTGCTAGATATGCCGTATGGATGTCGTATGCCTAGGAATTATCTGCAGTTTCTAGAAGTACAGGTCATCAGTCCCCCTGCACACCTAAGCGAACATCTAGGTATATGCTCCGTGATAAAGACCGTATCTGTGACTCACTTCTTCTCACTTTTTCTTGTTTCTAGCCGTATTCCCCGCATTCAGGGTATTCGGAGCCGCCTTCCATTCCCAGCGAGAGGGGAGTGCTTCGTGGTTGCATATTTCGCCGCGTCTACCAAGGCTCTAAACTAGATACCGCCCATACATGCGCGGCTTATCAAATGTCCCACCAGATAAAAAGGGGCCAATGGCATTAAGATGATATTCGACTCGCAATCATTTATTTGCGGAAAGCTGCGGGTGCTCAGCGTAACCGCATGCCTATAGTTATACATACTTAATTAACCTCTTTTCATTGGCTGTCGTATCTGAGTGCAACTGGGCAGTTATGGATGAACATGGTGATCACACTTGGACGTGCGTGCAATGTGGAATAGAAAAAGTAGCTATTTCTTGTCTCACATAAGATAAACGACTGCGCTTCAGTCGCTCTACCAGCCGTCTGTAGGCACTCGTGTCTCTTTCAAGTACAACACACATTAAAGAGAGACGGCTAGGAAAATTCCAGAAATGTATGTATTAAGGGCATGAATAGGAGAGTCTAACTACTCTAACTTAGATAAGTACTAATTTCTTATGCAATGATAGTAAAATATAAAGGAGACTTGTTTGCGTAGTATTAAGACCAAGTTGAGTACGGTAGTATCCGTCGATAGTATATTTAAATTAAAGCCGAGGCAGGCGACCTGGATATTTGAGTGAGCTCCTTAGAATGTGAGTGCTGAAAATCATTTACATCATAGAAGTACAGTTACTTCCATTTTTAATTAAGAATTTGTTATCAATTAGAGAGGCAGGCATGGGTAGGCACATTGTATGGTTTTGTTGTGGCCCAAGAGGCTAGAAGCACACATGAAGGGCAATTGTCTTTGGTGATAAGTACACGGGGCCCTTTCATTGGCTTCCATCTAGGTAAACGTAAAATCATCACAAGGCCTAGATGGATGACTCATGATGTAACTAGGTATAATGACTGAACATGACAATGGCACTATGCAGTGCTAGGAAACTCACGTTGGCTTCAACTACTTAAAATAGTCCATTTTCTGGAGGGTGTACATGTAGCTGATACCGGACATTCATGCTAATATACGATGTAACGAGCACTTGCATTTGATGTATTAGTTTTCATCAAAGCCAAAGACAGCAACACGGGTTGAATAAAGGGTTTAGAAATTGATAAAAGCATGGGACACAGCTTCCAGAAACAGCCAGGTGCAGTGTGAAGAGCTTTCTCTCATCCCAAGAACTAGAATATAATGAAGAGTAAAACCAGACAACTATATGTTAATAGGGCAACTCACTGTTCATATACTACCCTCCATTGGGCATATTGGCATATTGCTGAGCTTCTGAGGTATTGTCAAGTTGATTTAGAGAGTTGAAGTGATTTTGGAAGCTCTTAGTAAAGAAAGATGTCTTGGATAGGTTCATTATTAACAACAAGCTTATAAAGTTGAAAGAAGAAAGAATTAGCCAAACCGGTGAATAATATAGTGAACTGAAAAGACTCTGGGCAACTGTTCATGGTGATTGAAGCTATTGTAGTTCCCAGTACACAGATGCCGTCAAAAAGCAAGAAGTAAAGCATTACAGAGGACAAGTAAGATTTCAATCGTATGTTCATTGCGATCTGATACACAAGATACCGAGATTCTTGAATAAAATAGAGCAGAAAGCAGCCTACACAACTTTGGAAACTCCATCATATCTTATTCTTCTTGCTCAAAAAGAAGATTAAGAAGAACAGGGTGCCAATTGCTTGATATACGTTGGATACGTGGAATAACCCCTCCATATCTCTTTGGTCCATGCATTTCTCCTAAGATACCTCAATGTATTCAAGCCACACCAAATAAGCCACTGCATGCGCCAAATTTACTACCTAGGTATCTAGTCATCAATTGCTTAGGTAAGGAAATGACAACCCCGTTCTCCTGCGTAGCATAGCGCTCTCAACGATAGGTCACGTGCATTGTTAATTTAGCTTTCAGCTCCACTCAAGCATTTGGGGACACATCTTTCAATTTGGGGACAGCTGGGGTTTGATGCCAGATCTTGTCTCCATAGCCCATGGTCTCTCCTTTTCCCTTTACAAAACCCGCGACGACCTTGACAGTTCATTGAGGGCATTCGTTGCTCCTCTACACTCCCTTTTTCTTTCTCTGTTTGTGTTCTCCATCAATTCGATTGCTACACCGCTCACAATGAGTAGCCGTAAGCTCCCCGTGCATTGTCCTCCCGTTTTGCGCAGGCCGACACGTTAGCTGGGTTATCCGGTGACACGAGCAGCTTCCAATGCGCGGTCAACTCTGCCATGGCTATCTAGCATTGCCAGTAACTAATTACTCCTGAATAGTGCGGTTTCTCGACCTGGTGAAGCCCTTCGTGGCGTTCTTACCTGAGGTTCAGCAGCCTGAGACCAAAGTGCCCTTCAACCAAAAATTGATGTGGACAGGTCTTACGTTGTTGATCTTCTTGGTAATGAGCCAAATGCCCTTGTACGGTATTGTCTCCTCGGATACCTCCGATCCCCTATATTGGCTTCGAATGATGATGGCGAGTAATCGTGGAACATTGATGGAGTTGGGTATCACCCCCATTATTTCGTCTGGCATGGTCTTCCAGCTCCTCGCTGGTACCCATATGATCGACGTCAACCTCGACCTGAAGTCCGACCGCGAATTATACCAAACCGCCCAGAAACTTTTCGCTTTCATTTTGTCGGCTGGTACCGCCACCGTTTACGTCTTCACTGGTCTCTACGGCCCCCCATCTGATCTCGGCGCTGGTATCGTCTTTTTGTTGATCCTGCAGCTTGTCGTTGCCGGCATGATCGTCATTCTACTCGACGAATTGTTACAAAAAGGTTATGGCCTTGGTAGCGGTATCTCACTCTTCATCGCCACCAACATCTGCGAGTCCATCATGTGGAAGGCGTTCTCCCCGACATCGATCAATACTGGACGTGGTCCCGAGTTCGAGGGAGCCGTCATTGCTCTGTTCCATCTATTGATGACCTGGCCGAACAAGCAGCGTGCTCTTCAGGAAGCTTTCTACCGCCAGAACCTCCCCAATATCATGAACCTGTTGGCTACCCTGGCTGTTTTCGCCGCCGTCATCTACCTTCAAGGATTCCGCGTCGAGATCCCTGTAAAGTCATCTCGTCAACGTGGTGCGCGTGGCTCGTACCCCGTCCGACTCTTCTATACGTCCAACATGCCCATCATGCTGCAGTCCGCTCTCTCTTCCAATATCTTCCTTATTAGCCAGATGCTGTACTCTCGTTTCTCCGACAACCTTCTGGTTCGTTTGTTTGGCGTCTGGGAAGCCAAGGAAGGCTCTGCTCAACTCTCCGCTATCTCTGGTCTTGTTTACTATATGTCGCCTCCGTTGAACTTCCGCGATGCTCTCCTAGATCCCATCCATACCGTTGTATACATTGCCTACATGCTCACTGCATGTGCCATCTTCTCTAAGACATGGATCGAAGTTTCCGGTTCCAGCCCTCGCGATGTCGCCAAGCAATTGAAGGATCAAGGCCTCGTCATGGCTGGTCACCGTGACCAGAGCATGTACAAGGAGCTTAAGCGCATCATCCCAACGGCTGCTGCTTTTGGAGGCGCCTGCATTGGTGCTCTCTCGGTGGCTAGCGACCTTATGGGCGCTTTGGGCTCGGGTACCGGTACTCTTCTCGCCGTCACGTACGTATTACCTCGGAATCACGCTGATGTCACACATGACTAACATGCAAATAGAATCATCTACGGCTACTTCGAAATCGCAGCCAAGGAAGGCGACCTCGCCGGCATGAAGGGAATGATTATGGGCTAAGAACTCGACTCAGTCCTCACATTTAAACTCTTACAAGTCTTCAGCACCACATTCGTGCAAGAGCAGTAATGCGATGGCTTCAGGCCGTGTGTAATACCAAAGGGTCAATAAAAAGTTATGGGGTGTTCACGGAAATCGGCGGAGCTTGGAAATTGCATCGGCGCCGGCGGCCATCCCGGCTCGGAGTTGTTGTCCGCGCAATGAAGGCAAAATGTAATTACCTATCCATATTATGCATAAAAGACAGGTCAAATATAAACTTGACATGACTTTACCTTGAGGAGCCGGTAGATTTGTTAGATTTGAATAATTGCAATATCAAAATCTCTGTCTATAACGTGAATTGCTCCTTGGTTTTGCCACACATGTGGTTACCACTATTAAACAACCTTCCCTTAAAGCTTTCTTATTACGTCTAGAATACCAGTTGTTCAGACAAGTAATCCTATGTTAACGTTCTCGAGCTGCCGATGCATAGGCCGCGCAAAGAAGGTTTAAGATTAGAGTAATATGTATTACATGGAATATATAATAATACAGGTCACGAGGACCGCATTCGCGCATTATGCAGAGGCCTACATGCTACATCTGTATGAGCTAACGGCCACGCGCCTAATATGGGCGCGCTGGGATCACGCCATCTGGAAGTTGGCTTGTTTTAAATTGGTTGCTTGGTGAATGTAATCGATAATGGACAAACATGTACATCTTGCTTGCATATCAAGTACCTGTACTTCAGGGTGCGTCTCCCTACATATAACTTGTCAACAGTACCAGATATGGTACCCGAGATCTATCCATACGTGCTTCCCTATTGTTACGTGTCCGAAGTAGGTATATAACTATCTATGAAACTCTCTGCAACTGCTGTTTATGACATTATTCAATTACGACCGGCAGTTGAGGCCCTAGCACCTTAGGTCCAGCTGTGGTTGGTTACTGTTGGCATTTCCTCCAGCTAAGTACATAGTAGACTTTATTCCACTAAGGTTACGGATGTAAGTGCGTGTTGCTAGTAGAAAGGTGTAGAACCTTACTAGTGGCCCCCTCCGGTGTAACTATACCAAGGTAGTGTTATATAGGTACCTGTCCTATGTATGTAGTAGGAGCCTCCAACCCAGGTGTCTGGGACAGTGGAACGTCCATGTGGTTCTGGACTAATAACATAGAGCTGGTACCTGCCGTACGTACCTTAAAAATTATCGAAGTACAATGGTACCTCCTTCTACATATAAAATATCTCCTGTCATTCATACTATGTAAGTAACCTAGTAGGTAGTACTAGAGGCAAACAAATTTGATATTTTCCCAAACTCTTACCTTCAAGCAAGTCTAAATCAGTTCAATCGTTACTCAATCCACACAATCGGTCTTTCATCACTTCAACTACTGATCACAACTGATCTTCCTGTCGTTTGACATTCTCAACCCACCCGCAACCATGTCTTCTGCTTTCGTTACCCGTCCGGCTCCGGAGTTCAAGGCCACAACTGTCTTCCCTGGCGGCGAGTTCAAGGACATTTCGCTATCCGACTTCCTCGGTCAGTGGTATGTTAAACATTTTCCTGCTAGTATCGGGTGTCTTTTACTGTCTTCGGTTCTCTTCTATGTCTATGTATATGCTGGCCGGTCATTTCGCTCTTGTGCACATCTGTGTGGTCGTCTTTTACTGACGTATTTTGAAGGGTCGTGCTTCTGTTTTACCCTCTAGACTTTACCTTCGTCTGCCCGACCGAAATCATTCAGTACAACGAGGCGCTGCCCCGCTTCAAGGCGATCAACACCACCGTCCTCGGTGTCTCGACCGACTCCCATTTCTCGCACCTTGCCTGGATCGAGCGCCCTCGCAAGCAGGGTGGTCTCGGCCCCGACCTACAGCTTCCCCTCGTCTCTGACAAGTCCCACAAGATCTCGCGCAGCTACGGCGTTTTGCTCGAGGACGAGGGTGTGGCACTCCGCGGTCTCTTCATCATCGACCCTAAGGGTGTTCTCCGCCAGATCACTGTCAACGACCTCCCCGTCGGCCGTGACGTCGAAGAGACGATCCGCCTTGTTCAGGCGTTCCAGTTCACGGATGAGCATGGCGAGGTTTGCCCTGCTGGCTGGCAGGCTGGCGCCAAAACCATGAAGGCCGATCCTAAGGGCAGCCTGGAGTACTTTGCTGCTCAGAATGGCGAGACTAATGGTCATGCTAATGGTCATGCTAATGGCAACGGCACCCTTAAGCGGGCACGTGTCGAGTAGGCGTCACCGCATGGCTGGGAACATTCTGAGTAAATTTGCATTGGCGTTGGGGATGTACAAGCCGGATGTTACATTGTAGGCGAGAGGCTCTGCGCTTCTCCAAATCGTGCAGGGGTATGATATACCTGCGCCTGCATGTGCCTTCACAGACTACACATTGGTACCCGTTATAGATTCATAAATTTCGGGTATAGAATTTTCTCTTAGCGTCTTCACAGACGAAGTAACAATAATACACTAATCCCTCCACCGAAGCTGAATCGCACTTTCTACGTTTTAACAGTGGCAGTCGAAAAGTTGATATTTATATACTTTACATACGCGTGATGCACCACTGGTCCACCAAATCGTACATGATACTAATTTTTAGTCATGTATTCTTGCCTTGCAAGTAACCAATCCAGATGTCTCAATCCTGCTAACAACAAAGAACTAAGTTTGGTCTAAAAAGTTAATGCAGTCTGAATAATAAGTATACTAGTAATGCCTGGCCTTTTTGTTCTTGCCCCTTTTTCGACTACATAGTATTAATTGACACAGTATAGCTGAAGATGTTTACTGGTTATGGGATACGAGATGCGCGTTAAAACTTAATATATAGCAAGGCACACGAAAAGAACTCGACATGGAATTGCATATTTATAAGCAGAAGCGGCATCCTGTCTTTGGTATTATTCCGCGTACTCCATAACCCTGGCCGGCTGACAGGGGTGTAGCAAGATGATGCCTCTTGGCGCATATCCTTGTATTCCGTTGTATCTGATTGTATGAAGATGTAGAAGTAATGGAGGGGAACCTCCGAATACTAGCGTGTACAGAATAGATACATGGAGTGGGTCATGCCCTGTAGGTCATGTAACAAGTTGCCGCCCGCCAAAATGCCAATGCCCTTATTAGCCAAAATTAAAGCCATCTACATACTTGCTGGCTTTTGGCGTTTATAGTCTGCTACCAAATCTGCCGCTTTATTACCTATTTTTTTAAAAGTTATCTATTTGTAATACTTAGGTCCTAGTCTAACATATTTTACCAAGTATTTTTTTTTTTGCAAATCTACCTTAATAATTTTTTTATTGTAAGCTTTTATGTAAACGTTGCTTAAATAAAAAAAATAACGTTTAAATATATTTATTAAAAGAGCTAGTTTAAAGTAGTTAACTAAGATAACATTATAGATTTAGTAGTATAAAAAGAATTTAAGCTTATATGCAAGTTTTTTAATTTGTTTAATTATTTTAAAAGGACCTGCGTATTATTAGCCTAATTTGCAACCAAGCAGTGCTACTTTTAATATATTATAGCCCTTATAAAATTATAACAATATACAATTACTAACTTTAAAAAATATAAGATAATATTTTTAATTATAATAACGTTTAGCTATTATTGCTAACAATGCAATCACGTTATAAATGTTAATGCAAGCAGTTAGGTTATACTAAGTATATAAAATATTAAAAACAAAGTTAAAAATAAAGCTAAATATAACTTTATTTAAAGTAAATAATGTTAACAATAATCTTATATTATTAAGCTTAAACTATAGCTATAGTAGCACATTTTTTTACTGCTTTAAGTTTTTAAGTAAATAAAAATAATATCTTAGTGTTAATTTAAAAGTAAAAATATATTGCTTAGTTTGCCTGTTTATAAATAGGTAGTAAGCAGTTACATATAAAAAGCAAGTGCTTAAATAAGTTTAAATCTATTTTTAAAAATTAGTAAAAAATTTAAAATCTTTATTGCTAAGCATAATTTTAAGTATTTTTTAATTAATAAAAAAGAGTTTATTAATTAGTTTATTAGCTTATTACTTTATAATCTAATTATGCTGTCTTAAAATTATTTAGCTTAACTTAAAAAATTTATAAATTAATAGCATTACAGCATTATATTTTTAGTATAATTTTAACAGCGCTAATACAATATTAATAGTAACTATATAAAATAAGCAAGGTAAGCTTAAAATAAGTTAAAGTAAGCTATATAGTTTATAAGTATAAAATTTAAGTATACTGCATTAAAAGCAAAACTTAATATATTTAGCTAGTTTTTTTTAATTAATAATAAAATTAATAAAAAATTGCTAAAATTTGTTTAAGCCTATATAATTTTAATTATATAAAAGTTTAAATATTTTTAAGCAAGCAGTATAAAAAATATAAAGTTTATTAAAAATATTAAATATTTTTTAAAGCAATCTATTTTTAAAGTAAAAAGGCAACTTAGCTTTATTTTCTTATAAAGTTATATTATGTTTAACAAAGTTTAAAACGTTTTTTTACTTAAAATTTTTTAGGTATTTATATTAAAGTTTAGATTTAAACTTAAGCGCAATTTAAATAAAAAACATTTCTTTAAAGAGAAGAAAATTTTTTTTAAAACTATATATAGTTGTTAATTTAATTGCTAAAAAGATTTTTAAAGTAAACATATATTTAAAAAAAAATTTTATAGCAAAAAAAGTTTAATGCTTGTTTAAATTATCTAAAAGAAAATTTAATCTACTTTTATAGTTTTAATTTTAAGTTACTTACTAAGCTAAAAAGCATAACAGTACATTAAATACAATATATAAAGCGCTTAGTTTATATAAAATAGTTATATTAAAACAACTAATAAACTTTAAAGCTTTAATAAAGCAGAAATTTTTATTGCTAAAAGCAGTTAAATTAATAATATTTTTATAACAACTTAGTTTAATAATAGCTTTATAATTAGTAAATATATAAACTTTAGCTTAAGCTATATTAATTTATTGCTAACATTTTTTAAAAAACTAAATATATTTAAAAACTTTTATTTTTATTAGCTAATACTTTTTTTTTGCATTAAAAAGTGTACAAAAAAAAAAAGCAATAAGTTTTATAGCTATATAAAGTAAGTAAGTAGTTAGTTTACTATTTTTTAATAGTTTTTTTAAAGCTTTTTTAGCTATATAGTACATATAAACGCTTATGCTTTTTTTAAAGACGTTAAAGTTAATATATAAAATATGCGTTTTAATAAAAAAAAAAAAAATAGTATACTTAGTTAGCATATTTTTAATAGTAAAAAACAATATAATTTTTATGCTTATAAAAATATTAATTAGTACGCTAGTAGCCTATTTTTTTTGCTATACTTTTGTTTTTTTCTTTTAAAGGTTGCTTTAAATTAAAGCAATTTTTTTTTGTTTTAAAAAGTAAATAAGGTTAAAGTATTTAAGTATATTATATTTAAAATATTTTATAAAACTAATAAATGTCTTAAGTTTTTTAAGTAAAATAAAAAAAGTTAATTTAGCAATTGCTTTTAAGCGTTCTTTTATAATAGTTAAACTAAAAAAATTAACTATTTTACCTAGTACTACTGCGTTAAAAAATCCTATAAAAGTTTTTAATAAGCTAATTAATATATTTTTTAAACAAAAAAAGCTAAGTAGCTAGTATAAGTTATTATAATAATTATTAAATATAATTAAAAAAATATATATATTATTATAGTAGCAATTAGCTATAAAAATAAAATTTAAAAAAATATTTATTTGTCTTTACACGTAAGCATTGCTATTCTTATAACCTATTACAAAATAGTTAAAAGTAAATTGTTTTTTAGCTATAGTAATAAATATTATTACATAAGTAAATAAGTAAAAAAGCTATTAATAATAAAATGCAAAAGCGTTAAATATAAATATAAACTTTTTTTTTAAAATTTTAGCCAACATGTTATTTTAAGATTTTATAAAATATATATTTATAAACATTATTTTATTAAAAAAGCAGACGTTAACTACTATATATCTTTTGCATTTCTTATTAAGTATAATTTTTTAAATAACAAAAATAAAAATAAAAAAAGGTACAAAATAGTTGGTTTTATATACTTTATTTTTGTTTTAAAGCTTTTAAATAGTATAATTAATAATTTGTTAATCTTTATTATTAATAAGGTATACTTTGCATTTTTTAAAAATATTTTTTTCTTATTTAAAAGCAAAATAGTATATAGGTTGCTTATTTTTAAAAATAACTGCAAAACTTATATTTTAGAAAACATTTTTAAATTAGTTAATAAAATTATATAACTTTTGCATTACTTACAAGTTTAGATAGCAATAAATAATAACCTTAAAAGGATACTTAAAAATATTTTTAGCTATTATAATACTCTTTTATAATCTTGCTAAAATATGCTAACTATTATTATTAGTATTAGTAAAATTAAAATATAATTAAGGTTTAAAAGCTTTAAATATAGTTTAAAGCTTAGGTTTAAATTTAAGTTAACGTAAAGCTAAATCTAAATCTTTATTTACAAAGTATTTTTTATAATCTAGTTTTATAAAGGCAAAATATTTAATTTTTATATATTTATATATATAAATTTGTTTATTAGTATTATTTTTAATAAAAATAGCTTAACATTTATTATTTATAATTGCTATATAATAAAATAGCAAGTTAATAATAAGTTTAAAAAAATAATTTTAACTAGCTTATGCATTATAAACAATAAGTGCTATAGCATATAATCTAAAAAAAACTATAATACTTTAAGCTATTTTAACTTTAGCAACGCTAACATTGCTAAAGGTTAAAAAAATAAAAATAGCGGTTTTATATAACTAAATAACTACAAGACCTTTTAATAATATAATATTAATTTTTTTTGCATTAAAAATATTTATTTTAATTAAGAGGTAAGCTTATAATCCCTTAATAAAAGTAACCTTATGCATAAAACTAGCAATAACAAGCTTTTTATTTTAAGTTCTTTTAAAAAAAAACTAAAAAATAGTATATTTTAAAGTAGTATGCTGCTAGTTAGCAATTTTTTAAATAATTAAAAGGGTAGCTCTAGTACAAATTATTATTATAAAGTACTTGTTTAGGATCTATACCTTATTTTTAATTATATAGGTGCAACTTATATTAGCGCAGCATTTAAGTTGCTACTTAAATTAAAGAAAAAGTATAATATAAATCTTTAAATAAGTTTTGCTTTTATATATAAATCTTATGCTAACATTAAGACATAAATTAATTATAAAACAAATAACCTATAATCTAGTTTAAGCAGATCGCTTAAAAATATTAAAAATATTTTTTAAAGCTAAAATTGTTTAGTTTAAATTTAAGTTATTTAAAGCTATAATATTTATTTTAAAATTAAAATAATAAGCTTGCTCTATATTAAATATAATAACAATATTAACATATTTGTTATATAAAAAATTAAGATGCTTAGTTCTAAAATAATTATAAAGCTTATTATTTAATTTATATTGCTTAAAATAGTGTTAACAGATTTTAAAAGCTTTAAACTTAAAAGTTATGCTAAAGTTAGTAACTTTGTCTAAGTTATTATAGTTATTAGTTTATAGTAAACTAAATCTTTAAAGTACTTTTTTGCATAACATAACAAAATTAAATAGTACTAATTCTGTTTAAGAAGTTATAATATTATTAAATTAAAAAAAATTAAAATCTTAAATTTAAAATTCTAAGTTTAAAGTACTTAGGTTTTAATAATCAGATTTTTAATTAGTAGGTTTTTTAATAAATTTTTAAACATAATTGCTTCTATTAGGATTAGTTTTAAAATATGCGTTTTGTTAGTAAAAATTCTTTTAATAAAGTAAAACTTATGTTAGATTAAAGGGTTATAAGTAATTTTATTAAAAATTGCTTTAATAGTTACCTTTTTGTTAACTATATTAACTGCTTTTACATTGTGCGTTTTTTTTTTATTATAGTTAAGAATTCCTTATAAAATTAAGAGGATTTTAATATAAGTTTTAAAGTTAGTTCTGCATATAATAAAAACTAAAAAACTAGTTTTAATATTTAAAATAATTCCTTTTGCCTTTATAATTTTAATAATATTTTTAGTTAGTTTGCTAACTATATAAAAAGTTTTAAATTTGCTAAAAAAAAAACTAAGATTAAAAAAAAAATTGTTGCTTGCTATAATAAGCAGAAATAGGCTAAAAAGAAAAATGTTAGCTTAAAACAAAGAGAAAATTATTTGCTAATCTTTTTAGCACACTTTTTTTATTATTAAGTTGCTTTAAAAAAGTTTTTAAAGTAGTTCTTAAGGTTAGTTTACTTAGTTAAGCTTATATTTTGTTATCTAATGCCTTAAATGTAGCAAGCAATTAGTTTTCTTTTAAGTAGTTATAATACTTGCTATCTTTAATAATATATTAAATAAATAAACAAAAAATTTTGCCTTATTTAAAATTATATAGTAAGTAATAACTATTTTAAAGATTGCTAAGTGCTTTACTATAGTTCTTTTTAAAGCAGTTTTACAAACTAGTATAAATGTTAGCAACAAATCTAGCATTTAGGTTTCTCTTTTTTTAGTTTGTTAATTTTATAGTATGCTATACTAATACAATATTTTGCAAGCATATAATCTATATAAATTTAACCTTTTATTCTTTATAAGTAGCTACAAAGTTAGTTAATCTATTAATAAATACTTACACGTTAACATAGATTGTTTAACATTTTTAAGCTACAGCTTTGGCCTCCTAATTATCTTTAAAAAATAGGTTAAAGTATTTAACTTTCTTAGCTTTAAGTTTATTTTTATTACTATTACTATTTATATTTGCATTGTTAATATTTTTAATTAACTTTACTATATTAGCTTAATATTTATTAAAAGCAGCTGCAATTAATGCTATAGCATCTTAAGCAAAAAGGGTTAGTAAGCTATAATAAAACTGTGCTAAAAAGGGCTAGATTAAAAAGGACTAAACAAAAAGTAACTTAAATTTCTTTTGCCTTAGCTAAGAGATTTTAATATAAATTTTTTAATTTTTTCTATAATAAATAGTAGTAATAAAAAATCTTAAAAATAAAAATTAAAACAAGAACTGCTATTTTAATTAACTAATAATAAAAAAAAATTAAAAATCTTTAAAAATAAGAAGACAACAAGATTATTTAATACTAAAAAGGGAGATATATGCAAATTAACAAACTATATAGCTTTTAGTATTGCTAGGAGCGCAGGCTTAGATTGTTTAAAATAGTTAACAAGCTCTTAAAAAAATTTTTAATAAAATTTTTAAAGAAATTCTTAATAAAATTCTTAAAAAGATTTTTAATAAGATTTCTAAAAAGATTTCTAATAAGCAGCTTTTTAATTAAAGTATTGTTGCACTATTAATAATCTTTGTTGCTAACGTTTAAAAAAAGATTAGAATTAAGCTTTTAATTTTGCTTACTAAAAAAAATATAGTATAACGTTAGTATATTATATATTTAAAAAAAAAGCAACTAGTTTTGCAAAAACAAAATCTTTAGGTTAAATAAAAAAAATGTTTAAGTATCTAGTGTCTAGAAATCGTTATAATTAACGTTTAAAAAGCTTAGTTTTAGTTTAGTATAAATATAATATTTAAATAAATTAAAATATTAAAACAAATTAATAAGTACTAAAAAGATCTTAAAGATTGCTTTTAAAAGCTTTTAATAGTTATAAAACCGCAAGATAAAGCAAAAGCATAAATACTATTAAATCTACCTAAACTATTAAAATATTTAAAAAGGTCAAAAAACAATTTATAATTAATGTTGCTATTAAATTAATAGTTGCAATCAAACTATAAGTTACTAACAAAAAGATTTTAAGTAGTAATTAAAAAATAATAATAATAAAAAGGCTGTTTAGTACTTAGGGCAGTTAAAGTTTTAAATCTTTTTAAAAAAATTAAATAAAATAGCAAAGCAAGTAAAATAAGCTAAATAAAAAGCAGTCAATTTGTTTTTTTAATCGCTAGCTACTAATTATAGCAAAATAATGCCTCTTAGCGCATATTTTTATATTCCGTTATATCTAATTATATGAAGATGTAGAAGTAATGGAGGGGAACCTCCAAATACTAGCGTGTACAGAATAGATACATGGAGTGGGTCATGCCCTGTGGGTCATGTGACAAGGGGGGCAGACACACCCTCGCTCACTTCTGCAGGTACAGCAGTACAGCAGCCATGTGCCGCTGTGGGCTTGGCTATTGGCATCTCGTCTTTTATAATATCCAAATTTCTGAATAAGATTAATTATATTGTAGTAACAGTTGCTGTTCTCAGATGAGTCTGCGGCTGATAGAAGATTTAGGTTGCTACAATACGGTCCCTTCGTAGTAGGGCTGCTCGCATTATGTGCCTTTTATGGTGTGCACATAACCCCTTACCTCACACTTCGTGCTTCCCAACCCTCACGCGATATGCCTCCTATCAGGCACGAGGTTAATATTATTCTATAGTTCTCTGCAATATAATATCGCCTTTTCTATATTTATGTATGTTCTAAGTATCCATATAAGTATGTATATATGATTTTAGAGGGTACTGGAAGCAAGCCCATAATAAGTGCTCAATCTTATTTTGACCGCGTGCATTCAGTTCTTGCCATTTGCCTTGATGTGCTTGCTTGAACATGGCTAGAGCATCTCATTTAAGTAGTTGCAACAACCCTTTTTATTTACTTGCGGTCTACAGCATATTATGCATATAGACCCATACAAAAGCGGGGCTTGCTACAGTTTATTGGTCTATCTAGGCACATGGTTAAAGACGGTGTGGCGCAAGTTAGCCAAGGTAGCATCCTGTTCAGAAATATCATGATAGAATCCAACCTACGTACTAGGATCTCCAAGTTCATTTATAGGGGAAAGCGCCCCGTATTTCTTTCGTTCTATGATCAAGCTAAATAAGAGGATGAATCCATAGGACAAATGTTCCGTAGGAAGCCAGTTTTGCTGTGCTCTTTTGAGAGATATCTCGCAGCTATGGCTCCATTGAACCCCCCTAAGGAGCCTCTGGTGGTCATCATCGGTACTACTGGTACGGGCAAATCCGATGTAAGTCAAATGAGGTGACTCTTTATTCAAGGACTTGTTGTTAACAATGTCCCAGCTTGCAGTAGATTTGGCGGTGAGATTCAATGGCGAAGTCATCAATGCCGATGCGATGCAGATGTACAGAGGTCTGCCCGTTATTACGAATCAGATTTCGCAGGAAGAGCAACGGGGTATCCCGCATCATCTACTCGGGAAGGTTGACCCGCTTGAGCCGACGTGGACTAACGGTGTTTTTGTGCAAGAGGCTCGGAGGATCATCAAAGAGATACGGAGCAGAGGAAAGCTGCCTATTGTCATCGGAGGCACTCACTATTATGTCCACACTTTGCTGTTTGAAGACAGCCTAGTTAGTTCGAAAAACGCCGAGCCCGAAGAAATCGGGTTCCGTTCTCACGAAGAGTTGGTCTCTCACTTCCCGATACTCAACGAGCCCACTGATGTTGTCCTTCAAAAGCTGCGGGAAGTTGATCCCGCCATGGCTGGACGCTGGCACCCAAGTGACCGGCGAAAGATTCTAAGATCTTTAGAAATCTATCTAACGACAGGAAAGAGGGCATCTGATATATATGCCGAACAGCAAGAAGCAAAACAAGATTGCGGAGGCGCGATGAGCCCCTGGGAGACATTGATCTTCTGGGTACATACGTCGCCTGATGTGTTGAAAGGGCGACTCGAAAAGCGAGTAGAGAAGATGGTACAGCGTGGTCTTATGGATGAAGTCGAGAGCCTACACCGTCGACTTCGCAACTGCACTGAGCGCGGAGAGGTGGTCGATCGCACTCGTGGTGTCTGGCAGTCGATAGGTTTTAAACAGATGGAGGCCTTTCTACATGGAAAGCTTAATGGGGAACCACCTGACACGCTTGAAAAGAAGAAGCATATTGGCCTAGAGGAGGTCAACATCGCTACTAGGCAGTACGCGAGATACCAGTCACGATGGATTCGTCAAAAGGGTTTGAAATCTTTCAAAGAGCACAATGCCATGGGCCATCTATACTTATTGGACAGCACGAACGCGGGCGAATTCTCGGAAAAGGTGCTCGAACCAGCCGCTGACATATGTCGCCAGTACCTCGCCGGCGAGACACGACCACAGCCGACAGAGGTGTCAGGCGCGGCATGCGAGATATTGTCTACACTTTCAAACGACGACACAACAGCACCAACTATATTCAAGGTCAAGAAATGCGAGATCTGCGATATGAGCCTTGTAACAGAAGATGAGTGGTTGAAACATATTAATGGGAAGCGACACCGTCGAGGTATAAGGACGAAGAAATACACTGCCTTGGTACCTGTGGAAGATAAGACTTTGCTTCCCGCAAAGATTATTCCCGATGCCGCCAATACGGAGCAGGATATTGAAACAAAGCCGTGAAACGCAAACCGGTTGCTTACAGAACGAATTTCTGGAGGAGGAAGCCGGGCGACGACACTATTGAGTCTCTCGTCCTGATTACGAGATACTCGCGTAGGTTGCGCAGAGCGTTCTCTTAGCCAACGATCAAGACTAGTTCTTCTCTGAAACTGGGGAAGCCTTGCTCCCCTAGGCGAAGGAGCCCCAGTACATATGCTACCGTGGACTAACCTATCCCATAGGAATTTGGCGCGATCTGTTGGGATATAGTTTTGAACGGAGATGTACTTCTACATCCGTGGCAAAAAAACGCCTACTTGTCTGTGGAGTGACTGGAGATACCTGCGGTTCCTGACTAATAACGCTGCCCATTGATAATCTATCCCATCGGCATACACTCCGCATTCTCCATCAACCGAGCGTCGCTTATCGCCTCGGCGTGATGTTCTCGGCTGGCTCGACCAGGCCGATCGAAAAGATAAGCCTCACACATTGACGAGCAGATCATGAGTATCTAATTTAATATGTTCTCGGCTTTACTTTAAGAGCCTAAGTGTCTTCTAGGACATGTGTCCACTATGTAGATTTCGCGTTTTAAGAGAAGCAGACCTGATCTCCCTATTGATGTAGAAGGCATCTACGGTATGACTGTGTAGGCCTGGGAAGACTTGGTCCCTAGATTATAACCGCTGTTATACGACAAGGAAACCTAAACTCCACGTTCATACGTACTTAGCGGCCCAAAACGAAGATGAGACTGTCTGCCTTGAGACGACAACTGCGGTTATCTCTTGTGCGCCCGTCTTGCCATCCAGGATACGCTCCAGGTCGTAGACCTCGTTCTCCAGTTACGAAATGTCTTCAACTGGTTTCCCGCTGAGAAACTGAGTTTCCTGGCCGCATATTGCAACACAGATAGTGTTGGAAATGACCCCTCGCAGCATGAGTGTCATCAATTGGCACACGCCAATATCGAGAGGCATGAAACTCAGACCCAACCAGCCGCAGACCGTCGAGAAAAGGGTCTTTGACGCTGTGAAAGTCCATGGTCTGCAATCTCTCGACGAGTTGAGGTAGAAATTGAAGGACAGCCTGCCTGGGGAGTCGAGGAATAAGTACTTGGGTCTCATCAGTAACTATGAGAAGGACGTCAGCGGCGATAGCCTGTTAACAGATGTCATCAGGCTGGTCCTTTTTAGCGCCGGAGGAGGCGCAAGCATAAGTGAGTACCAACTTATTAAAACTCGTTATTTGTGATTGTTGACATTTGTATGCGCTCAATTAGCTGGACTGGTGGAGTTCGTCGTGAGCGGCAAGCTCGCCTCGGCGATAAACTGCATTACCCGCGCCTTAATCACCCTCCCCGACGGCAAGGGAAAACAACGACAGCTCAAGCCAACCCCGTGTGGCGAAGAGAAATCAGCAACTGACCTAGATATAGTAGATGCCAAGGCAGCCCAGCAGCTTCTCAAGCTTGCCTCAGCCATCATCAAGTCCCTACCGGCTGATATTGAGCTGGGAGAGGCACACCACCTGTTCCCCCCGCAGAGCGATTAACGACCTCTCGTACCGCCGGCCAGACGCCTAGGGCACTGCCTTGGTAGGCGAAGTTTATACGCAGTATATCTCATCCGTGTACGGCTTGATCATAACGATGAAGACGAAGGCGACGTCAAAGCCCATATTGATGAAACATGTGGCGAACTTGAAAGATGTACGCGGTCATTCACCCTATCCAAGCCGTTGCTGTCAAGTGAAGCATAAGATGTTCTAACACACCTAAATTTATCCAGGGGCTCAAGAAGATAGCATTCGACTACGTTCTTGAAGCTGTGCAGGGTTTGGACACCAAAGATGCGACGACATGGGATAACGAGGATCCATCAAAGGAGGATGTCCGGAAATGGTGGGACGACGGCCATGATCCGCTCAAGTACACGGGACCGATCCCAGACAAGCATCTCAACAAACACGGCAGTTGAATAGTTTCTGCCTTGGGTCCCAGCTAGCAATTATTGGACCGAGTCATGTTTATTACACCGAAAGCCCGAGTGTCTCTACAAGAATCGATGCTTGGTCCCCAACTGAGTCAATATATATTCATGCGCTGACCCGCTCTCGATGTGCTAACCCTTTTTTTATCATACTGACAATGACAACAAAGGATTGTAGCCTCGGTTGGCCCTACGCTTCAAACGTCTACAAGGCCACCATTCTTATCACGCGCTAGGACACTCCTGGAGAGCAGAGAGTCCAATACTGATAGTTAAAAACCCGCGGAGGACAGATAGGCGTTCGGGTGTTTTCCTTCGGATTGTGTCGCGTAGAAAGTATTGGTAAGGAACCGTGTTCGAACCGTTTAGTAGGGCACGTAGCGCAACGTCAGGTCTACCGGGAGACTGGTTATTATATACTAATAAAAAACGCTAGTATATGTTGTTGTGGCACGAGAAAACTATACAAGCAGCAACAGTAGATACCTGTGTCTCGAAATCTGATATTACATGGGAGATGTGTTGGTTAGAGGGGCTGGTGCCAATAACAGAGGCTTAGGGATTAGGAATGCGTCAAGGTTATTAGTAAATAATCCGCAGCAAGGGCGCCGATTCATTGGGCGGGTTTGCTGACAAACACATATTCTTCCGAAGGTGGGAGTTTTCCACAGGGAATGGTCTTGTTAATCCCCGTTAATCACATCATGTCGCGACCGTGTTGAATGTCCCAAACCCGTGCGTTCGGTACTGCTCTTTAGTACTTGGCTTGCGTAATCTGGTGACTGTTGGTTCCATCAAAATAAAGAGCAAAAATGCTGAAACGCACCAAACTTCGGTTCCACAACGTATGGTAAGAATGAATGCTTGTAACCTACTTCTGTTGATGTTGATGTTGTTGGTTATGGCTATTCTCTTTGTTGATTATTGTCCGTGTAACTACTATCCAAAGGATATACCTACCGATGTAAGTATATAAATCAACCTAGCTCTAGCTTCCAGGCCGCAAAATACATTTCCTACTCTCACATCTCGATCCACCTTCTAGAGGCATCCAGATCTGCCAACGCAACAATACATCCGTCCGTTTTTTCAGTGGACGTCGATTCAATACAATCAACAAATACCCTTCTACCCTTCACCTACTCAACCCTGAATTTATGATTCATAATGTCCCGGTCATTTGACCACCTCGGCTTACGTGGGACACACAGTAGTCCTACACGGGACAAAGAGGGCAACGGGAACGTACAGGGCGCAAAGGAAGGCGTTGCCTCGCCATTCATTTCCTATCCTCCGGCCGAAAGCGACCAGATTAACTTCACGGACCTTATAAGCTGCATCTACTATTACACCAAGAGAGTAATGGATGCCCCAGAGACGCAGTCTACCACAACCCCCGAGTACACTGAGACGGCCAAGAAACTCGTGGAAGCTGCGATGGGCAAATGCACGTCGAAAAAAATCAATGAACCAGAAAGATACGACACGGAGCCCTGCTACTTCCGTGCGACGATACTGGAGAGATGCACCAAGTGCCTGAAAAACCAATCGGTTATTATCGAAGCTCTTTTGAAGCGGATCGAAACCTCAGACAACGACCGCACTCAGAAAGAGGCCTACGTTAGTGGTATGTGGAGAAGTGATTTCACGGAATATTTGGATGGATCGGAAAAAGAGATCAGTGGTCAGGCAAATGAAAGTTTGAGGAAACTTGCGACTTTATTCTTAATCGCTGATGGCGGCCAGCTAGCTATCAACACTGCACAATTGGAGTCGTCGGACTCCATGGACTGGGTAAAATTTCATCTCTTTACGTTGCAGACATATCTAGGATCGTTATGCCTTATCGTTAAACTGCAAAATCCGTAAATGATGAAGAAATTTTGATGAGCAAACGTAGCGCGTTGGGACGGTTACGGAGATGATTTTTGCTTTCTTGCAATTTGTTAAGTCGATTTTTTGGTTAGCCTAATAATGAGATGTCATTCTATAGAAGTCGCTCCGTTGCCAAAACGTACGTGGAGATATCTACTACGTGCACCGTTGGAAGCTTCGACGTGTCATTTTAGCATCTGCGCCCCTTGATATCCACTAAGCTAGATCCTAGGTAGTACTTATGGCAGGCACTATTGCTCAGAACTTCTTCTGCGATAACACGTACTCTACGTATTTTGATATTGAAACGCGACCTCGGAATGACAGGTGTATTCAAGGTCATTAAATACGTGGACCATATATAAGCAGCTGCTCTCGTGCCCTTCTCTATACCTACCCAGCGCTATACCCGGTATCTCTGCTTCGAAACCGAGGGGTCGCTGAAACAAGCGCGTTCAGTCCTCCTCGAAAATCTCCAAGCTGTTCACTGAAATCTCCAGGTCTGCTCACTGATCGTTAGATAACACACCAAATACTACTGCCACTACTACTAGATCGAAGATGTTACGTACCATCTTTGCCCACAGCACCTAGCGTGATCGTATTCACATCCCCCTCTTCCAGTTTCAACTGGACAGGGGTAGAGTCATGGTATCCGGCGCGAGAATTCAGGCTCGAGATATTGACCGCGGGGCCGTCATTGACGATAACGTAAACATCACCAGCTACATTGGGTGAGCGGTTTACAGTCAGTGCTTCTGGACTAATGACTTTACAACATCCCGGATAGAGTGAGTGAGTGAGCGACCTGTTGTCTCACCTTCGGGATCGTTAACGCTATAGTGGAAGGACAGCCACTGCAGTGCTCCTGTGCCGGTCACGTTGTGGAAAGTCACCTCGTTGGGTCCGTTCACAACTAGTTATAGATCACTCGTCAGTTATTAAACAGGATTTAAAGAGATTCGGTTATTAAGCAGCAACACTGACCATTTCTCCCAGAAAGGGTCAGGTGACTAGGCTCGTAGCGCTTCAACGTCGAAGGATAAGAGACTACACCTGTCTTGACGTCGACTTTCCACATCGAATGGTACTCGAGTTGAACAGATTTCGATCTAGGACATCGCTAATGGTTAGTTGAGTTGGCCGACAACATCGGATGATCGGGGAAAGACGGGAGAAGCCGATCCAAGCTGCGCTCGGTGACATACCCGGAATTGATGTTGATAGGCAGCCAGACGTAGTTCGAGCCCGCCCCTCCTTTCGAGTCCCACGCGTCTCCCATGTAGATATACGTGGTCTTTTGGGATCCTTGAACGGTTAGCTCAAAGGTGTTCTGCGATCCGTAGGTGTTTTGAGCTTGCGGCGCGATGTCAGATCCGCCTGTCCAGGGACCCGAGATAGAGTTAGACCAGAACACCTTGTTCGGGTTGGACCGCCACCCGGTCTTGCCCGACACGATCAGGTAGTATACCCCATCGGCCTTGACGATGCCTGGCGCTTCGTAAGCACCGGCGCCTGGTTTATTAAGTCAGTCGCTGAGCCCTTCGCAAGGCGTAAGGAAAGGACATACGGAGATCCGAAACTCTGTCCGCCAACTTCCCATCAGAGTTGATGCGGTTGATTTGGACAATGTTGTGATCCGCACTTGTGAGGAGGTACCATGTATCTATTCCCTGTCAGCAAATACCCAGATCGCATAGGTTGAAGTGTCTCTAACCAGTTGCATCGTCGTGAAACATGCCAGTGTCGGAGTACGAATAGTCATCTGGCGGGATGTGCACTTTGGCAGACGTTCCGTAGCCCCCTATGAATTGTGATGATTTAAGGGACAAGACATAACGGTCTTGCTGACCAAAAAGCTACACCCGAGGGGCTATTAGCGGCCGCATTGGTGATCGAGTCACTGTGGAGAGTGGTTTTTGAGGGTTAGCGTACCCAAAAGGAGCCATTGGGCTTCGCGATCTTTGGCCTCCACATGCCAGTGACCGAGCTGGCTTGCGTCCCAAGGTTCTTCCAGTTGACCAGATCTGTCGATGAGTACATCATGGGAGTCTGGTCTGGATATAGGTAGGCGTCAATGAGACCCTTTCGCAAGTAGTCACAGGCGAAGGACCTATGTTACTTACTGCTGACTCCATGTCCAACCCAGTAATACGTATCTCCTCTCAACACAACGCCGCCTCCGTGGGCATCGATCTTATTGCCATCAGTATCGTACCACACAGCGCCAGGGGCGATCCAGGAGGCGCCCAGCACTCCAGAAACAGCACATGCACTTAGTAATGATAAGAACAACATGGTCGCGATCCTATATTCGTCGTGAAAGCAGAGCAAAAGTCTACGACTATAACGGTGTCCTCAATGATATCCAACGATGATTTACTTAAACTTATGCCCAACCCCTTCGACAACCTCATTGTTTGTTCCTTCTCTCGGTGTCAATTGCAGCGAGACGCGGCCGGCTAATCGCTTAAAATCAGCGGCGATGTCACCTACGCGGAGAAACACAAAAACAACACAATCGCATTCCTTCTCTGCTTGCCTCCGGAGTTCCCTTTTCATAACAGTGAATGTAAAATTCGGACCGCGGGTTCCCCAGACTATTCCCCTGGCAAATGAACTTATTAATGCACTAGAGTAAATTCTCGAGCAACGCACTCACGCTGTGTGGACCTGACTCCTAATTAAGAGCCCCTATTTAATCGCCGTATTACCCATCCCGGCAGCACCCTCGTTTGGTTGGTTACCCCTAAAACTTCCATAGTACAATTGTTAGAGACAGCCACAGTTGCGTCATATGTGGCTTAGCGGATATTTTCGCACTCAGGTACGCAGTACCTGGGCAACTGTCGGAAGGGCCCGAATTGAATGAAACAATTGGTGATGTGCGGAGATGTACGGTTGCTACTCCCAATCATTGCTATCGGTATGTACTCAACCCATTGAACTCCTATTACTCGCTGCTTTAAATAAGTGAAGCGCAAAATATCATGATATCCAACATCGCAACACTTAATATAGCATTCACGGTTCTTCTCTTTTGGTCGCTTATGTAGGTACACTTAGTGTAACAATTAAGACAAGACGAAGAATGAAACTTTTGCGAGCAGCATTCACTGGACTTGGCTACCAGTCTAACCAAACGCCACAACAGTGAATCGGCTATCGAAACGATGATAATGAACATATTTATGGATAACACTACAAGGCAGCATAATATATAAATATATTTATTACAACCTCTATATAAACACCACACCTCCTTCTATCAGACCAACACGGACGCCCTACGAAGCAGTATCAAACATCCGGCCCCCTCCTCTCCTCTTCTCCTATCTTGACTTCCTCCCGACGCGCAAATTCGCGTCGCTTCGTTTGCGCTTCACTCCCTTTTCTGCGAGAGTAACTGACTACAGGTTCACCTTGGCGGCGGCAGCGGCAGCAGCAGCGCGACGGCGTCGCTCCTTGGTGCAAGGCCTCTTAGTCGGAGACGCGGTTGGAGTAGGGTAACCGACAGGGTAGCCGGTATGAGGGTAGCCGGACGGTGATGAGCTCACTGGATACGAGCCCGTAGGGCCGGATGAAGCAGATGAAGAGGGGGTTGCTGAAGGACCCGACGATGGCGAAGACTGGGATGGCGACGAGGGCGTCGTCGACGATGGCCCAGAGGAAGCCGGGCTGGAAGGTCCTGAAGGAGTGCTAGATGGAGAAGATCCTGGATTCGTGCTGCTTGTGCTCGTGCCAGTGGGTACTGTTGACGGGCCCGAAGATGGAGATGAAGAGCCCGTAGGACCAGATGATGGGGAGGAGCTAGCCGGGGAGCTAGCTGGTCCAGATGGAGAAGAGGAAGGGGTTACTGAGGGTGTTGGATAGTTGGAGTGTGGATAGCTAGACGGCGGCACCGGGTACGAGTTGATTGGCGCAGACGATGACGGATTAGTCGGGGGCGCAGATGAAGCCGGGCCGCTCGGGCTTGGGCTTGATTGAGAAGGAGACCCGGATGGAGGCACCGGCAAAGAGCTCGGAGGCACGGATGAAGGCCCGGAAGAAGGCGGCGTGGGAAAACCCGACGGCGGGGCGCTGCTCGATGGGGGCACCGGGAACGAATTTGGTGGTGCGGATGATGATGGACTGCCCGAAGGAGTTGGGGTAGGGCTAGGAGTGGGCAAGCTGGACGGCGGCACTGGGTAAGAGTGTGCTGGCCCAGACGAAGGCCCAGATGAGGGAGGCACCGGAAAGCTTGAAGGCGGGACAGGGAATGAACTAGCAGGCCCAGATGAAGAAACTGGAATGCTGCTTGGCGGGACTGGAAACGAGCTGATTGGTCCAGATGACGGTCCTGAAGGTTGAGAGGAAGGAGAGCTGGATGGCGGAACTGGGAAAGAGCTCACAGGTCCTGACGAAGGGACTGGGAAGCTGGAAGGTGGGACCGGGAAGGAGCTGACCGGTCCAGACGATGGCGCTGGAACACTAGAGGGCGGGACAGGATTCGAACTTGGCGGCACTGATGAAGGACCTGACGAGGGAGTAGGAATACTTGAAGGAGGCACTGGCAGCGAGCTTACTGGTGGTATCGGGAGGCTGGATGGCGGAACCGGGTATGGGTTATACGGAAGAGATGGCACAGTGGGTGGAGTAGGAACGCTTGATGGCGGCACCGGGTTTGAGCTCACTGGTGGATTCGGTAGCGGTCCCGAGCATGCACCTTGCTGTAGGCCTAGTTCATCAGATATGACAAGTCAGCATGTCTCGGTTAAGCACCTTATGTTGCATCGCAGATATTAATGAGTACTCACCTTTGCAGGAAGCGTTGTCAATATAAAGAGACGTTTGAGGCCCGGTAGACGAGCAAACAACCAGTATCAAGAATTCCAAGTCAGCGCTAACAGCCGTGTAGGCACCACTCACGGTCTTCCAACCGCTGTTGGAGTTCTGGGTGAAGACGCCACTCGTATGCGCGATGATGTTACCAGTCAGGAGCGCATCGTGAGTCAGGTAGGCTTGACAACTCGCGGTGAATGGTCCATTAACCACGACTTTGAAGTCGAGTGAGAACTCATATTCGGTTCCGACAACTAGGCCGTGAAGATCCTGGGACAAGTGGTGGGTGATGCTGGCGCCCGTGGAGACCCTGAATGACGACCGTACATAAGTCTCGTGCGAGGCTGGATTTGGGGCAGAGATGATTTGCTGGCAACTTACAAGCAGGTCTCGCCATTGCTGGCCTCTGCAGTCGAGATGACGCTCGTAGCGAGAGAGTTAGTCCAACCAGTCAGTCCATTTTCGAAGGATGGGTTCACTAGCAGATTAGGGGAGAACTGCGGGTAACAGTCTTCTTGGGCAGAAACGAGTGTCAAGGCAGAAGACAAGATGGCAGACGCCAAGGACGTCAGTTTCGGTTGACGAACCATACTGAAGCGCTGAAAGCAACAGTGAACGAATGACTAAGTTGTATTGGTGAACACGGCAGAAAGCTCATAACTTGTCTCCTACGGGCGGGCATCGTACATTGTCTGTCTATATAAGTGACTCCTGAGCTCATCCTTCGAATTTCCTTAATAAACACTGTCCGCAACATGATAACGCTTTTCGACTAAGGTTAAGCTCTTTGACGATGTCATTTCCACATCGCCAGCTAGCAGTTGTGATAACCGGCCAAGCGGTGGTTAGCATCGTAAGACTATCGAGCTATCGAATCCGCTGATGCCATTACCACCGTCGTTCCTTGGTCTCCTTGGTCCTGCAACGTGGATCTCGTTGGCCAGAACATCAGACTAAACCCGATTATATTGAGTAGAATTTCGAAGAACGATTCGTATCGATCTCAGATTCTCAGCTATGGGACCGAATACAGCTAACGGCTCAGCCGCAACATGGGCCGAGATTGTTTCACCCCTGACTAATGCGCGCATTACATGGTTGGCACGCGCCACCATCCCAGCCCTACGGGAATTTTGGAAAGAGTGATCCTAGCTGACAACCGCACAGACATCCTCCGGGCTTGGTTCATTAATATACTGTAGGTAGCTCCTCGATTTCAATCTGCGATGGTAATGATTCTCAGTGCAACGTCTGCAGTTCCTGCACAGCATGGCATCGAGTTCCAACGGGTGAGTATGCAATCATGTGCAGCATAGGCATATATGTAGTTTCTACCTTCACTGAATGATGCGTCACTTCAGTAGGTGTCGGTAGGCGACGGGCCATAGCCAAGCTGCAATAGAAGAACTGTTTAATATCCTGTCAAATAGCTATACTGTAGACGACTTATGGTGGCGTTCGCCCGCAGCAAGTAGGAGTCAACAACGCCACAGCCTTTATCTTCCAAGAGCAGAGTTATGCTGTGTCCCTGTCGCACCAAAATTCTGCTTTTCGTCTGCTGTAGGCTGTTTTCTCTACTCTCTTCTCTTCTTGCGTATCATCTTAGCCATTATTTTTTGCCGTCTTTGCCGCACAAATCACAAAACAACCAAAAATAGATAAAGCACAGTATTCTATACTTGCATGTGGATGGTACTAGGTAAGGCGCTGGCATCTGCCTAGTTTACCGGACCTCCTCAAATGTCTGTGTGCCCGTGTAAAGGATGACATGGCCGCCATAGTCCTCGTTATGGCGTCACCCCTCACCTTGATCCTGCACCTCCATGCATACCAACTCAATTACACGTTCTACTTGCATACCGCACCATACCTTTTGCGTCTGCTGATATAATATAGCCTTACAATGAGAGTAAAAATAGTTACGATACGACGAACCTATTCAAAACTGCCGACGATTTCTGTTCTTGATCATACCCTCACCGTTATATTTCTGACACGAAATTTTGGACTCTAATCCCCCTAGTCCTTCCCCTTTCCTTATGTTTTCGACACGGGTGACTTCTAAAGTGAATGTTTTTAAGTGCATTACCACCTTTACTGTAACTTACAGAACAGGCGTAGACCTTGCATTCGAATCTTCTCGCCAGCGTCCTGCAGAGCTCTCTGCTTTTTTCTTCCCATGACACAAAGATAAACAAAAGCAATGCTCTTGGCTACCTACAGAATCGTAATATGTAGTGAGGTATTGTTATTCATCGACATGATGCTTCACAAGTCAGGTAATGGCTACATCCACCGTAGCATATCCCTTTAGAAGCATAGAAGTGCCGTCATTATGCTATAAACCTACCCAGGGAGATAGATGCCTAAGGTATGATGTATCTGACTGTCTGGGAATGCCGACTGCATGTGTTCTTATTGATCGGGCTCCGCTACAAGCACTTGCATTGTACATCTCTGGGGTTTCTTTTCTGTAAGAAGCACATTTTAAGATCAAGTATCCCATGCCTCAGTTTCCTAATGTCAGCATCCTCTTCAAGCAAGACGGCCATAAATCGTGTGTTCATAGTCATTGAAAAACTCTTCACTAGTCTCACACCACGAGTAGAAGTCATCAATTAGCCTTCCCCCCTCGATTGACTCAGGAACAATGTATAATATGAGCAGTGGCAGCGCATCAGAAGCAAAAGGTGATTGTTCCGCAGTTTGTCTCAGGGTTTGGCAAGCAGACTTTGTCAAATATGTTTTGAATCAAAGCGAAGCGATGTCACATCATTATCTTTCGACTGGTAAATCAAATACAAAAAGACTACAGTCACATATGCTTTTGATGGCTTCTTTTGACGCCGTTGCAAAGTGATCGTGGCTTTCTACATGCCTGTGACATTCTCCTATACGTGCCTTCTTGAGAGCATCTCGACTTCAAAATCGTCCTCGTCCCTACTAGATACCCATTAGGGAGTTATTTGTCTACAAATCAAGTCCAAGATTATGACATCAACTTATATCGAAATGCACCAAATGAGCACATTTAATTAATTTATTAATGTGTCATGACGACCTACATAATAAGTATAGAAATGAACCAAACTTCACGATTTGGTCGTATAGCAAAATGGTAGCCAAGTACTTTCGAGTGTCTCCTTCGGCCATAGAGGCCAGTCCTTTGACCAGACAGCAGTGCAACGTGTTATGCCTGGATACTCGTGTCTCATTCTGCCAGCATTTCTATCAGCTTATATTTGGTTGCTCAAGGCATAATTTCCCTAGCATTTGGTGATACAGGTACGAGTCCATCGCCTAAGACAATGCCATCCTGTGACGATCACGATGTCAGACACTTTGAGCAAAAGAAGAAGCTCGGTTGTCAGAATAGCCCAAGCCATGCCGCCATACATATCAGATAGAAACACGGCTTGTTTGAATTAATAGTAAGCTTTTAATGGCCATTACAAAATACTTGCAGTTCTTTAAGGGGGATAAACCCGAAGATGAATGAGACAGCATCGCCTCCCTCTGTCTTACTGAAGACCAGTCCTAGTCCTAGTCTTTGTATGCTTGGCAACATATTGAACAGAAATCGATTCGGTATCTGTATGCGTTCTCTCGTCCTGCTCATCACACCGGTCGAGCACCTAATATGACCTAGGCCTGGGGAAAGCAATTTTCGCTGCCTGTCGGGTGGGAACACACAGAACATATCTCAAGTTCGTCCTGCAAAGCGGCGTTTTAAAATGGTCGTGAGAGCTTTTTTTCTTCGCATTGTGGCTGCTAACAAAACGCGGTAATTCGTCGTTCACATTCCACAAGTTGACACTAGCCAGCTCACATGAACCGGCATGGACCGGTGCCGTCTCGCAGACGCTCCCGTTGGGGCGTTCCTGCGACCCCTCACCTTCCTGGCAGGTAGCACAAAATGCACAATGCATAGAGAGATGATTATCGTGACTCACGACCTTTATGTGTCCGAAGACCTCATTCTAGGGCCCAATCAAAAAATTCGAATCGCCCCAAGGTATAGTGGTAGTATTTAGGGGGCGAATATGTATGCCGAGCATATTTACTGTATTTCGACAACTCTGGGTAGTTACCGCCGGCGGCGAGGCTGGAATGACCCCGGTGAGTCGTGACATTGTGTTACTCACGATCCTGGACAGGCCAATGAGGAACAGCATTGACGAGGTCGGACCATTTTACCTGGCGCACACGATCTAGCGAACGCGTGTCGCACATTTTCTGCACCACCTGCCGGAATACACACCCGTAACGCGGTGCATCGTGACTTCGAAATACCGGCATGGTCTGTGACCGGTTGCATTCACCGCCGTCGGGCAGCAATTTGCAGTTTGCACTTGGCATGTAAACAGTGAGTTTTCAGTGTGAGGCATCCAAGATGCCTGACAAACACAAACATATATCGTCACTATTGCCCGCCCCAGATTTCCTTTCATGGGGTGCATGGTCATTGATGGTTGAGCGCCAATACTATATCAGTGCCTCAACTTATATACCTTGTAGACCTAGCCGCCGTCCTACACATAACATCAACCACTCGTAGGCAAAGATGGAGTCTAGCCAAACCGACAATACTGTCCATTTTCAAGGGAGCCAGAATCACCCCCACCAACACCAGCACCATAATGGAGTCGGCCGGCGGCAAAGACCCCAAATAGTAGAGCGCATACCCGTTGCCCTAAAGAGCCATTTTGTTGCTGCCATCGCCGAGTTTGTCGGAACGTTCCTGTTCCTCCTTTTCGCTTTTGGCGGGACCAACGCGGTGAACTCGGCACCGGACGAGGGGCAGCCAGAAGACCTCTCTGCCAACCCGGCTCGACTCCTATTCATCAGTCTTTGCTTCGGCATGAGCCTTGCCGTCAACGCTTGGGTATTCTATAGGATCAGCGGCGGTCTCTTCAATCCCGCAGTCACGATCGGTCTTATGTCTATCGGTGCCGTGGGCGTTTTACGCGGCGTGATAGTGATCGTCAGCCAACTCATCGGCGGTATCGCGGCCGCTGCCGTGGTATCGGGTCTGCAACCTGGTGGGCTATACGTATCGACTACCTTGAGCCGTGATACGTCAGTTGTGCAAGGATTTTTCATCGAGGTATTCCTCACTGCGCAACTAGTCTTCACAATCCTCATGCTGGCGGTCGAGAAGCATCGCAGTACTCCCCTAGCACCTGTCGGTATCGGACTTGCGCTCTTTATTACGCAGATGATGTAAGTGGTTTAATTAGTTTCTGTACCCATCCCCCTGCCTCTCAAGTTGTAAAGGGTTGGCCATTAGTGCATATTAGTGCAGATTTTCGGAAGTTTACAGCATCTTTCTCCTTATAGGGGCGTATACTACACTGGCGGAAGCCTCAACCCAGCGCGGTCCTTTGGTCCTGCAGTCGTAACGGGGTCCTTCCCAACATATCATTGGATCTATTTCATAGGTCCCATCTTGGGCGCCCTACTTGCCTCCAGCTTCTACAAGGTCATTAAAGTCCTAGACTACGAGACCGTCAACCCAGGCCAAGATGACGACGGGCTCGGAGAAACCATGACACGGTATACTGACAGCCCCGCGGGTAAGGGCCATGGTAATAATGCTTCTGGTAGCCAAGGAGCTTACGGTGCAGGTCCAAGCGTGGAGGCTGGTCCCAGCGAGTAATTCCTAATTCCCAGAAACTTTAGCAGTAAGATGCGATAAGATGGAAGTACCTACTTAGACACCCTGGCCTTCTGTCGTTACTATCCCTTCTTACTGACCAGAAGCTAATTAAAGTTTCGCTTACGGGTCACTGAAGCCGGTCATCCCTCTTTCCTTCACAGGTATCCCAGGCTGTTGGATGAGCAGGTCATCGACTTTACATCGCCTTACCCCCTCATCTCGTTTGTTAGTTGTTTCTCTATAGCAATTAGGTAGTTGGGAGCGCGAGTATGCTAGTTGCCATAAATTTTTAGCTGAAGGGTTAATAGCCCTGATAATGCCAGCATCGGTAGCAAACAGTGGTTTGGGCGGCGGATATCATAATTATACCGCTACTCTGTGAACTCTCTTGTTTTGCATTAAGATATCTATATTGTACCCAAAATTTACATTAAAACCTGCAGAAATATTTTCCAGTCGCTATATTCTGATTTTGTGGACGAGTGGCCTCCAAGTCCCGTGATCACCACTGCCTGAACCACCCAATGCCCCCTACTACTGCCACAGCGGTGCCTCACGACGTTAGCGGGGAAGTAAGTAGTATGAAATGCCGCATGGCCCTTAAGTACACCTCGCATACTTACCACCAGACTATAGGTGTCAGCCCATGGCTACGAGTGTTGCTCTACTACTACAAACTAGCAGGTGCGCGGGTGAAAAGGGGTACTCACTCACAACTGCCGTTGGTCGTCGAACACGAAAGCTGCGTCCCTTGCGTAAATAGACATATGAGTTATATTTACGAGCATGTGCGAACGAGTATCTTGATTCCATTCTAATTTTCCTCGCTCAGGTTCACTCGGAGTTCGCCGTCGTTGTTGACTGAAGAGTTAATTTATGATGACATATCCGAATATTGCGTATTCTCTGAGCATAACATGCCGCTAGTTGCTTAAGCTCCAGCAGCACCTGTCCCTAAAACACTCTGGGAGTAATTCTGGTAGACAGCTAACGTGCTATCGCGTCTTTACACCCTACCCGCGCCGAAAGCATTGGTTAACCACCTACAGACTGCCGTAGTGTTTCTCACTTTGAACCACTGTCCCTAGACTTTTCTCATTATGTGAGGTAGGAGCAAAAGCCTATAATTACTGCATGGTTTCCCGCAGGTGGGTTTCCTGCCTACTGAGCCTAACTCATCACGAGAAGGCATTAACCGATGTTGGCCGATATACTGGGTCGAAGAAACCAAACCATACAAGTAGCAAAAGCCTCATGCAGATACAAACTCGATATTAGAAAATAGTTCCTATATTTTTAGGGCACTTTCTTAATGGAAGGCTCCGTATGGGCAGCTCAGGAGGTAGGCGTTAACTAGCAAGTAGTGGTTAGCAATATACGGAACTCCTGTAAGTCCTTTTTAGATTTCCGAGGTTTACTTTTAGTTCAGAGTTGCAGGTTCTGTTGCCACTGTAAGATATTTTCTTTCCCTACGTTATAAATGCTGTAGGGTCGTCCCTCCTCCCGTCCACTAAGTTCATCCAGTTAACCTCGACTCAGGTACCATTCATCTCAGCATTGCCTACCTACCTACTTACACACTTTTGCCCATCCTCAACTTATTACCTTGAAACCCTACATAAATTGCATCATCTTTCAAGCATAAATATCATTGTCAAAGAGCGGGACGCTTGCCAGTAGTCACAAGTTGTACAATTTCTTGGACCGTTTAGGCAGGATTACCTACGATACGAGAGACAGCAAGCGTGCACGATGGCAAACCAGCGCCATCCGTTCGACCCATCGGACCCTATCTTTGACGCACCTGGCTTTGAATTCGATGAGGAAGCACTGTACGTTCAGGACGGACCAAACTACCAGCCAGGTGAACAAGATGTTTCCATGGGTCCGACTAGAGACCAAGCAGGCGTTTCTAATCCTACCTCGGACGACGGACCCAACTACCAGCCAGGTGAACAAGATGTTTCCATGGGTCCGACTGGAGACCAAGCAGGTGTTTCTAATCCTACCTCGGACGACGGGCCAACTCCGGGCGAAAATCCCGCCCAAGCCAACGATCCCCCGAGCCTGATCGAGCAGTTAATCAACTTTGGCCGCAAGATCGAGAGCATCCTGATCATCCTAGTCCCTAGTCACCCTGAGACAGGCCGGAAATCAGACGAGTGTTTCTAGTCTAATCTAAGGCGGCGCGCGGATTCTTGGTGAGTGTCACCGATCAGAACTGCAACGCTAGCCCATAACACTACTGACAATAGCAGACCGTAGTCGAGCCGGCCGCCTTGACCTCTTATACAGTTCATACGTGTAATGGGACTGTGGTAGTGGGCTTGTTTGCATACTGAGTTCGTAGGAGGATGCTAAGACTGTTATCCTTATCGTTGCTATTTAGTGTACAGGGTGGGCCTAGCCACCAGGGGGCATATTTTTATTCTTTACTTTCTCACATGTAGATGGCTTCAACCCGCTCACCGCCATGCCCATGCCATGCGTTCAATCAATTCTATTTACCCCTATTGATGTGCCTGCAATGACTAGGTCTCTTTAGGTGACGGTTATGTACACGTATGAGCAGCTATAAGCCGCGTAGTGTGTGGCATACCCAGATTCAATACTACGACCGTGTAATCTCAAATATATTACGGAGGGGCCAATTCAAGTGAAACTGAGAGCTCTGTTGATGGTAAGTAAAGGAGTAAAAAGCGGCGAGCTGGTCGACTCTTAACTAATATAATACAGGACTAACGGTGCTTTGCTATTCGAACTTCGCGTTTTCCGGTCCCAGACCGTTGCTCATCACCGCTATCATCCTCTCGGCTCCATCGGGCTGGAACTGCAGCCGCATAGCAGCATCCGTCTTGGCCGCCTCCTTGCCTGATCGGGCAAACATGCCTTTCTCGTAATCATGTAGCATCGCTGCTAAACTGTCGCTACCTGTTCTTCCGGCTTTGACACAGTTTACGATGCCGTCCGCCAGCTCCAAGGCATCCATCATCGCAGTGTTGACCCCCACACCGGCGAATGGGGTCATCAAGTGGGCTGCGTCACCCAGGAGAGTGAGTCCAGGTTGAGACACCCACGTAAGTCCGACAGGAAGCATGTAGAGAGGGCGAAGGGCCGGTTTGTCAGTCATGGCAAGAAAGATACGCTTTGCCTCCGGGAACCAATTGCCAAAATGCCTCTCTACGAACTTTTCTCTCGTCTGCCCGTCGGCCCAGTCAATTTCCTCTGTCTCGCCTCCGTCGTCTCCCAACCCGAGTAGCTCCCTGGCGGTAGGTGGAGTCTTCGAGTCTGTCTTAACACAACCAAAACACCTTGCTTGTGCGCCGCGGCCCTGTCCACTACGTTGGAACAGAAACGCACTGTTCTCGTCCCACATGAAGCAATTGCCGAGGCCGATGAAGGCAGATACATCGGGAGCGGTCTCGTCGACACGGTCGAGCCAGACATCAAGAGCAGTGATGCCCGAGAAGAAGGGTTGCTGATCGGTAAGGAGGCGGCGAGTGCGCGACCATGCTCCGTCGGCCCCAACGACGAGATCGAAGGCCGGCGAGTGGGACCCGTCTTCGAGCTCGATCTTCCATCGCCTAGAGCCTTCGATGGGGAGTACAAAGGTGACTTTGGTGGCCCAGCGAATAGTATCTTTTGGGAGGCTGGCGATTAGGAGGTCTTTAAGTACCTGGCGATCGATCTCCGGTCGGCCTCGGATGAACTTGGCTTCACCCTCTATCGCTGGTTGTTGCTCCTCGTTCTCCTCATGGTCCCCGTTGTCGTCCCAGAGCGATGTTCCATCCTTCTTCAGGACTGTCGATTATAGTTAGCGTTTAGAAAGCCTTTTATTGCCCATATTAGAAAAGTAAAAAAATAAAAAAAATTATGTGATTACGAACTTCTCATAGCATCGCCTCCCACCCGCACAAAGCCCCGAAACTTGTCTAAGAGTCCGGCTGCGTCGAGGGCTTTCTGGCCCGAGTGATCATGAATATCAAGGGTGCCACCTTGCTTACGCGCGGTAGAGCTGCTGTCGCGCTCATAAACGGTACAAGGTATGCCATGGTGGTGCAGTATGCTGGCGAGCATCAATCCTCCGGGTCCAGCACCTATAACGGCGATTTTGGGTACAGGGGCAGCCATGGCTAAGATTAAGGAGATGTCAAATGAAAGAGGAATTTAGTTAGATCGTCAAATTCGGATGACTTAGATAGAAGAATAACTATTATGGCGGAAGGATAGACCATCTTTATATGTTTGTAGATAACTCCGACTCAGACGGACACCCGACTCTTGACACCGGAATTCCTGTGCGCCTAGTCATAACCAAAGATATACCAGTATATCCTTCACAGAAATGTGTCATCAAATAATCTCCGTCTTTCCAGGGGCTTTTTGGAATTAATAGGATTACATTGCGACTATTCTTATTGTATAAGCAGTTCAATTCCTTCCAGAGTTTGTAGGTTAGGGGGTGTCGGGCAGGTAAGCTAGCCCGATATTCTTTTCCATTAGGCTGCCTAATCATGATCTATTCCCCGCGAAGGGTCCGGACTCTGCAATAGCCCGACTCTTTCTTGCGTTTGTAGATTTTTTAGTATCGATGCTGTGGTTCAAGTGTCTTCTGACGGAATTGGGGATGTGGCAATCGGGTCCGAATACCAAGACTCGGGCCCGAGTCCGAGATTCATTACAACCCCTTTTGCGGTATGCTGTACATATCGGTAGGTTTGGCCAAACCCAGTGAGGGGAAAAAGTTTATAAAGATACCTAACCTTAGCGCAACATATGAACCCCAAATGCCTATGTTTTTCTTTGGCCGACCCCAATTATTGGAAAGTTTTGTTGCTTCCAAGTTTCCCGAACACGATATGGGCATGCACTTGGAAGTGAGTAGGTAGTGTAAGGAAAGGCAAAGCTTTCTACACAGGTAGTATCAGATAGTACCCTCGAAACGCTATTTCGGATACCTTTGCTTCTATTGGTCAAGAAAGTGTTTGCGAGAAGCTGATTGGCTAGAAACACTCTGTTGCAAGACCAGTACAACACTATTACTATATACATACTATAATTCGTGTGGCGCACATGTCTCGTAAAGGTCGAATAAAAGTTTGAATAACGTTTGAAGCAATAAAATGTTGGGCCTCAAGGGTTGGCAGTATATGGCTGCGTACATGGCTGCGTACATGGTCACCACAGCCCTCGAAAAGAGGGGCGGCGGCCGCGCGCTGGGGGAAGTTGAGCGGTTGACAGGACATACCTAAAGTGCTAAGAGCACTTTGATTTACAGCGTATTTTAGGGACAGCCCGCCTGGCACTACTAAGTCTTCATACTGATGATAGACTCAGATTCCGTATCGTTTCTAGCTCCCACCTAGGACGGTTTCGACAACAACTACCTATCCCGGAACAGAGAACAGAGTTTATATACCAATCAGCACCTTTGTTAGTAGCTACGTGCATACCTATCTCATTACTCTTTTCTTTTCGCTTCCATAACGTCTGATTCCGAGTGTTGTTGCCAGTACATAATCTATATCATATTTAGCTGTACAAAGGGACAGGGAAACAGCCTGTACTATATGTGCCCAGGTTAGTACCTTCTGTACAACACTTGCAGATATTTGGCTTCCTTCTACCTAACCTGCCAGAACAACAAACTATGCTGTATCACCTTGCTACACGGTGGCATTCCCACGTCCCGAGGGATTGGGAGTGATGGATCCACTGGACGAGCAATGCGAGCACTTAAGATACAGGTCACAGCCGGGGACCTAGACAAACGCTATCGATACCTGACGCTCCGCCTAGCTGAACATAGAGACACAGGTAGTCTGGGTAATCTGAACTGATTCGGCAAGTTTGATGCAGCAGCTCCAGAGTAGAACTAACAGAACAGATATTCAGTCTCGACGACCTACAAGATGGGGCTTTAGACCCCGAACTTAGCAGGATCGGGTAAGTTTGAACGCAGCAGGGACCAGAATAGAACTAACAGACAGATACACAACCTCGAGATGATGCAACGTCGACACCAATAGAAAGATGTGGAATCTGCCGTAGACTTTTTTCTTATGTGATATCGTACAGTCTACTTAGTAATAAACCCCCTCTGCCGCCAGCTAATCGCCGTTCGTCTAACATGCATTATCTTCGGCACATATGTAAACGTCAGGTAACATCCATCCATCAGTCGTCAAGTTGAAACCAACATTCATCCCACTTTATCCCCCGCGTTGTCGAGCACGGCGTACATGTCGACCTCGTTGGCGTATCTCCAGCCGACAGCCCACATGAAGTGTTTCCTAGTAATTTTAATAATTAACTAGTTAGTTATAACTATATAAAATATTTCAATATGAAATGTTTATACACGTAGACCCTGCAAGGGATATTAGATAACTACATATGCAAGTTCCGGGTGTCTATGATGGAAATGTGGGTCGTGGTATGCACTGTAAGGTCGTGCTTACTACCTATGCCGTCACTGCCTCTTTTATCCCATCTCCAGTTGAAGCCTCGGTTCAGCTTGGAACTGCAATTGCAACTGAAATAAAGCTTTTGGTTCAATGAATTGATGATCGCTAGCTACAGGGACTCAATATATTCCCTGCAAAAATTTCCCATTGTGGCCAGCAGAACGCATCGCTCGCAATGAACGCTTCACGCTCTCTGCCCTCAACGCCGCTTTTGCGGTCGCTCGCGTCGGGCTCACGTCTCTCATCCACGCCAGCACGTGCGCAACGTTTACGACAGTACCCTTCATCCGTTCAGTGTCGAACCTTCTGGCGTCACCAGCGGTCCGGCCATGTCGTCGAAAACCTCAATCTCAACCGCATGAGAAGTCAGTCCTATGACCACCACATACGGCGAAGGAATTTTCTGCTCTGCGGCGCTATAGCCGGTGTCATCGCCAGCTGCTACACTGCGTATTTACTTTCCGTCGCCATTCGAAAACGTACGAAACAGGACTCCGGCCTGCCCGACAAGGTGAACCCCTTCACCACCGAAGACGCATCGAAGCGCAAAACAGTAATACACGACGCCGAGGGCCGTGAGATCGTACCCACCGGCAACAGTGTGGTCCCCAGTTTCCCCCGCGTATTAGATCTCGCAATCGGGGCCGAGGAGGGACAGGAGAAGGTCAATGGCGTCCAATATACATTGGTTGGCTTGGGTGTGCGGACGGTGACTTTTATCGGAATTCAAGTCTACATGGTTGGATACTACGTTGCGACGCAGGATATCGCAGCGATACAGGCCAGACTGACCAAAGAAATCAACCCAATCGCAACCACTCTCATCGCGAGCGAGAAGGATGCTCTTCGCCAGGCTCTCCTTGATCCAGAGAGAGGCGAGGCTCTTTGGAACTCCATTTTGGAAGAAGTCCGTCCTCGCTCGGTATTCAGGATCGTGCCCGTGCGAGACACGGACTTCCACCACCTGAGAGATGGATTCGTGCGTGCCATCACGGCTCGCTCGCAAGGAAACAGTGCCGAGTTCGGCGACGAGGCGTTCGGGAACGCTATGAAGGATTTCAAGGCCTTGTTCAACCGCGGCAAGGTGCCTAAATCCCAAGAGATGCTTTTTTGCAGAGACTCTGCCGGAAATCTAATCATAACTTACAATGATGGTAAGACTGGTACGAGCACCATTGGTAAAGTGGATGATGAGCGGGTGTCGCGCCTGCTTTGGCTCAATTGGCTGGCTGGCAAGAACGTGGCTTCTGAGCCAGCACGCAAGAACATCGTCGAAGGCATCATGGAATTTGTAGAGCGGCCCATAGGGACCGTTGCTACTCAGGTTGTATGAGGCAGGCTTGTGAGAAAAGGGGGTTCTTGGCGCATGTACAAGTAGTGTAACAACGACAACTTCGCTCATACCTATTGTTGTATTATTTACCCTCTGAAGCCAGCCTACGCGGGCTCTGAAATCAATAATATGTGGTTAAAGAACTGCAATTGGAATTGCACTTCGCTAGTGGTAGCCTATTACCAAGTTTCACTTGAAGTTCTCTGAACATGGTCACGATATACGGGCCTAACTCAGAGGACCGAATGGTGAATACTAAATAAGTATTATATTCTTCTATTTCGCGGAGTATGATGTATCACGCGGACATCTCTGCTGCCTGCCAGAGTTGTCTCGATTCAAGTAACGCCGCCAACTCCGCCGGTTGCACCTGTCCATCCAATTCCGATGGCGAGAGTAGGTAGTATTGTGCCGGGTAGACGTGAGGGTTCTTCGCTTCTGGCGCGGAGGTCCATGGTCCTACAGCCGAATCCTGCATCTACATCTGCATATTTTGTTTTTGGAAACCATTTTTGGTTGTAAGGCTGACCAGGATCCAAGTAGGTAAGTAGGTAAGCATCACCTAGATCTGTCTCTATCTATATGCCTACTTTGCTTCGATGACAGTGCCCAAACGGACAAGAGAAGAAAGTAAGTACACATGATCAAAGTTTTCTCGTACAAGGCAAGCGAAACCTAAGAGACCATCACCCATGCTCGGAGCAAGGCTCGTAAGCGACTCAGGTCCTACCTAGGTAGCTCAACTATTCCCACTCTGTATGCACACTTTTGGTATTCTCTAACCTACTACTGCTGTATCTGGTATATCAAGTCGCTATATATAACACAGGGCTATAGATACAAAGATATGCCAAGAAAGTCGTCGCTCTTTTACTGTCATAGTGTTAGCTAAAGATGCCAGTCGTAAGGTACCATGCTTTTCCCTTCCGAACATGTACAAAAATATTGTCGATAAGATGAGCTCATCATCGGGGGTTACACCATCTCAGCATGTCACGCTGAAAGTATAGTCTCAGTAACGTCAACGCTACCACTATGGCCTTCACGACCTTACGCCATCGAAAAAATTGTCTAATCCACGACTCGTACTACTAAACGACCATAGCTACATTTCCACAACTCTTGGCCCTTCGTAACCAGTTATACTATAACTAACTAAGTAGATAAGAGGAGTTGGGCAAATACGGGGGTGGTTTTAAGTATCTGATTGAAGTTATATGCCGCAGATGATTAACATAGGTGTATGATTCTAATGTTTTGTGAGTTACATAGTCTATACTATTGTAATGTGACGAGTCCCCGTACTGCTGTTAAGGGGTAGGGGGGAATAGGGGGATAGGCACCAGGGAAAGCTAGCTTCTAGGCACGTCACGAGTGTTCTATCCTAGGACGGCTCAAAATACACACCCGGACGCATATGGGGATTCAGCTAGGGGTTGTTGTATAAGACTAGGGCATTGACTGAGTAATATTCTATGTGTATTGTATTGTGGCGTAGACCCCATATCTCATGAGCCGTAATTCTCAAAAGCTAGTCCCTGTGGTAAAAGGGGGTACCTATGCAATTTAGACAACTTCCAAAGTCAAATAAGGGGCATTGAGAATTAAGAACGATAGCCTCAGTGTCTGCCTTGCTCCTTGTCGACTCAACCTTCAAGATCTTCCTACGGGTGACCAAGCCGAATGAATCTTCCCATATGTCAGGTCCGAAACGGAAATTTACGTGTATGTAGACATTCGTAGACAGGATTGTCTAGCATTAGTTAACTGTGCTAATGAAAAGGAGTCGTGTTCTCTCTAGTTCTCTAAGCATACATGCCGGATATAACAGCACGTTGGGTATAAATATGCTGTCTCCTCCACGATTACCTCGTAGCCTTGTCATTCAGGGTGACCAAAAAGGGCTTGAAAAAATTCGCCTGCTCATGCGATACATAGATATCTTTGAGCCTCGACTATGTACACCTGGGATAGTAACGCCCAATAGCGCCCGCTACTCTATCCTATCGCTCTATACACGCTGACGTTCGTTACAACTTTGACGAAGATGGATTTTGTTCCCCATCTAGTCAAATAGCACCGGCCTCCTGAAGCAAGGACTTGAGCTCGCCGGCCTTAGCCTGGAGGTTCGAGTTGCCGCCAATGTGATTCTTGGCGATGTAGATGTTGGGAACGGTGCGCTGGCCGGAGATCTCGGCCAGGGCATTTTGGATCGCAGATCCGTCCGGCTCCTGGTCGAGCTCGATCGTAAAGTACTTGGCGCCGAATCTGTCTAGGAGGTCTTTGGTAGCCTTGCAATGGGGGCAGTACGACTTGGAGAAGACGGCTGTTGAGAGAATTACAAGTTAGCCAGGGTTCGCGCTTGCCGTCGAAAAAAGAAAAAAAGAAAAGGCCAGTCACTAGAGTATCGTTTCCGTTAGGGGGGACTTACCGACGGCATTCTCGTCGATGATATTCTGGGCTTTGGTCTTAGCGGCAGACATGGCTTCTGTTGATACCGAAGAAGTGAAAAAGCTGCGAATGAAGTTCATAGAGGAAGGGCTGCTTTGATGGAGGGGTCGCAAGTGAGGAAATAAGAGTAGACGGCGGGGTATTTGTATGAGGTACATATGTATGTAATTATTAGCGTCAGGGTGCGGGTAATAGGATGATATTCTCAAATCGGGAGGCGGAAAGGAGCGGCCAGCCAGTAAGAATTGTATTTGTCAGGCTGGAAAGCAGGAAGCAAACGAAGGCGTGATTCCAAAGACTCGGTGTTTTTTGTGGATCTTGTGAAGGTGTAATCGTTACAAAACATGTTGTACCTTCCTACTACTGTTTAATCCAACTACCTAGGTAGCATCTATCCACTTCACGTTAGTACAGTAACCTATGAGTGCTTGCGTCTGGGTCTATTAATACATCATTAACTACCTAGTACGTATTTTGCTGGCATTACTCCAGATAGATATGAGCGCTAAGGCTAAAAAGAGACAACGAGGAGGGAGATATCATACAGGTTCTGTACAGGTTTTGCGTCGCAAGATATAGTAGATAAACACTACCTATCAGCACTACTTACATATTACTGGTGTAGGTATGGAGTATTTAAGCAGAATACCTAGGTAACATACCTAGGTAGAATAGCATTGAATTATAAAGGCATCTTCTTCGAGGCTGTATCCTGCACATACCTAATTTGTCATCTCAGCCAATCTGTGTAGATCAGCAATGACGCAATAGCCTCGGGTTATGAGAGAGGAATCTACCTTAATACCTACAGTACCTACTATATTAAAAGAACCCTATCAGTCGTATCTATATTTCGGTATGCAGCAAAACCTTTGTCCTAAGTATTAGTTCCTAATTATACAGGAGTACAAGCGTGTTCAGGCTTCTCAAAAAAGGCCTAAGTAACTCTACGGATCTAGGTAGGGCAAAAGTTATAGATGCTTATGACACTATTTCAAATCTGGTGAGACGTACCCATACTAATTACGTCCGTGAGAAAATCGGTGGCATGTCTCTCATTTTGGCCACTTCCAGGGATAGTGCAGATACCGGACGGCTTAATCATCAAGCTCCCCCAGCTTAACCAGGTAGTGCCTTCGAAGGTTTGGCCCCCAAATTACCCAAATTGAGCCACTGATTGTTTGACACTTGGTCAACCTCGAGGACAAGATTACAGCAGTACATACTTAACCTAGACGAGATTAGGTACCCCCTTGCGTTCGGCCCCTCTGAAGACATACTTTTAGCACATATGCTGGCTATTGAGATAAGTTTGGATTTTCTTCAGTACTACTTCGGCGCGCCTATCCTAGCTATCCATCATTTTTCACACTAAAGAGTAGTACCAGCTTTCGCCCTTCCAACGGCCGAATAAAAGAAATTATTTTATCACACCTAGTTAGCTGATCAAAGAAAAATAAGTGCTGGTCTTCTTCAAGACTCTACTAACTGCTCGCTCTCGTATCTGGGAAACGCATATCTCACCACCGCCTAACCTATATGTTCATCGCGGATCGTACATCCTTACATCTCCTACGCTATCAAGTATCCAATAAGCTGCTCTGGTCACGGGGGAACCGGTGGCAGCAGCCAGAAGCCTACAGCATAACCTCTCACCACCTGACCTGAATAACGTGCAGTGACAACGCATCATTAGAGCGTCGCTTACATCCAATTCGAGGCCCATGCCGCCCGCGGAACTTGTTAGTCGATTGTCCTGCATATAGTACTAGCAGTAGGTAGTAGGTATGTACAGCCAGTGTGCCTTTGCTTTGCATCCCATTCAATTCCAATAGGTAGACATTCCACCTGTTGGTACAACAGTTGTACCCCTCTGGGATCTGCCCCACGATATCGACACCTGCCTTTGGAGCTAGGCCTCCTTGCTACTGGCGCTCGCCTTATTCTTTGGGGAGCCAAGAGGTGTCCTTATTGGATTCGAGTTACCTTCTTCTACCTATCGACGACTACTATTAGCCCTGTACCTAAAGTCCAAACGTCAGTAGTCTGATCAGACGGTCTTTATCTACGCGCTACTGCTGTGTAATACCTACAATACCCAGCAAACAGTTGTGTACCTATTGCGTAACTATCGCTGTACTTGCGCACTTCAGTTGGTCTCATGCGTCACTGGAATTTGTTGTGCAGCGATATCACTCCGAGCGCCCCTCTGAACAGTGCCTAATTCACCGTTCCAACAGGGTCTACAATATTCTTAGCTGCTATTCGATCACCTGTCACCAACCACAGCGACCCCTCTGGCTGTGTCTCCATCCACTCTGCATTCCGCAGTGGGAAAAAAACACACTTTCTGACTTACTCTCAGGCTGGGTGTCCTGGAGTTCCCAGGGCGACCCGATTCTCGTCAAAGTGGCTTCCAGTCAGGCTATATCGGCAACTTCTGGTGCCTTCCAGAATATCACCGCATTACTACCGCCGGCATTACAGACCTATCTCGTCACAACCCTGACTCACTTATCCGACGTCTTCGCCGGCCCCAACGAGTATCTCGAATCTAGAGGTGCCTCGCCGACCGCAGTCTACTCGACTCTCGCAGGTGCCGCCGCTATCGCACTACCCTTCCTGATGTCCCGCTACGGCTGGCCCTCGACGCGCGATGGCCTATCGCCTTTTGCCTCGCAAGCCAGTAGCCAAGATGGTCCGCATGTAACTGACGATGACTTCAGCTACATTACATCTGAAGATTTAGAGCAGTCCCTACAGGCTCCCGAGCGGACTTATGACCCATACAGCCGTCGGCAGCCACATAACACCCCGCCCGATGAAGAGGATGATGTCTTGTTGATTAAAAATAAGTCTTACACCTACACTGTACAGTTCCCTGCCTTTTCCATCGGCGATGGCAGGCTCACGGTCAGAGATGTTCGAGACCGTATCGGCCTCATAATGGACCTGAGTAACCGGCGGGCCAGCCGCATAAAAATGCTCTACAAAGGTCGGAATCTCAAAGAACCAGACTACCCTATTCGGGACTACGGCGTGAAGAACAACAGCGAAGTGCTGGTGGTCGTGCCTGAGGGCAGATTCTCTGATGATGAGAGTAGCAGTACCAATGAGGAAGCCGTTGTCGCAGAGGCGAGGGATGAGCATCGGGGCACAAAAAAGAGGAGGAATAAGAATGGCAAGAAGAAGCCCAAAACCCGGACACCGAAGGAAACCGTAGGAAATTTGGAGGTACCGGGACAAGCCGATGAAGAGAGCCGACGGCCAAGCCCCGATCCCTCGAGACATCCGTCTCGGGTACCGTCCCCTGCGGTACCCTCGGGGCCAATCGAGAAACTCGAGGCCATTAGATCTCACTTTGATGCGGAGCTTCTCCCTCTGTGCCAGAAATTTGTGCGCCACCCACCCAAAGAAACAAAGAAATTGGAAGATGAACACCGGAAAATCAGTGAGACAGTGATGCAACATGTGCTTTTGAAGCTTGACGAAGTTGACACTGGGGGAGACCCGGACATTCGTGCGAGAAGGAAAGACCTGGTAAACTACGTGCAGGGTATACTCAGGGAGATTGACGAACTATTGCCCGATACTGGCAGACCGAACAGGTGACGGCGCACGCCATATTGTGATTTGGCCGGTTGCGGAGTTTGGGTTAGGCCTTAGACTCGGAACTTGATTTCGACTCAACTACTTGAACAATATACGCATGTCCAGGTGTTATATAAATGGATGGCGATGAGATTTGGGTTGGTGATTGCCAGGAGATTATTCGAATGAGAATTCTTGATGTCGTCTAGAAACGTCAGGAGGTTCATAAGAAGGGTGTCTGGACCTATCGCACCGATTGAAGATTTCAAGCTATGTCATCAAACAGATCATGCTCAACATGTTCTATATCTATCTGTCCCACCAATTCCCTGTTTCGGGTACATTCTACCGAAAATGTTATGATATCCCCCGTGGTTCAGTGCCTGTAGAACTATATACCTACACGCTCGGAGCGAACTTGAGTATCTAGGCGGTTCTCTACGGAGAGGTGCTTAAATAATTACTCATAAACCTTTTTGATGATGAAGAGGTACATAAAGTTTCATGTCACTAGTAGTAGGTGCAATTAGGCACCAAGTAAACACAATCGGAGTTTATATACCTTAATGTATGCTGTGCAGCAGGTCAGCCGCTGGATGATCTTCTAGGTGGGGCACATGGTACTGTCTTATGTGCCTGTCTCTATTACCAAAGGCAATGGAGGTGGGTTAGCCACTGTGGCTTGCCTTCGTAGACCAAAAGCTTTGTACATCTGTAGAGGCTGGTAGGTTTGCTTAGCCCTAGAGCACGAGGCCACAAAAAACAGTTCTCGCTTCCATGGTCGCCCCACTATACCAAAACAGGACTAGTGACATTTGTACAGCGGGCACACTCTATGGATTGTGCGTTGCCCATAATTTTCTGGTGGCATCTCTTCTCCGCCTGCCGACCAACAACAACACATCACGGCCTTACTAACGACCACAGCAGAGGATTAATTCAATAGCTCCTTAGACGCATTCCGGTTGCGCTCTTGAGCTATTTTTCCTCCCAATCTTCACTCTCTTCCTTTTCCTTTCTGTTCACCACAAGTTCCCGCGGTGACGATTTGAAAAGATGTCGTCCTTCGAGCCCGTCGTAAGTGACTGAACCCAGATTTCACCAACCGTTCTGCTCGCGACAACCTCGCTTTTCTCGCTGGTATACTGGAAATATATTGCCAATTGCTGGGATGAGGATGGGAATAGCCATGATAAAGGCAGTCGCGAGTTGGAGGTCCAAAGGATTATGTGCTGGGAACTAATACTAATTTGAATTCCTTGCACCAGGTTGTCATTGATGGCAAAGGCCACCTCCTCGGCCGACTCGCCTCTATCGTCGCCAAGCAGCTCCTCAACGGCCAGAAGATTGTAATTGTTCGCTGCGAGGAGCTGAACATCTCTGGCGAGTTCTTCCGCGCCAAGCGTACGTCACCTCCAACGAACCTCATTTCGATCTCGCCCTGGCATTGCTTCGTTTCGATCTTGGTCGATATAGGCAGATGAGCGGAGTTGAATTTCTGTTGGCGACTGGGTGATGATGGATTGGAACTGATCTTGGGATTTTAGTCAAGTACCACGCCTACCTGCGCAAGCAGACCCGATTCAACCCGACCCGAGGTGGTATGTGCACCGCTCCGATTATTCCACGCTCCCGATACGAAGCGCTATCCCTGGGAACGAGGTTTATCTAACAAAGATCAGGTCCTTTCCACTTCCGAGCCCCGTCAAGAATCTTCTACAAGGCCGTCCGGGGCATGATTCCTCACAAGACTGCCCGAGGCGCCGCCGCCCTTGAGCGCCTAAAGGTCTTCGAGGGTGTCCCCCCCCCGTACGACAAGCAGAAGAAGATGGTGGTCCCCCAGGCTCTCCGAGTTCTCCGACTACAGCCCGGCCGAAAGTACTGCACTGTAGGCAGACTGAGCCACGAAGTTGGCTGGAAGTACCAGGACGTTGTTGCTCGGTATGTGGAATTTGATCTACGGGCGCAGAAGTTTCATGCCGGTCCTGAGACTGCATGCTGCCCGTCCTACTACCAACGGACGGATCTGCTGACTACCTCGCAGTTTGGAGGAACGCCGCAAGGCGAAGGGTGCCGCCTACTACGAGCGCAAGAAGCTGGCCCAGCGCCAACTAACCGAGGCCAAGAAGAACGCCAAAGTAGACAGCAAGACAGCCCAGACTCTCGAGTCTTTCGGCTATTAAATTGTCTTGTTTCAGCTGTCTGCATTTTTCCGATACACCAACAAAACCAAACAATCATCGTCTCATGGGACTTGCAACTAGATCCGGCGTGTGGGTTAGGGAAACTCGATCATAGCATTTACCTTTGTCGTTCCGCGCAATTCGAGGGAAAGGCAAGGGGGTCATAGGGTTGGGGATATGTCACTACTGGCTCCGGTCCTGTGTTCACGAATTTCGTCGTCTAGGCACCGAATGAAAATGAACCAAATCACGAACACACAACTGGCGAATCGGTTAATGTGTGATGAATAAATATGTCTACGGGCTAGCGCCTTTGAATTGTCTAGGAACAATTCGGGGGTGGTTTGCTAATAATTCAGGAGATTTCGTCCAGAAAATACCGAATTTGCGTTTCCAGATTCATCCGATCGGAATTGACGCCGAGCAACCCGTAAACATTGGTACTGTCGGAATCCCAACCCGAATCGACTGCTGGTTACCTGTCTCACCTTGGTCATCTTTTTCTCCTTTTGCCGAAACCGTCAAGTTGTGTCTGCAATATCGGGTAGTCTCCATTTCGACTGACATTTCGACTGATTATAATTGTGTGTTGTAGTTCCATGTGATAGGCGTTTGCGTCATGAACTGAGACCAGTTGTCCACAAGTGCGTAGCAGGTACAGCAGTCAAATGGGGCCGTCCAACTCCTATAGAGATCAGTGCATACAAAATTACACGTACTATCACCTTCATCCTAAGTGACTGAGGAGAAAAGTTGAGGGAAAAAAAGTGAGCAGATATAGGCTATTGGAGTTATTGACTCCGGGCATTGACCCGCGGGGCTGCCTTTCACATGCGCATATTTGTGTCTATCAATCCACTTTCCTCAGGTAGGAAAGAAGAAAGCGAAGCGCAGAAAACCAGTAGCGCTGTTAGGAATCGAACCCAACTCCACACTTATACTAACTTCTCTAGCAGACTGTTACAGTAGGTAGCAAATTTCGAGACTAATCTGATACCTACATGACCGCATTTGGTTCCGCTTACTGTACATTAACTGCATATACGAGTCACAGGCCGCAACCACGATTTATTATATATATCGACAGTTCTGTCTTCAAAGCCCCATAAATGAATGTACTCCAAGGTGTTGTCTATTTTATACTAAAAAGATATTATTCGGCTTTGTCCACCAAAGCTGTGGCTATGATACCTAATTAAAATTGAACGCTAGATGTCTTGATTATCTTGATATTTTTTTCCCTCGTCTATCTCATCTGTCCTGCTGACTCACGGTTGGGATTCCCGAGCTGAGTGCAGCTTGATCATGAGCGAAGGCTTTATGAGGCCTATATAGACATCTTGTTTTGCCCAGCCTTTTGATTCGGGCTGCAATTCAAAGTCGAATTCTAATAACAGATGGGCGAGGATCAAGCGCATCTCGATATTGGCCAAGCTATAAGCAAGTGAGTCCTCTGTTAGCGGATAATTACAAACCATGCTGCAGGTACCAGGGGATAAGTAAAGGGCGAAGGGGGAAGGGACGGATAGGTCTTACTTTCTTCCAATACAATTCCGGGGTCCAGTCATGAAAGGCTGAAGCGCCTCCCGTTTGTCATTGGCAAACTCGTCGCTCTCGGCAAGGAACCGCTCCGGGATAAACTCTTCAGGCCTGGCGAAGTTATACGGGGATCGGAAGCAGGCCCAATTCGGAATGCCGACTACAGTCCGGCCCGGGATAAACCGACCGCACACGATGCCGCCCTCGGGCGGGACCAGGCGCGGATGGCTAGTGGGCGCCGGCGGATAGATGCGCATCGACTCATCGAGGACCGCGGGCAGGTACTTGAGTTCGCTGAGTCTTGGCAGCGTAATCTCGCTATGGACGTGGAAGTGTGAGCGCACCTCGTCGACCAGCCGCTCGTACACGTGCGGGTTCGTCAGCATGTAGTACACAGTGCCGGCCAGGGCAGTGGCCGAGGTCTCACTGCCGGCGACGACTAGCAGGGGCAGGTTGCTCAGCACGTCCTTGGTGTCCAGGACGCCCTCCCGCTCGGCCTTGAGCAGGTGCTCGGCGAAGTCGGTATAGTCGAGCTTCTTCTGTCGCCGCCGCTCCAGCTTGTCGGCCGTGTACTGCATGTTGGCCTTGTACTCCTCGGTCACGTTCTTCGGGATGAAGCGCATGAACATGGGCACTAAACCCGGCGCCACCCGGCCTATCGCCCGCGTCCACGCCCAGAACTTTATCGTGCTGAAGATCATCTTTACCCACGGGTGGTAGTTGGATTTTGACAGACAGTCGAAGGACTCCGCGAATGCGAGATGGCCTACTATGTCAAAGGTTACGAACTGTGATCGTTTTGCTTCATTAGCAGGTGTCCAACTGCGCGAGACTCGGAGGTAGGGGGCCGGGGCGGGATGGACTCGTCTATACGTACGTTAAACCATCGTACTATATCGAGAGACTCGAGCCCCTGGCTCTTCAAACTGTCGACCAGCGACATGACATAGTTGTTGATGACGGCCTCCTGGCCGTAGAGTGCCTTGTCCGAGAAGGCATGCGACAAGATCCTCCTCAGCTTAGCGTGCTGCTCAGCCGGGGCGGAAAGGATGCTCGGATGAGCTGGGTTGTCGGAGAAGGTGGTAGAGGGGTCTTTCTCAAACTCGGGCTTGGTATGGCTGTAGATGTCTTTCCAAGCCTGGGCCTCAACGAAGGACAACTCATTGGGCGCCACCCGAACGACAGGGCCGTACTTCAGGTGCGCTCGGTGAAGCGCCTCGTGGTGGTCGCCCTTGGCGGCGTGGTACAGGTACCACAGAAGGCTCACGCTGGCCAGCCATGGCCCCGGGTAGGATCTTAGTGGATGGAAGAAACGGTTGTACACCAGACGCCCGACGAAGAGAAGCGCGGCCTTGGAAAAAGGGCTATGTTAGTCGACTGCCTAAAGGCCACCGGCGTTGACGTATACGGGGACATACAGCAGCGATAACAAGGAGCAACCGCCCTAACGAGGACCCTGCTCCAATCATCTTTTTTTCTAGTCTCTAGAGTTCCGCAAGATTGTGAAGCAACCAGAACAAAGGGATAAACTTGTCCAGTTGGAAAGGGCTTTATTTCCTGCTTATGTATAGAATTTCTTTCCCTCGGGAAGGGATACCTATCTATACTCGAGCCCGTGGAACGCCGGGAAGGGGTACTGTCTGATAATCTGTTATGGTTAGGTTAAGTCAGAATTAGCTCTCAGGTTTAAAGTCTGGTGTTAAATTTCTGCCTGTTGCGAGCGGGTTTAATCGAAGCTATGGATGATGCGGTGGGACAGGAACAGAGTTGATCGACGATGAAAAGATCCGGTCCAGAGTGGCCACCCACGGTGCTTTTTATGCCCGCTTTTCTCGTGAAACATGAATCGATTACGGTACCTATTCTTCAGAAGAAGGATTCTCTGCGAAAGCCCCAAATATCACATTGTATCGCTTATTGTATTTGGTCTCGAATGATACAAGGCTACCTACATACATACTGGCTGCATTACAGGCGATAGACAAGAGAAAAGCGACAGGTATCAGTTATCAGGCATTCTCGTACAGCAAGCAGTGCCATGTAGGATGTGACGAGATAAAAAAATCCAAGAAAAATTGTTATGTAGGTACTCACTTACATTAAAAAATAAAAAAAAGTACCTGCATACTTACTACACAGCACGCACACACATGTCGCTAAATGAAAAGTAAATACATATACTTAGGTAGGTAATCATAAACACCGTTTGCATTTCCTTCAGGTATGTATAGACCCGTGCCGTAATCACTAAATTGTAGGTTAGGTGGCACCCCTAATACTTTGTATACATGTAAGTAATCACGAAAGGATCAGATAAACCTGGCATAACCTAGACATGGTTCTGGGGGAAAATCCCTGCGGCAGTATTTTGGTTATGTACGACATTCAACATATCTATTTGCTCGATGAACCAGGGTAGGTATCCAAAGTAGGGAGACCATAGAGGGCGATAGAGGATGTGAGTAAGCCTGGAATGCTGTAGGTAATAGTAGTGGCTATATGCATATGGGCTGTTGTTAGCTAGGTTAGGACTCAGCCGAAGTCCCTTTCTTTCAAAACCGCTCCGTGAAGTTCTAAACTTTTTCCCAAGCTAAGGAGACATCTGTAGGCAAGGACAGATGAAAAGTACGTGTTATATGTTAGGCATCTACCTGTTCACCTACGTTGTATGTAATAGGCATGTTGTCTGTTTGACCGGGCTTACCCTCACCAACGGCCTCCTCCCTTGTAATGCAAACAGTCGTAATGTCACAGGTGGGAAACCTGTTTGATAGAGCACAGCATACTATTAGGATACTAAGATCTGATTACCTTATACCCAAGATATCGACTGCCGCTTACGTCGATGCCCACAATAAAGGACGTCCTTGTCCAAGCTCTCCTCCAACGACGCCGCAACCCAACCTCAATGAGGCTCATCCTTCCGAGATCCGGACTTGGAGAGGAAACCCGGGCACCGATGTTCTGACGAAAGCAGGACCTTACTTACTAACATCTACCCAAAGTTATTGCAGTTGCTTAGGCGGCACACCTAGATAAAGAATGCACACTTCATATATCTCTTCTTGGCTGGTATTATGAAGCTGTAGGTAGCCGTCGACGATATGATTACAAGCCGAATAGTGCGGGCTACCCACATACGATATCTACTACCCTCATATAGGTGCTACCTATAATGCGAAGAAGCTCAGATGAAAAAGAGGGTACTTTCTCTCTCTCTCTCTCTCTCTCTCTTCTTTCCCAATGCTCTTAAAGGTAAGCATCACATGCGTGCCACTCACCTATTCCCTGGTCCTGATCTATTTCCCGCTTATATAGGCAGAAGCGACTAAAGCTGTTAACCCGCCTGATACTTAAAGAAAGATTCCGTCTTCTGACGTTTTCATAGGCTGCTCTACGGACGATCTGTTGGCATAAGTATGCCCTGGTTTTAGAGCATTTTTAATCCAAGGCTATAACTTATACATTGTTAGTACCGTGACTAGGGTTTATGTCCGCGGTAAACTCCAAACTCCCCAGGAATCAGACCCTGAAAAACCCCAATAGGTACATAATTGACCCAAATACCAGGCAGGGGCTAACTACGTACAAGTATATGCGTCTACAACAGGTAATATATGTTACGCAGTTGGTCAAAAAGGGTGTGATGTAACGCTACATTATCTTACATCATGAAAATTTATATTCAGCATCATCGTCATCGTCATCTGAATAGAAAGATCAACAGTTTGCGGCGTTGCTCAAACATATTGTCAACACTTTGCGGTGCGGCAGCGCCCGTACGTAATACGATAGTTACCCGGTGGGTGGTACAGCCATACGATATGTTGGTAGGGTCCTAACCGTAGGCTGCAGGTAGTGGGCTGTATGGGGCGTGGCGTAGGCGGCACCTAGTTGATATCCCTCCGGCGTGTACATCTGTAAGGGCCGCAAGGGCACATGGCGAGCTCGCAACGGCTTACCACTCTGAGACATCCATTCCTAGGCCGGCCTCTAGCGGGGCTCGCTGCTCTCAATGCCCCTGCCCGTCATGAACCCAGCTTCCCTTGAGGACATCTGGGTGTCCAAGATGCTCGAACATGCCGCTGATATCTCGATCAGGCATCGTCGTCGTTCCCAATTCGTTCAAAATGCTGTACCTATGTACGTCAATGAACGATAACCACCCACGTCACTACGGCCGATCATTGCTGCTTCTTCGCTCCTTTCTGGCGGCATTTTCATACCAATCCCTGAATTAACCGCGCTCGGAATTGGCGGGTATGGCACTGTACTGACCTGTAGGGTCTTGTGCAATGCGCCGTATTAGCGTGGCTTGCATCAGGCGCGGGGGCAGCAGGACGAAAATGAGAAATGGGGGAAGACCCCTAAAAACTGCGACTTCTAAGCAGAACTAGAAGCAGTAATCCAGACACTCCATAGGACGTCACTGGACTGAACTGCGGGTCTCTCATGCTGTGTCCCCCTCCACTCTCTTCGAAGAGTCCCTACATGTTACATTGCGTTGTCGCACAGGCGAAATTATTAATGGAGGAGCGAAATTGCTGAGACCTACCAGCGCCGCATCGACAAGACACCATCCCATGCTAGGGTGCGAGGCGATGACATCTAATCCTGCATCAACCGTTATGGTTGTTGCTTTGTTGTGTATACTCAGCAAGCTTGAGCCGAACGTCAGAAGAGCAGCCCGTCCGAGATATTGATCATGACCTCCTTATCCCAAGAATTAGGCGAACCAATAGAGGAAATTTTCCTCGAGCGTAAGCAGCTGCATTGTAACCAACTTCAATTCTGGCAGCCCTTGTCTCTCAGTGTGGTCAGCACGGGGGCCAGGCCATAAAAGCTCCCTTACTGTATAATCGAGTCAACCTATGACAGAGGAGAATTTCGACTGTTGCTGGCCAACCAAAAGGAAATATCAGTCTGACTCCATCACCCTAGAAAAACTCATCGTTCCAATAGCTATGCCGGGAGAACAACCCGAAATACTTGGCAAAGCTATCAGGTCGTTCTGCTCTGGCTCGGAGGAATAAAGAGAGGGTTGTGTTTCTCCTTACATCATTGTCTACTGCAGATACATAGGCCAGGTACGTACGCAATTCTCAAATAAGATCCACTGTATCCTGTTGAAGAGCAAGAGAGTAGGATGGCATTGATGCAACCACTCACTTCTAGAACTATAAACGAATCGGCCCTACGGGAGAAGCTGTAAATAGACATCGTACGAATTTCCGTGCCTCATCGACTGCATATATACTTAGATGCCTGACGTCTAGCTGAGGCGTTGGCAACTCGACCTGCCTCCGAACGAGCCGTGCTTCTGTTCTGAGAATGGCGGTGTGGATTAGATACTAATCATTTCTTGCAAGATAACATTCTTTACAGCACGGCGGTCATGGAGCCTTTTACTTCAAGATTCGCATCATTTATCTCGCATATCACGGCCATATGCATAATATACAACGTGACAGTCCCCAACCAACCCAGGAAAAAGTCAGTTCTGCGGAGAGGGCCCCAACGGCGGCTGAATATAAACATATTTATGTCTCCCGCTTGTTCTACAGTATCAAGTGTAGCACTGAGCGTCTATGCTGCAGCAGAGACTACAGCTGACAACATCTCGCACGCGCAGATCCAGCGGGCATTGCGTTGCAAGAAACCTCATGTACTGCTGCGCCTGAGCTACGTGCCATCCCGGAGTCGCTATCGATGCAGATAGTGAACTGGCGTGTGACCTCACTCGTTGTATCTTTACCATCTATATCAGAGGGTGCTAGAGGCACGGCAACTAAATACCTGAGAGTGCAAGGCTAGGCGTGTTGACTCGAAGTCAACTCGAGTCAAGTCACTGAAACCTGGCAATATCAACTAATAACACATTGATATTTGGTAGCAAGTATTATTTTCCGAACATATTTCCTCCATGCCGTACACATATCCATGACCGTAGCCAGACGTGTGATGAACGAGAACCTGAAGCACATTCAAGTTGTGATACCCCGGCTCGATAACCCCAGCGTTATGGCCGTAACAGACAGACACCTCCGCCCGATGCCATGGTAGGTCCATCCCAAGGGACCATTCATATACATGTGTTTCGTTTCATTCATTCGTATCCTTAGCCCACATCCATAATCATGAGCATGAACATTATTATCCAGAGCCGTAAGTATGTAAGTGCTTTCGGTATATGAGAAAAGACAGCAGCGAAGATGAATGGACAAAAGAAAAGTAGAAAAGGAACGCTCTGGAAGAGTCAGTCAGTTCAGCAACACTATCTCGACCTGAAGAAGCCAAAGACGAACGTACCTCTAACTCAAACCCGGCAATGAGGCATCCAAAGGCACGACCCGAATAGTCGACAATTTCGATTTCGATTTTCCCGCACTCTTACGCTCAATTCCTAGGCGCTTTCTCTGAGCTCCCAGTCGAACTCCCCTCCTTATCCTCGCCCTCAGCATCAGCATCAGCACCAGCATCAGCATCAGTATACTCCCTAGCCAATCTCTCCTCAATCCTCCTCCTCTGCTCCTCAACCTTGGCCCTATTCCTCGCGTCCTTTTTCCTACGCCAGACATCCCTCTTCTCGGCCAACAAATACGGCGTCGCTTTCGTCACCGCCCATAAGCCCTTGAACCCTACACTCAAATGTGTAAGAGCTTGCCGGAAATGCGTCTTGGTCTCGCGGAGGGTTGTCCGCGCTAGTGTGGCGTTCTTGCGAGCCCGGTAGGCCTTCTCGGCCCGTTGGGCGCGCATGTATTGGTCTGAGGCCTGACGACGGGTTTCGATGAGCATGTTGATTGTGCCGCTGGATTTGTGGCGGGTATGTTGTTGTTGTTGAGTGGGGGACTGAGGAGAACTGGGTGGTGCCTTCTCCGTGGCGGCGGCGGCGGATTCTTTGGCCATTATGTTCGATGAGCGTGAAGTGAACATATGTGTGTATGTACGATATAGTAATAGTAGTAGTAGTAGTAGTAATAGTAGTGGTGGTACCGACGGTAGCTGCACTCAGAGATCTATGTCTGGTCAATTAATTATTACTGAATATAATATAAAGTTGGTAAGAATAAGGTCTTGCAAAAACACCCCAAAAATTATTGAAGCGAGGTAATGAAAGATATTTTCCTATAGCATTGAATATATCCCGAACCTACCTGTCTTTATATGATCGTCTCAGAATGAGATCGCTGACTCATTCCGATTTTCGTCCCCCGTATCCTTGAAGCATTAACACAGATAAAATCAATCATGCAGACCAAACTAGGAAGAGGACATCTACATCTTCCCCCTATTCTAATTTCTCTCTTTTTCATGCAAACAAAACAAAACATTCGATGAATGTTTCCCCGGGGTCTAGTCTTGCATAAAACATCATTTCAACATGGTGGAGCTCTCTTATGCTGTGGCCCTGCAGGCTGTTTGGGTGGGTAAAGTAAAAACAACACGACGTCAGTCGTTCATACATTCATTACCTAATAAGTCCCCATGTTATCTTCAAGTTTTGGAAGAGATTGGTGTCTCGTCCAGGTGCTGTGCTGTTTGCGTTGAGAATTTATGTTCATCATTCATCGCTTTCTGCGCTGTGGCACGGCCCCATTTAGAGGCGCTGGCTTTATGTTTGGTGGTGTTACAGATGTAGTTACATGACCGTATGTATACATACTTACGTAGTACTCGTGGTCGTTTTGTCGCCCAGCCATGACCCTGTCCTCCAATGGGATTGAGCATCTCCAGTGTGCGGTTCCCGAAAACAGTAATTCCCCAGCCCAGCCCAGCCAAGGCCGAGCCGAGTTTCCACTTCCGACCCCGAAGACCCAACACGTCAATACATCCTTCAACAGTTCCATATCGGCCGTGGTCTTAACCGGAGTCGCCGCGAAGACTACTCCCATGACCAGGAGTTGTCGTTGTCTCCGGATTCCATCGCATGTAGGGCCGCCAGGAATCCCTCTGCCATGATGTCGTCTAGAGTGCGCTCGTCGGCGCTCTTGACATATAGCCCCAGTGGGGAGGGCCTGCCATCTGCGTGACCGGGTTTGACTCTTGGGGGAAGCTTTTTTTCGCCACGGTCAATGGCTTTGATATCGACCAGAAGCTTTTTGCCGTAATGGTAAAGCACCACCACAATATCGGCCAGAGCGTGCAATAGGCGTTGCATGTATTTGAACCCAGACATGCCGGAAAGGCCAAGGCTGTGAGTGAGCATGCACTCCTCTAACTTGAAGACTGTCTGCAACAAGAGATTGCCTCGTACTAAGTTCTCGGCCTCGTCGAGAGAAGCTCGGTCTGCCGCTGTCATTAATGTCGCCCGGATCGCTTGGATGTCCATCGAGTTCTCCATACAGGCACGTCTGTACGCGATCTCATCGATGCGCTTAGCAGTGTCCTTAACATGATCTACCAAATTGACGCAAGTTATGAATATAGCGGTCCGTTCTTCGAGAGTCATCGCTGTTGACCTCTTGAAGTACCACAACGACACTGGTCGGAGATGTGCAATAAGGTAGGGACGCGGAATGGAGCTGGGGCAGTTAGCTACTAGCAAACTCTACAAGAGCCAGGTCAAGATCTAGGATTTAATCCGATGTTGATCGGGGTCTCCGGCGCGGAAAGCGATGCCACGGGGTACGGATTGCTCGTAGCAATTATTCCCTTACCGGCTTGCCTGCCCAAAGACACTATGACTTTGACTGATGATGGATTGCGACGCGAAATGCCCGAGGTTAACCGAGATTCAGTTTTGAGCGCGAAGGCTTAGTGAGGACCGCTTGGTGTACGGAGGTGTGCCCTGACAGAAAAACACTGCGATTTAGGGAGAGAGCTGTAGCATTAATACAATGCGTCCTTCGTTAGACAATGGTCAGACGATAGGTTCTTAGAGGCACACAACCTCGTTGTATTCAACATGGACCCCTCCCCTCCCTCTTTGCAAGGTTATTTACTAACTCACTTGAGGAGTGTCCTGGTTGTGCAAAAGACTAGTACTTATCTTGGATTGGTAGGGACACTGTAAGCTGCCGAAGGAATATAAGCCCTGCACTTAACCCTAATATTTCGGTATGGGACGCACCGTTGATGTTTTGTGGGATGTGCTTGGAGATGCTGCGGTGGCTGTTTGCGCAGATGGATTCTTCAGTTCCGGAACCAGACGAGTTAGTTGGTAGGCTTGACGGGAAAGACAGTGAAGAATATCAAGAACGCAAGTTGCGATTCTCAGCGTCTGGATATGTAAATGACTGATGATGGGATGCGCTTGGTCATAGCTCGCAGGATTAGCTCAAGGAAGGCAAGTAAGAAGACTCCTTGACTACTCGGTGGATAAGCTGCAAAGCTACAGCTTCATAATACGGCTGTCTCTACCTCAGCTACATGTACCCAGTTCTGATGTATCTCTCCCTGGCATATGCCGGCCCTCAACTACAAAACGTACATACGGCCAGCAGGTTCGCATGCTCCGCTTTTGCGTCAAGAAGCGTGGAGCTTCAGCAGTAATTGTGCTCGAACAGTTGGGAATCAGGTTTTCTCCGCTGGATGCAGCATGATGGAAAGCACCTGCTTTACGACGCGCGTTCTTAACGGCATATGTTGAGGTTACTCAAGGCAGGTGGGTGCCGGAAACTCCCTACCTACATACCTCGCTGCCTACATATTGTACATAACTGCTTACCAGCCTATCATACCATACTAGCTATAGCAGTAATTTACATATAGAGGTAAAGTTAACTTCAGTAGCACATGCACTACGGCTTACACTCAACACTGGATTGCTGTTAAAGTTCATGTTGAGAAGCCTGAATTCTGCAGCGGTGAATGCATCGTGATGTCGGTGCTGAGTGTTGTAGATAGTAGACTGCATGCAGAAATAGACAGGGGTAGTCCAGTCCGATACCAGCACACCTCATGTCCGTCTAGTCAGTCCGGTGAACACTTAAAGAACTATGTGCATACCAAAGCTCCGAGATGCTTACACGTGCGTCGAATTAGGTAGCAGCATGATACAGTGTAGAATTACTGGTAGCACATGAATCACCTGTGCCGAGAGGGAGTGTTTGCCTGAGGTTACGTGATCGGAGAGCTATTGTGCCGTTGCCAAGACCTAGACCCCCGGATGCTTTGCTGACAAACCATCAACCCAGCCATGCACATCACATATATTCTTGCCTGCGTCTCACCTCACTCACTTCACTGACCAGGCCTTTCTTTGTCTTCGTAAGGGGGTACATTTTCAGTACCTACGCCCTTGCAGGTTGCTGCCTCATACAGCTTACTTGTAGACCAGGATACCTTGAGAAAAACAAAATGAGTAGACAAGAAGGTAGTCTACCTGAAGCCGCTATGAGAAGTGCGGAGGAGGAGTTGCAGGTCAGGCCGACACCAAAACACCTACACTGCCTTGTTTCGTACTAACTGTTTTCACAGCGCCGCCGCGAACGTGGGAAGTTGTCACAGGCGAGGTTCCGCAAGAAACAAGCTCAAGAAATACAGGGAATGCGTGAGGAAAATGAAAACTTGAAGCTTGCTATTGCGGACATTATCAGTGCCACACGACATGGCAGTAGCCATAGATTATCCGGAACCATTCGTAATGCTGCCAAAATAGCCGGTCTTGAGGCTTCCGCCATAGGCGAGGAAAGTTGCGATAGTACCTATCCTGATAACCCCCGGGACGGCCTCACCGTCGGGGCCTCCCCAAGTCTCGTTCCACTATCACATAAGAAACATGGACAGGAGGAGGGACATAGCGCTGACGCATTGCCTTGCACATCATCAAGTCTGGAGAGTCAGCCAAACGTATCCGAACGGCAGGTGCATAGTCGAGCATGGAATCCATATTCCACAGCATCGAGGCGGAAGTCGGGATCCCGCTCTGGGCGTCTTAGCCCGCGATTAGACTACGGGATATGGATTGATGCTAGCAGTGCTGTGAGAGTATATGATCCGTCGCCCGCGATTGTCCCCTTTCTGGGGACTGGGAGGTACAAATTTGCGGGCCAAGTATTTTGGGCATGCACGGATTATTTGATCTCGCTTTGCCGCGTAGCTACAAAACCATGTTCACCATGCGAATGGTTCGACAATTCGCACGGGCATCGTCCCAGTCCTAAAGAAGCTGAAGCCCGCGTATGGAACATAATACAGCATACACCGCCGATAGGGAGCGTACGCCTGGCACTAACCCTGGCCGAAGCGCAGCTCGAATTCCGCGACAACGGGCATATTTACGGTGATAGTCCCGTAAGTGATAGAGAAACTGTTACTTTGCTGCAGCGAGATTTGGAGGCCAAGTATGCAGCGCTTGGCAAGGACATGAGTGTATGGATGAATGTGATGGAGCTTGAGAGACATGTACGACAGAAGCTCGGCAACGAGGCGTTTGGACGCCTGGAAAGAGCCATAGCGGCTTATAACACAAGAGTCCCCGGACCCATCGGGGAAGAATCACTAGCTAACCCTGAAGTGTGCATGGTCGTCAGGCTGCTCATTAAAAACCTAGCTGAGAGCTACGTCTGCTTCGGTGATGGGCCAAGGTGGAGAGTGGATAGCGTCTCTGCGCTGTTCAACGAAAACATGATAACATGATATCAGCTGGGGATGATGCTTAGGTGCGGGAGATACGGCCTAGATATCGACTTACAGCATTTGTCTTTGCCGGACCCGATCAAACATCTCGGAAGAAAGAGGCGTTAGAGATCAGGACACGAGATCAAATACAATCCGTTCTTATACCTGGACTCTAGGCTTACGTAGTCCTTGCAAAATTGTATTCGTACAACATTACTCATTTAGACTATTCCTAGCTTTAGGCTCTTCTATGGCGAATCGCAGAAACGAAGGTCCCGGGTTTATAGGGCTCCTGTCTTGACTATCGAGTTCTATTGTGGCGTGTAAAGATGACGCAAGGCGGCATGAAACAGTGTTTTTGCCCATCGTTAGTTGTGTGAGCTCAAATACTTACAGCTACCATTAAGGCAATCGTAGGACTTGTATGTTGAGTTGAAACATGCAACAAAAAGGGTTGGAGAGTATGGTAGATCAACGGGTGGGAATATTATATCGGCTTATTCGGTCCTACCCACGCGTCGTGCAGTTGTTGCAAGCAACTCGCGACCTTCGGTGCTACGTCTTGATCTATCTTCGCTTTCTGAGAAGGCGTCATTTTGCTTAGGACGTATTCAGAAACAATATCCGGTGTCCGCTCTTGAGGTCGACCGATACCGACAGCGATACGTTTCCATCGGTTGAGGGGTTGTTTCGATGCATCCAAGTACTTTTTTATGCTTTTAATGCCGTTGTGGCCGCGGGGACTGGCCTCCCAATTGATTGTTCTCACGCCACCAAAGGCGGCTTCTAGCTCGTCGTGTATAATAACCAAGCCCAGCTCTGATGGATCAAGGTTGTGTAGTTGTAGCATTTCCCTCCATGCTGCTCCAACCCAGGGACCGCAGTTGTTCATCATGGTCGGACTCTGGAGAAAAGTGAACAACTGACTCGATGAGGCCATGCATTGACGCTTGCCATATCGCTCGCGTGTAAAGGGGGGTTGGGCCGGGTGCAGGTATTTCTGGACGGCAGAGAGGGCAGCGTGGCCGGCTGAGTGAAGAGACTCGAAATACGGTGCTTGGTTCCCTATGCTGATCACTAAAAAGCGAGGGGGAGACATTGGGCCAAGTCTAAAGTAATAAACAGGTCAGAAAAAATTAATGAACGTGTTCGACTCCTTCTATTGAAACGAAATGCAAAGAATGCTAGTATACATCATGAAAGTAGGAGAATTAAAAAGGCAGGATCAGAAGCAACAAATGTTGGTATGGTTGATAAGTGAAGCGCAAATAAAATCTAGATCATCAACGTTACTACTCTAGGTACAGCAAGATACACGAGACGTAAATGGGTCCAGTAGAGGTACCTTACAGAAAGGCACCCTGGGGGATATGTACACATTGGGTAGGCACTCGACCAGCACAGATGCCTAAGGTACAAGAGGTGTACCTCTTTGTGGCTTGATCGTGGCTTATTCTCTGACCGGCTAGACATTGCCGGTGCTTCCCAGTTTAGCGCGTCTTGGCTTCTTCTAATGTGCTAGGAGAGACCGCTGTACACTGTACATTTTCCAGGCGCAGCCCCTCGCTGACGTCGCTCATCAGATCCTCCAGGTCAAGTAGGCCTGTTGCTTTATTTTCAAACCAGCTCGCTGCTAAGTAGCCAAGCCACATAAACCCAATGCTTGCTACATGACGAACATTCTCATTTGACAGCACGTAAACTGTCCATCTAGCTATTGGCACAAATAGTTTTCTTTAATCAATCGACTATTAGCCTTCGCCTACCACCTGCAGTGACCGAGTCACCTTCTTAACAATCTGCTCTACAACTTAGCTCACCTTAGTTTTGGCGCATCTCCCCCACTCCAACTTGGAAAAGATACCCGATCATAGCAACAGCCAAACGTACTTCAGTATAGTATAGAACCAAACGCTTCAACACCGTAAACATGTCGTGGGCAGGTATGTCAAATAACGTAAAGCGAAGGGCCCGCAGGGGCAGCGCCACAGAACATCAAAGTCGCTGACCTTATTGCAACATGCAGGGTTCAAGAAGAATGTCAACCGCGCGACGACGCAGGTCATGATGAAGACCGGTCATGTCGAGAAGACGAACGATCGAGATTATGAGGTCGAAGAGCGGCGCTTCCGGACGATGGAGACTGCGGCATTACGCTTACAAAAGGAGGCAAGGGGATACTTAGATTCACTGCGAGGTACAGCCTGTCTATCCTAGTCGCTCTAGATCGTCTAATTCAAGGCTAACGGATCGAAGCAATGACGGCGTCGCAGATGCGCATAGCCGAGACGATAGATGCGTTCTACGGCGATGCGGGCGCTAAGGATGGAGTCAGCAGAAGTTACAAACAAGCCGTAGAAGATCTAGATGCGGAGACCATTAAGGCTTTAGACGGCCCTTACAGGTATGAACATATGGCCGTCTTTCCCACTACTAGTGTCTGACTGAATCCTAGGACAACCGTTTTAGAACCCATTAGCCGATTCTGCGCCTACTTCCCCGACGTGAATGAATGTACGCCGCGCGAAACCTTCAGGTCCAAGGCCTCGAGCTTAAGCTGACGAAATGTTCAGGTATCAAGAAACGTGGTCATAAACTCCTCGACTACGATGCGCTCCGGGCAAAGGTGAAGAAGCTGGCCGAGAAACCAGATAAGGATGTCACAAAGCTACCTCGGACTGAGAAGGAAATGGAAATGGCCAAAGCGGCGTATGAGCAACTCAACGAGCAGCTGTCGAGCGAACTGCCCCAGTTGATCGATATGCGAGTACCATACCTAGATCCGAGTTTCGAGGCCCTCGTCAAGATCCAGCTTCGATTCTGCGCCGAGGCATACAGCAGGATGGCCCAGGTGCAACAATACCTTGATGCCGATACTAGGGAGCAATACGCACAAGGCCACCTCGACCAGAGGGTAGAACAGGTCTTGCAAGAGATCCGGGAACTAAGTATCAGCGGCACGGTGTAGATTTCGTGGCTCCATGTCCATTTTTATGTCCGGTTTAGGCGTTTCAAAGGGATCAATAGGAGCGGCAATGGGAAAGACATGTCTGTTTTTTTTATCTGGGTGGTATTTTGCATTACGTTACGCAGAGCTTTGCGGATGATGATTGATAGCGTACAAAGAAGCCTACGACGTCGGGAGAACCGAATCAATGTGCTGAAAACCTAATTTAGGAGCGCAACATCAGAGCGGTGTCCAATGCCCTATTGGTGCCGCTCTGCCATGGCTTATCAGCCGTTCAGGTCGCGTCCGGCCTTCCATTCTCACTTCTAGTCGTTGCAGCTGCCTAGTCTATCAATACATAGAAGTAAGAGCAGAAGCATTAAGCCAAGTGAGTCAAACGACAAGGCTTGATATTGATAGTACAGAGTGTACGAAAAACTTTGCCGAAAACCTGCTACAGATAGCAATGCCGTGCCGGAGTCTACCGATCGCCTTACAAGTCCCAAAATAAAACACTACTCAGCCGAGCGGACATTTTAATATCGATTGAATGCCTATCTTCCATTTGTTGCGGCCCGTTTAGCCGCAGCTCTTTGATCAATCTCAACCTAGGCCCTATGAGCCCAACTAGACATTTCCAGTCGTTCTATGTATGCTACTGATCTAGTTTTCACATACATTGATCGGACCGAACGCAGTGAAACGATTCAATAGGGGGAATGATCATATGTGGTTTCTAGGCCAGGTTTGTCACATGTATGTAGATCCTGATCAGACTGAGAAGCTCAGAGAATAGACCGTATAGAAGAATCTAAGCCACTTGATTCCGATTTTTCTTATATGTATGTACAAGCGCCATAATAGCAAGATGATCTTCATATTGCCTAGACCTTTTTTTTTTTTTTTTTTTTTTCTTTTTTTTTTTTTTTCCTTTTTTTTTCACCGACATTTGCTTTAAGAAGCTAATTTAGGCAGGTACCTACTTGCACAACAGGAGGTCGGATTTGTTTACTCAACCCAGATAACAGCACTCAAGCCATCTTCCTGCTGTTCCCTGCCGGGTGTAGCGACTTGGATGCTAGTGACCAAGTCGCCCAGCTTGCCAGTCGATGGGTCGCGCTTGATGATGGCGACATTACTGCTCGTCTGGCCGCCGACGGCGACGAGATTACCGGCCTTGTTGATCTGGAAGGTGCGCGGGAACCAGGCGTGCGCGTTGGTGGCCTCGATCCACGAGATCTCACCGGAGCTGGGGTCGATCTGGTACGTGGCGAGGGAGTCCTGTTGCTTGCCGAAGGTCTGGTCCGCGCGATTCGCCACGTAGACGTTGTTGCCCTTGACCTGCACCTCGGCGGCTTTGGATCCGTCCGGCAGCGCGCTCCCGGCCGTGTATGAGGGAAGCGTCTGCTTCTTGGTCAACGACATGCAGCCTCCCTCCGGGTAGGATACGGCCCACGACGTCACGGAGTTGCCCAGCTCGTTCACCGTGTACAGCATCTGGCCCTCTGTCGAGCCGCTCTTAGGCGCCCACCAAGCGCCGTGTCGCGGCCCGTCGCCGGCTCCCGTCTGGCCTGGCGCACAGGCCGTCAGGTTACCCGTGGAGGCGTCGATGCTGAAGATACGGACCAGGTCGGCGCCCAGATCGGGCACGATGATGAACTTGCCAGTAGGATCAACCTGTGCCGCATGGGGGTGAGGTGCGTTTTGGCGTGCGTTGGGACCCGGGGCCGACATGGTGAACTTCAACTTCTGCAGGGGCTTGTTGCCGTCCTTGAGCGGGAGAGTGTAGGTGGTGAGAGTGGAGGGGTCACTGTTGCACGTCGTTAGTCGTAAGGAAGGGGACTGGCCTGGCTCTAATTCTGGTAGGTTCACTTACTATTCGACCGTGGCGAGAAACTTCGAGCCTGCATACGGGCTGCCGTGGACACTCGCCCCCGATGAAGTTTGTTTTCCGGTTTGTGTTAAAGTTCCGTTCGTTCCTACGGTGAAAGAGGCCAGCACACCGCTGCCATACCAACTCTCGTCAACTGAATACACAGTCTTGGCGCCGGCGCCGGACTCGAGACCCAGCCAAGCAGGGAATGTCCCGGCACTAGTGGACGAAGTAATCGTCAGCGTGCTGTTATTGAACGCGAGCGAGTAGATCTTGCCCGTATAATGTGAGGCCAGCAGGTTGGCGCCTGACACGTGAGCCGGTAGGCTAAGCAGTGCCGGGATAATGAGTTGACTGAGCGACGGCATTTCGGTTTCTCGTCTCTTACAGCCAAGAACACATACAGTTGTATATCAGTAGAGAGTGAAAAAATATAAAAATAAAAATAAAAATTTCCAATAGAGGAGGTGAGGCGACACCCGCACTTACATGTTGTCCGTCAGGCCACCTCGTCGACGACAGAGAACATGCAAAGCGTGGAAACCACGGCTATGCGCAGCCTAAGCCCCATGCTCAATTCAGCTTTGGAGGAAAGCAGCATTCGGCTCCTTCCGGTGGATTGTGGACTGTGACCAATGCACATCCTAGAAGAAAGACATTAGTCTCAGGGGAAAGCAAGCGCGATGATAGAATCGTAACGTTGGGGTTGGTTCCGCGAGCGCAAAATGGAAATTCTCCGGAACTATTTCCCGATTGTGCCATGCCTTCGTCGGATGGGTGGAAACATGGAAGCCAAGTTAGAAGCTGACGGGGCCAATATAACTGGGCCGCCATCGCACATTCACCCGCGACTTGATTAAGGAGGTCCAGTCAACTGGGAATGCGGGGATGTCCTGCTTTCGGTTCTGCTGCAGTTCTCGGAGTGAATTGCCAACGCCATATATCCCAGACTCGTTCGGCGTTAATGTGGAGTGTTGATGGCACTGCACTGTTTTTTGTCGGTATATCGCCGCGAGGCCTGCATTGCTTCGCGTCATTGTTCTCTTTGCAAGTACGTACCCTGGTGGCAGTGGTACGAGTACTAGAGGTGGTAGGAGATAAGCAAATATGTCGCACGTAGTACTGCTGACGGGATAGTTCATCTGAATAGCCGTAGAGCAATATCTGTAAGCCACCCGGTAATTTTCCATATGGATCAACCCCAGGTATTGTACGAGATATGACGATCTCAGCTCAGTGCTACAAAGGCCGGGTAATTGCCTTGCCTGCGGCTTTCATGCACCATCAAACCACAAGCAACCACCCGCCGGCGGCCAGCGGCTAACTACTCGTGTGTGTGTGGTGTGTCAGCCAAGAGTCCAGATAATAAGCTTAAACATGACATGGCCGAACCGTTGATGAAGGAAATGAATGAATAGTGCTGGGATGGTCGAGGCACCCCGACTGCAACCATGGCGAGAGCGATGGCGCCAAACAAAGGACAGGGCGACGTAGTGCGCAGTCCCACGGATGTAACCACGACCATCTACCGAAACGGGGTGCCAATCCATCCTGGTGGTAATATGTTGATATCCAGAGCCTCGTGATGCCGCCAAATGGTCGCGCAGATCAGGTTCGAGCGGCTGTTGATGCGTCTAGATAGACGCCGCGCATATGACTGCCGACCTCATTCTAGGCGTATAGGCTGTATGCCAAGTCGTGTGTTCCCTCCAGCCCGATAACAAGCTGCCCTACCTTTGGCCATGAATCAATAGAATCAATAGTTGAGTGAAATTGGGAAGTGAGTCTAGCGCCTCGCTATTCATGCGCCAATCCAGCGCATCAATCTACAAAACCCCCACGGGACGAATGGGTAGGCAGTAAAACAACTCCCGCGAAGGAGGGTCAAGGCCGAATGGATATTAACTAATCGGAATATGTTACCGTCAGAAGCGCAATGCGTTCATCCATGCTGCCTTGGGTATGGCCGCTCACTGACATCTTACCATTAGTCGGTGAGATAATCGTGCGATACGGCTCGTAATCTCCGAAGAGTAAGGCCGCCAGCACTTGTCCATATAAACAATGTAAGACTTGAAAAGGAGCCTATCCCCGACCTTGTTGTGAAGCACGACTTCGTGAAAACCAACCTCAACCAACCTCCAAGGCTACCAAGATGCGAACGGCGATTTTTGGATTGGGCCTCCTCGTCGGGCTGTCTCAGGCAGCGGCGCTGAACAAGCGCGCCGTCCTGGCAGACTGCTTAGCACAGGCGGGGACATCTATTGACCAGATAGACTCGAAGGACTGGGAGATGGACACGAGGCCATTCAACTCCTTACTGCCTTACAAGCCCGATGTCGTCGCGGTCCCTACAACGGCGGAACAGATCCAGAGTGCCGTTGTATGCGGTGCACAGTCGGGATACAAGGTAACGCCAAAATGCGGCGGCCATAGCTACGGGTCGTATGGGTTGGGAGGCGAAGACGGACATCTCGTCATCCAGTTAGACCGCATGTATGCTGTCAAGCTGAACACCGAGACGAATATCGCCACAGTAGAGCCAGGCACGCGGCTAGGCCACCTTGCCGTGGAGCTGTGGGCGCAGGGTAAACGTGCCATCGCACATGGCACTTGTCCTGGGTAGGCGAACCCGGTCATCATAAATAGCTGTAGGCTAACCATTATACAGAGTCGGCATCGCTGGCCATGCTCTTCACGGCGGTTTTGGGCTAAGTTCCCATACCCACGGACTCGCGCTCGACTGGATTGCTGGGTTGAACATTGTATTGGCGAATGGAACTCTCGTCCACTGCTCGGCTAATGAGAACCCTGATCTATTCTGGGGCATGCTCGGCGCTGGGTCGAACTTCGGAGTAGTAACGTCGTTCGAGATGAATACATTTGCACCCCCGGCGAACTTGACCTGGTTCGTCGCCAATCTACCCCTGAAGAAAGAAAACGCCGTAGCTGGGCTATCTGCGCTTCAAGACTATGCTCTAAATACTATGCCGGCCGAATTGAACATGCGTGTCGTTGGAACCCAACGAAACACCCAGCTCGAGGGAATCTATTACGGCAACAAGACGGAACTCCAAGCTGCCTTAGCACCATTGTTGAACCAAACTGGGGGTAATATTTTACAATCAGGGACAACAGACTGGCCCGGGAGCTTGCAACACTTCGCGACTATGAGTCTCAACCAGACACACCCTCATAATGAGGTTTGTCCCCTTATTTACCTTAAAGTTCCAGGTTCAGTGCTTACTAAACTGACTATAGCAAGAGACATTTTACGGCAAAAGTCTCGAACTCAAAGGTCTGAGCGGAGCGGTCGCGCAGAACTTCGTCGATTATTGGTTCGACCACGCCAAAAACGTTTCGGGCGCCTGGTATTTCCAGCTTGACCTGCAAGGAGGCAAGAACTCGGCAGTCTGGAATGTAGACCATTCGATATCGTCGTACGCGCATCGCGACAAGCTATACATCCTACAGTTCTTCTACCGGTCGATGGCAAAGACAATCCCCCAGGATGCCGTCAAACTAGTCGACGAGTGGACGGTGGCGACAAGCAAATCTATTCCGCCAGCAGAACTGGGTATGTATATCAACTACCCGGATCTGTCGTTGGACCGGACGGCAGCCCAGAAGTTGTACTGGGGTAAGAGCATGCCGAGATTACAGCAGCTAAAGGCGGAACTCGACCCCAGGGAGCTGTTTTACTACCCCATCTCAGTCAACCCGGAAGCATCAGCGTAAGTCCGGGCGGAGTTTAGAAGAGGTTACCCATACATATCAGTGTTAAATTTGCATACTAGCATATGCATAAGCCACGGCATCCCTATAATGATACTTGTTAGCATATAATGCGAGAGCATAGAGATTATCCCCTTTGGCCTTCTTTCCCGGAGCTAATATCACTATTCTGCCTCGGGGTTTCCCTTCGAAGCTGATTCCCCTGGGCCAAGCATTCTGGTGTAGATTCTAGGAGGTCAGGTAGGCATGTATGTGAATTTGAATAGATGGGACCCTTGCTCAAGATTGGAAGCTCGAGTCCCCCCAGCTGCAGAGATGACTTGCGGCTGACGGCTCGTCAGCAACCGCCAAGGTCTGCCACGCAAAGAAGCTTAGTTTGGAGGTCCGTTCCTGGGAATTGCTGTGCCCTTCACTTTTCAGTTACATCGGCAGCTTCACTTACATATTGTTAATCATTTCGAGCAACCAGAACTCCTTCATCAGCGTCATAAAGCATTTTAGCCATTAATACTGAGACATAGAATATCACATCGTTCCTCACTGTATATATCTATCGAAGAAGTCTAGCCACCAGAATCAATTGCCGGGTGGTTTACCACTAGGTACCAACGTGTTTGCCTGGACTGCCATCCTAAATAATCGCCTTGGAGAAGGTTCCTTCTGAGAATTTCAGCATTGCGTACCCGAGCTGGCAGCTGGCCTCAACTCCACGGTTCACGATATCGTGCCATAATGATCTCCTTACCTGCGTATCACTAAAAACTCGTTGTAAATGAGTTCATTAAATCGCTTCCAAGCGTCATGGATAAACGCTATCCAAGAATCGAACTCTAACTGCTCTACTGACTTTCCTTCTTATCCTTGCTCAGACCCTCACTCACTGGTTTCTACTTCTCGTCCGCGCTCTTTCGAAGTAGGCACAGGTGCATCGATCTATACCTATTCACTACTTCCCGCAATTCTCCAGGCGAAAGAAGAAGTCATTCTAGTGACTTGTTTTTGGGCACCGTCCTCTACGCTCACGGCGTTGAGTGATACTCTCAAGCAGCTCGCCAGGCTACGGAAAGACTACTATAGCAGTCAGGAGCCGGCGCATATGGGCCATGAAGCTTTGCCGCCACTGAACATTCGCATATGTTTTTCATCTCGATCCTTTTTTCAAAAACTGTTCCACCCATCCTCTAAAGCGGGATATACGTACCCCCCCTCAAAGTGGGTGTCTCAACTGGGGTTACCCGATCCTAGGATACTAGAAGCAGGTCTCATTAACCTAGAAGTCAAAAGCTTGTTCTTTTTGCCCTTTAGCGTCATGCACCCCAAGTTCCTCATCATCGATCGCCATAGGGCATGGCTCCCCAGCTGCAACGTCTCACGGGCGCCCTGGTTAGAATGTTGTGTTGAGATTACGGGAGAGGCTGTAGCCAGCTTGCTAAGGTTCTATCACGGTGTCTGGGGTCAATACAAGGAGGATAGTACACGATTGCCAGTGACCGCCGACCTCGGGCGACAATTGGACGGAGTTGTTGACCTCCATAGAGTCGGTTTGACATCCATTCAAAGTCCAGCCCGCCGCCTCGTATCGCTCCAACTCGGTACTACGCCCACAATAATCTTGCCCTCGTCTCATCACCGGAACCCGCGGCTTCGCCCTCTTCCCTGGCAGCAATATCCACGCCCACCTTCAACACCATTGAACTGCGCTATCCTACGCCTCTTTGCTATGGCCGAGAAGAAGATATATCTGCAGACACCAAACCTAACGTCCGCAGCTGTTATTGATTCTTTGCTTGGAGCGTTAGACCGTGGCGTTGATGTGACTGTTGTCACGAGCAAAGGGATGATGGTGCTGGAACAATTACTTACCGGGGGCACTACCACCTCATGGTGTTTACGCTCCTTTATCAAACTTTATACGAAACGCCAGAGACAGTCCAGCAGGTCAGCCTCCGAAAGCACCGGTGATGATTCGAACGCCATGTCCGATTTGCAGTCTCAGTGTCCAAGTCTAGGGTCATTGGAAGTCTTCTATTTCCATCCTCTCCCAACAAACCAAAAGCTGAAGGTCCCTGAGGAGCCCGTACACTCCCACTTGAAGCTGACAATGGTCGATGACGAGTGGGTTGTTCTGGGATCTGGTAATATGGATAGAGCAAGCTGGTTTACAAGCCAGGAACTTGGTATTTTATTCCAATCCAAGGAGTTTGTAGCGGAAGTGGGGGACGCTGTCAGCCAAGCGCTCAGGGGGAGACTTACTCTTCTATTTACGTCAAAGAACGACCACGGCTCGAGCCCTAACTCAACAAGGCGATGAACTATCCTCCAGTATAGACAATTCAATCGATGGGCATCGAATAGCTGCCTCATGCCACCCGGAAGGATCCTCTACAAATTGCAAAAATAAAAATAAAAATAAAACCCGAAAACAACTAACCTAGGTACCTACCTAGTATGGACTGTACAATACCTTCGTGGTCACTCAGGCGGCTGATTAGCCGAGGTGAAAGTCAGGCAAAACGAATGTTGCTCCGGATCGGGAGCTATGTAGCTGCAAGCCTACCGCATCTTAGCGAGGGAGAAGCGGATCTAGTGCCTACGCCGGCTCTCAAAGAAAACACCCTCAAACCTATCAGATCACTTGATTACCTTCTTTTGCCAGCACAGTCTAGCCCAGAGGCCGAGTGAGGAACTAGCAAATTCATGTCCACACAAAGTAGGGTATGATGAGGCTTAAATCCCTTCGGCATGAGACAAGCGGATTTCTTCCGATTAGTGTGACCAAATTTCAGTTTGTCACCAAGGGCCTGGCTCACCCTGGTCCTCGGGCCTATCATCCCTGTCAATTCAGTGCTGGCCCCGCATTTATATTATTTTCTGATCGCTAAACGCGGTTGGCTTGTTAAATCTGGGCGACGACGTTCAATGGTTCATTAGGATTTCACATGTATAACACTCCGAAGAGAAGTTTCATCCACTATAGAGAAAATATATTGAACCCTATGCAGCCTCCTGCAGCACAGGATGGGGAATACTGGTCAATATAGATCGTCGCGAAAATAAGATCTTTAGTTCTTATGAATCTCGCGTTTCCAAAGATAAGGATAAGTATGACAGGCATGTCCTGCAGGGTTGTCTGCAGTTTTCCTATGTACGAGTATGACTAGCACGTGCAAATCAATTGTCAGGCTCAACAGTTGGCCACTTTTTGCAGGTCTCACCTCGGCCTCATCCTGTTAGTTGTCTGTTGGCCTATTGCATGCTTCTTATCGGGTATCACAAAAGAATGCCACTAGCAGCTATTCCCGGCACTCCTCATGCAATCAAAGTGGTTCGGCCTGCCTTCAGAGCCCTTATGACGGCTACTCACGCTGGCCTTGAGTTGTCCTACTATGTGGAAAATCAGAGGTGGGTGCTTTATAGCGGGCTGTAGCGGCTAACGTTAGCATCAAGGCCGATGGCTGCAAGTTTTATAATTAGTCGGTAGCGGTACGCCCAGATATTTGATACTGCAAACCACCCGTTTACCTGCTTACCCGAGTCTAGTCTCACCGATGTTACCACATCGCCACCAGGCCGGAACCGCTCCTGAGCCAGCCAAGACACTGGGATCGTCCTGTTGCTCCTGACCCTGTAGAAACAATAAACTTTGACTAGCGGATGATTCGCATAAGACCGAGATAGACCGCTGCGGAGGCGATCTGGGGAAGGTTGTTTCTGGATGTGATTTTGGCCCGCAGCCCTTCCACCTGGATGTTTTTCTGCTCTCGGCTCTCTTCTAAACAAGCTAGACAATCTTCGTACGGGACACAAGCGCTCTGTCCTTCACTTACCTCGACCCAGGAGCATCGTTCATGTGGTACGGTGATGTCAGAGGCTTAGCGTTGCCTTTGTTTTGACAGACTCGCAATTGTCCCAGCCTCGTTCTTTGTCTGATAGATACCCGCTAGGGTTTTTGAGGTAAAGTAATAAACCCCCATATTTCTATGTTCTTGATCGAATGGTTAGCTAACACAGAGACCCGAGTCTGTAACAGAGCACCGGTGCATAATCAACTAACAGCCCTTTGCGGATTGATCTCTACAAAGGGATTGTTTAACCCTGTCACACACCGCCTATCAGGATGGCGACCGACGTAGAAGCGTACAGACGTAGCAATGCACCAAAACCAGCAGACCATGGCAAAGTTGAGATGGAGCGTGCTGAGTCTATCGAGGTGGGCAAAATGGACGGCACCCATAGAAGCCTCAAGCCACGTCATATCCAGTTGATTGGTATTGGCGGTACAATCGGCACTATGCTTTACGTATCGATCGGCACAGTCCTTATCCAAGGCGGCCCGGCCAGTTTGTTCCTCGCCTTCAGTCTATGGTGTACGGTCATTCTCGCCGTGACTTTTTGTTTGGCAGAAATGGTGACTTACCTCCCTATCTCTTCGCCCTTCATTCGGCTTGCGGGACGCTACGTGGATGAGGCCTTCGGGTTTGCTGCTGGTTGGAACTTCTTCATTTTCGAAGCTGTTCTTGTACCCTTCGAGGTGACAGCATGTAATCTCATCATTAACTACTGGAGCGATATTGTCCCTATTGGCGGTATCATTGCTATTGTCATAGTGCTCTATGCACTCATCAACCTGTTGGCAGTCGAGTGGTATGGAGAGGCCGAGTTTTGGGCCGCGCTAGGCAAGGTGTTGCTCATAGTCGGTCTCCTAATCTTCACCTTTATCGTAGCGGTCGGTGGCAATCCTCAACGTGACCACTTCGGCTTTCGATACTGGTACGAACCAGGCGCTTTTGCCGAGTACTACACTACGGGCCCGCTCGGGCGATTTCAAGGTTTTCTACAATGTCTTATCTTCGCCTCTTTGGCCGTGGCTGGACCCGATTATGTTTCGATGGCAGCTGGCGAGGCAGAGAACCCTCGTGGGGTCCTCCCGAAAGCATTCAATGCCGTCTTCTACCGCCTGACTGCGTTCTTCTGCCTCGGCTCGCTCGCTGTCGGCGTACTCGTCCCCTATAACGACCCTGAGCTGAAGGCTGCCTATGCCGAAGGCAGGGCAGGCGCGGCGGCCTCACCTTACGTTGTCGCCATGAACAGATTGGGCATTCCCATTTTGCCACATATTGTGAATGCCCTCGTCTTGACAGCGGCTTTCTCCGCTGGGAACAGCTATGTGTACTGTGCGTCTCGATCGCTTTACGGCTTGGCTCTCGAAGGGAAGGCACCTAAGTTTTTCGCCAGATGTACGAAGAAAGGGGTACCTATCTACTGTGTCATCTTCGTCTTGCTCATAGCTCTCTTGGCTTTTCTACAAGTGAGCGAGGGCTCGGCTGTCGTCTTGGGCTGGTTCGTCAGCCTGATGACTGCATCGCAGCTGATTAATTACAGCGTTATCTGTGTTACATACCTCTGTTTTCACCGCGCCATGAACGCACAGGGTATCAGTCGAGACTCGCTGCCTTATAAGGCATATCTCCAACCTTACGCCGCCTACTACGCATTTGTAGCTACAACTGTGTTTATCTTTTTAGGTGGATATACTGTGTTCTTGCCAGGCAAATGGAACGTGCCAAGCTTCCTTTTCTCGTAGGTTTAACAACAACTGTCATAGAAGAGATGATCGGTGTTGCTAAGATTAATAGATATACTACTGTTGCTGCCTTCCCCATACTATACATTGGCTGGAAGACAGTTCACAAAACAAGTATAATGCCATCAGACAAGGTCGATTTGCAGCAGGACTTGGACGAAATCGAGGAATATTGTCAAAACTATATCTCAGCACCCCCGAGGTACGACATTTTCACCTACGCAAGCTAGACAGTGCTAACAAGTCCTTATAGGAACGCATACTCTAGATGGTTTAACAACCTTTTTAGCTAGCTTAGTGAAGTTCCCTAACTACGACATTCAGAACGGTTAATATGTGTAATTTACCAGCAAAAACATAGGTGGATTTGGCATGGTAGAGAAGGCGGCGTCCATGATACCCCATATATGTGGAGAAATACAACTAAGATAGAATCTGATAGGAGCAGTCAAAATTAAGTCTTACTCAAAGGTTGAGCAATATGGATTCGACATCATATGAAGCTTTTTAAGTCTATAATAACATCAAGTATAGGTCGAGTAACGTTATGTTACTAGACATATACATGAGATTATACGCAGAGGCCAAAATCATGCCTAGGGTTTTCTCTACGGTGGATAAGTATATATGCCAATTAAGCCTTTGTAATATATAGCGATTATTTCTTGGGCATAGATCTAAGCATAGACTCTGTATCAAGAAATTCTACATCGCCAACTCAGATGCGAAAATTGTGGCTTAAATGTAACCGGCTGTGGCGCCGCCAGTACCGTGAAAGCCACCTGCAGTCTCCAGAGACGGACCCAGAACTCAAATCGGAAGGTCCTCTGTAGAGTGAGCTTTCCCATGCATTAGAACAGATTACCTAACTAGTAGAGTACAGATATACATCTGTAGTGCGAAGACGCTGTACCTACCTTGCGCTAATGGATACCTCCACTTAACCTCATACAGGTAAAATGCTATGAGCTCTCCTTACAAAGGGGCGTCACAGTACGTACACTGTACATTTACATCGACTGCAACAGACACATGTCCACTCCAAGAAGTTCCATAATGTCTAGGTTAGAGGAGCAGGTATCCCATTACGAGTGTCGTGGCCGCAACTCTTGTGCTTGACCACAGTTCTCACTTATACCTGTTATTGTTGACTCAAAATTGCTGAATGGGCTATCTGTTCTCAGAACCCATCAGAACCTTGAGCTCCCTGTCCGCAGCATACATTTTGCGATTCTCCTGTTTATAAAGTAGTTCGTATAGCATTCAATACCAACCTAGCTATCTGCTTGCCATATCCTTTTTCTGCCTCTTCTTTACGACAACTTCTCCTGGTCTTTCCATTAAAGCGACTTCTATCCGTCGATCACCACTACTCCTACCCGTTAGAATTCGAAACCGAAGCGTGAAATCCTCCTTTCAACTCGACTACCTGACCAGCGACACCGGCACATAGCTACCGACAGACCGGCGCGCAATCCGTTCCATACATCTTACACCCTACGTACTACGTATTTAACAACCTAATCCCTCTACATAAAGCTATATAAACACAATGGTACGCAATTGCTTTGCCTCCGGGCTTCAATGTAACAGAACCGAGCAGGAGCAGTTTTCACAGGCTAACTCTCTGTCTTATTCCTACGACAACAGGCCCAGACCCTCGAGCAGCGCAGGCGGAACGCCAAATTCGTGAAGGAGCAAGACGCCCGCCGCGGCAAGGCTGAGGTAGACATCAAGAAGCGGAACAAGGAGGTATTTAAGTCGCCCATCTCGCCGTTCTGGCTCGGTAAGTTTTGTTGTTATCGAGTTTTCGACTTCCTAGCCCTTTTCTCTACTTTCTTTTGTACCTCATCTTTCCCTTGGCTTGAACCAATCTACTATCTGCAAAATAAAGTCACTAATACGAAGCTGATGGCCTTTTTTTGTTATCGTAGGTGTGCTCGGTTTCGTCGTATTCGGTGGTCTTCTCTTCGAAGTCCTCTCGCGCGTTTTCTTCTGATCGTAATTGTGGTCCCCATTTTCGTCATACAGTATACAAACAAGGAACGTAACATGCGCAAGAAGAGCTGGGCGGTATTTTGACTGGCCGGGCAACGCATTGACGGGGCAGGCCGTTCGAGTCATGTACCACGGCGCAATACGAACACTCGAAGGGGTTATCAGTAGCTTCTACTTATACGAGGATTCGGGGCAGGGCAGGGCAGGTCAAAACAGAACAGTCGCCCAGGGCATGCCGAGCTGTATACAAGTTGCAATTTTGCTTTGGTCTTTCGGAGCGGGATCTTTTTACATTGTCGCAGCCAGCCTTTGCGAACAGAAATTTCACTTTCACTTTGCATTACGCCCCGTGGCGCCGTTAAATAAAAAATCGGAGCATCTGCATCCTGACGGTTTTCATGATCTTTAACTATGGGTATCTGAACAGCAGAGAGCCGTTTCCAGTGCTCTGCCTGGCTTTCAATTTTTGCCCATGCCATGACACAGAATAGGTTCTGACCGAGCATTGTAGACTTCCCCTTGGGCAGACAACTACATCAATCTGATTTCCCTCTTTGGCTCATAGCAATAGGCAGCACATATGATTCGTACTAAGTCTGGTATAGTCTCCTTCTCCTGGGACACTGGATCTAGCTCATTAGGCTCCAAGTCCCCTTCTGCGGCTGTGCCCTTCTTCCTTCGTCTTCATTCCGATATCAAACTGACGCTCCAAATCGGATTGTACTTTCGCAATGTCAGCTTTGGATGATGATGTCGATGACGTCTGACCGGCACCAGATGCGCCATTGGCCTTCTTGGCTCCTAGAAGCCGTAGGAATTTCTGCTTTCTCCTCTCATCCCCGTCTAAGGCCGAGACGTTCCACTGCTCACCACCGTCAGTGTTGGCTGCACCATTCGTCGTCGTCGGCGCGGGCACGTACTTCTCAGCGGACTCCTGTTCCTTCTTTGCCTTTTTCTTCTTCTTGTCTTTCTTCTCCTTGGTGGCCTCGTCAACTGCAGCCTCTTCTTTAACATCTACAGCAGCATCATCGGTGGTATGCTCCTTTTTATGTTTCTTCTTCTTGTCCTTCTTCTCTTTGGATGCCTCGGCCTCTTTCTCCTCGTCGGATGTATGCTCTACCTTCCGTTTCTTGCTCTTGCCTTTAGGAGTTTCGACCTCCTCTATTACCTCTGCCTTGATATTTACGCCCATTGTGTCTCCGGAAGGCTCTTCAGCGGCGTTCTCCTCGGCCTCGCGCTTTCGCTTCTCTGCTTTTTTCTCTTTTCGCTTGCGCTTCTTCTCGGCCTCTTCGTCTTCGGCATGCTGTCCGTCAGCCGTGATGGATGGACCAATTTCTTGCTCCATAATTTGATCCAGGGCTTTCTCTTGTAGTTTTGCCTCTTCCTTCTTTTGTCTCTTTTCTGTCCTTGAGTCGGCTTCGGCTTTGTCTCCGTTGGCCGTCGCCGGTTCCTCAAGGGGAATATAGTCTGCGCCCTCGCCGTTCTCGTTCTTCAGCTTGTTCTTTACCTCTTCTTCCTGCTGTCGGTGACTTAGCGATCAAAGCTCAACAAGAGCACCGGGCTTATATACATGGAACCTAGATACGTACCTCTTTCATCTTGTCGAGAAGATCAGCCCGAGCCCTGGCCTTTTGCGCCTCGGCCCATAGTTTACGGGCCTGGGCCTCGAGCTTGTCGGCGCGGAGGCGCATCCGTTTGTTACGCTTCTCTTGCTTGTGAACTCGGTTGGCGATCTTCTTCTGCTTTTCCAGGGCTTTGCGTTTGGGTGTCCATTTTGCGGCGCGGTTACTGTTGGCCTTCCGTGCTTGCTTCGCTTCGGATTTGGCAGCTCGCTTCGCGCGGCGAACTTCAGCTCGGGCGAGACGTTGTTCTTGCTGTTTCTTGAGCTTCGCCTCTGGCCCTCGATTAGCAAAACACGATTGTGTACCGCGTGAGACGTTGTGGGCTTGAATATAATACCCTTATAATCCCCTTCCTGCCGGAGCCCAGCGGTGTCTGGCTTCACTTCCCAGCCTTCACCTTCCATTGTCGGAAGTGCAGAGCTTGCCGGTAAAAAATAGAATTTGTTCTAGCTTAAACTGATTATGATGCTTGAAATGATCTAGTTTTCAGCAATAATGCAGCGATGGTTGCAGTGGCGCAAATGATTAACCTAATATTTGCTGCGTATGCTGAAGACGATTCTGCCTCTCAAATAAAAAGTTAATACGGGCCAGCAATTCTGCCCTGTCTTGGTCGCGGGGCCACAAAGGCGGTGAAGGGGTAGCTTATAGTGCCAACGATTGTGGTAGGTACTGCCTACAGGCTCCACTACGTAGCGCACCTGCTACAACACGTAGATCTACTATTTTCTCGACGTTTGTTGGTAATAATGCTGAAAGGCAACTCCACATTGTGACCAGACCCATCTCACCAATGGTCCTTGTATTTTACCTCCCAGGGAGAGGATATATGGTACTGCCACGGCAAGCTCATATTGAAATATTTAACAAATTGCAAGGCCATAGGGCCATGACATCTTGTTTGACACTCTTATGGACAATTCGCCAGTGATATAACGTAACCTGTCCCAGGGATAGACTTGTCCAATATGGCGACCTACAGGCGTACGCCGCAGCCGGCTTCGCTTCCGAAGACGAGTATCCTGAATACACTGCGAGCCACGTCGATGGTGGAATCCAAAACTGTACTTCCTGCTGGTAATGCTTCCTTGTCTTCGGCTCGCAAGCTATACTGAACCCAGAGGCTGACATATATTCTCAGAGGTTGTAGTGTCTATTCTCGACTATTTGCCCATACCCGACCTCATGCGATTTGCAAGGACGTCTTCGCGTATGCGTGAAATGGTTTATGACGATACAAGATGGGTGGCAAGATTAAAAAGCATGGGCGTGTGGAGCGATTTAGAAGCGAAGAAAAGATTCGAAGAGGCTATGAAGAGGAAGCGTGATGCTGCCGCACGAGCAAATGCGAATGGGGCCCCTATTAGCAGCAAGGAGGAGAGCACAACTATTTTTGATGCCGCTTTAGAAGAGGAGCGGCGGATGGCGGAGGCCATTCGGCCTCAACGGCAGTCGGACACGGGAGTTGACGGCTTTGAAACCTTAACCCTAAACCCTGCGCCATCCAAATCTCCTTTCAAAGATCCTACAGCGCTTCTCGACGTCCTCAAGACCGTCCGTAGCGTACGAGGCCATGCCCGACAAGAATTCGCCAAGGTATACGGAGCTTTGGCGCCCTTCTATTTTGACCTTGCTAAAGCCAAAACTCATGCCGAGCCCGTCGTGTTCAAAGTTTTCCGAGATCCCGAGAGGCAGGCTCAGATGTTGTCTAATCTTCAAATTTTCAGCAAATGTGACTGGACCGATGGATGGTCCGAACGAGTCGAAAAGCTATCTAGCATGGTTGTCATCTTCGAAGGTGCCGTTTTGCGCGAGTTTGAGCAGGGCTATGAGTTTTGGGATATCGATGGCAGAATGCGGCGGTACGCTCACGTACTCTACTCGCTTAATGGGGGCACCGCAGCTACGGAACTCTTTGTTCAAAAACATCCAATCTTCAACGACCGTGAAAGTCTTGGGAATCCTATTGATTGCATTAACCAAGCCGCAAGGGACGACATTTCTCTGGACCCTTCGCGCGCATTTTTCGAATTACTCTTGCGGAAGCTGAACGAGCAAAGTGTCAACATAAGTCGCATATTTCCCCAGCCGGCTACCGTCTTTTGGTCGCTTGTAGATAAGGTCAGAGAAGACATCATCATGGAGTACATCACTCCACTACTTGATGAAATCCATGAGAGACATACTGCTGCTTATCTCAAGGCTGTGTCGGGCCTATTTGAGCAGTATATGCAATTTGTGCAGTCTCTAGACGCACCAAAAGGCTCCGAACTTTCGCTCAAAGATCATGCAAACACACTATGTCTCAAGGTTTTCGAACCACATATGGATTTGTATCTTCAAGAGGAGCTTGAAAACTTCACGGCCTATGCAGAACGCGAAGTTAGTAACTGGGAACAAAAACTGTCTGAGCAAGATGCTACAGTCGAATCGTTCTATATGGGGAGTTTCAGTCGCCAGGCAGACAAGAATGATTTCCTGAGCTCTTTCAAAAAAGTGGTGATGATGCCCGTATCCGTCCTTCCGAGCGCTTTTGGAAGCACTAAACCCACATCGGCTGTAGCCACCCCTAACCCGACGTTCCGTACGACATTACCCGACACTCCGGCCTCATCCCGGTCTCAGACACCTGGTCTAGGCAATAGCTCGGAGCGGTCGGGCAGCCCTTTGCCCGTTGAAGCTCCGAGCGACGAGTTGAAAGCGAAAGCAGCACTTATGGCGAACCGACTTGAAGGGATTAAAAGTCTCTTTAGCATCGAAGTCGCCTTAGATATAGTCCAAGCAGCTAAGGAGAGCTTAGGCCGAGCGGCCAAATTTGTCCAGTTGGGTGGCCAAGCTGGCGAAGAAGCTCGAGAACAATGCGAGGCCATCTTCGTGGCCTTGGTTAAGGTTCTCGGCCAGACGCACGTAAAGAATGGCTTCTCCAAAGCGGTCGACCATCTCTCGCGCTATAACCCCCGTGAGATAAGTGACCATAGCCAAACAGCCGTGGCACCACTTGTCATGTTCATTGAACTAGTCAATGTGGGTGATATCATCTCGCAAATGATTGAAGTATTCTATGAGCAACAGCTGGTGACACCCAAAATCGCCGATAAGAACGATTTTATGGATCCTGCTGGCTTGGCCAAGAAGAAATTTGAGCAGATGCTCGATGAGAACGTCGCTGCAGGGCTCAACAAAGGCATCGATGTGCTTATGGACGAGGTCGAGTATCTCTGCGCAACAACACAGCTTCCCACAGACTTTAACCCCGCGCCCTCATCCCAGGAGAACAAGGTGTCAAATGCTTCTGATATTGGTCCGACCATTACGGCTAGACGTATTACAGATTTAGTCTCGTCACATACGAAGATGCTAACCGGTAGCACAGAAAAGACTATGCTGGACGTTTTTAACGGCGAAGTTGGACTCCGCTTGTTCACAGCCCTGTGTAAGCACTTAAAGCGACAGCGCATCAGCACCGAAGGCGCTGTGAATCTGATCGCGGACATGACTCTGTACTTTGAATATATCAGGACGCTGAAGAATCAAGATCTGCTAGTATACTTCAAAGCGTTACGAGAGCTCAGCCAGATCTACTTGATCGATGCCAGGCACGCCAAAGAAATGGCAACAATCATCGCTGACGGTGACCGGTTTGGTGGCGTCTTCCGTGCCGAAGAAGTATATGAATACGCCGAAAGGCGGGCTGACTGGTACCAAGTCAAACGAGATGTTGAAAGGGCCATGTATGGACTAGAATGCGAGATTATGTGAGACTGTATCTAGAACTGGCGAAAAGCGCGCTGGCTGGTGCCATCTGGCGTAACGATTTCCGGCAACCGCTAGACATGCAACCTAAGCAAAGCAGGAACAGAAACATGTCGAGAATGACACCGTAACAATGCTCGGCACCTGTTAGCGCGGCTGTCGCTTAGACGTGTTGATTTCGCTTCTGTTTCTTCAAAGGCAGTGCAGTTAGCCGCCTCGCATATTCGCATGTTGAAGACATCTCAGAAACCGTTGTATTCCGGAGTCTGGTGAACGGGGGAGGCCGGCGACGGCAATGAGAACGACAACGACGCTGCACTGTCACCAGACCCTGAATCGCCAGAGTCGCACAGCATACCTGTTAAGCTCCTTAGTTCCTGGGATTGCCTGCCCAGAGATGCGGGACGGTACGATCTAAGCACCTAAGATGTCCCATGTCCCATGACCGGACCACCTTGCACACGCTGCCTATCTAAAGCGTGGTGGAGGCATTTCGTCGAGCGAAAGATAAAATGAGCTCTTGGGATCACTCGGCAGCCAGACTACTTCCGCAGGTGTTTGTCAGTCGGTGTCCGAAAAGGTCGGCGGTCGCTTCAACTATGAGCCTTCGGACAACCCCCAGCAAGCACCCTATCCCAACTATTCAATTGTTCCCTGTGTCTCGAGGAAATCCACATTGACGGTTGAGTATGATCATGTGAATGCCTTGCGGTTGTGAAGTGCGCCTGAGCTAAAATGGCAAGCATAGGAGCTATGTACCTATGGCGCCTTTTGTGGGCCACCAACGGAGCCAGTGGATGCAGGGGATACGCGGTAGTCGTTTATTCAACCTCCTAGACCACGTTGTTCAACCCGTCAATAATCAAATTAGCCCAGAGACGTTTTCTTTGATACCACGAGGACCTTGGTTTCGTCGTTCTGAAATACAACTCACAAGAATCTAATACAGCAATACATACTTAGGCAGGGAAGGCTAGAGGTCGCTAGATACACCAACAGCATAATTCGGTGTGAATAGGACTGCTGTGCTACAGCCCTTTTTGACCCATACTTGGATATCTAGCTCATGCTCCTCACTTTGTTACATAGCAGAATATTCGCCATATTCACAATAGTTGCGCGAGTTGGCAGCCTCAGGCTCAACGCTGGAGCGCCGCCTTTAGCGAATATGTAACAGGCCGTCTTAAGCGTCTGATGACATAATACAATAATCTTCAAGCCTGAGCTGAGCCAAGCTGAGATGCCAAAAGGGACAGGAGGGCCCTCCTTTTCCAAGAGTCGATGACAATTCCTAAAAATGACACCCCCAAGCGACACAGAAGCCAGAAGCAATATACATGGTGTCGGGTCCATCCACGAAACTAACTGTGTCTATATCATGGTAGGTGTGTCTGTCGAAGTGCAGTAGTCAGACTATCGACTTATCCCTTGTTGAGGGTGGGATGGGCCTGGGGCCAACTAACAACTTGTTATTTCGCAAAAGCACCTTGGCAAGGCAGAATGCCACCCCTCATGACAACTAAGGCCTGCCTAACTCTTAGCTTTTCGACTAGCCCCTGCATCTACATGCTAAGAAGTAGCCGTTCGCATTGGTGACTGTGCAGTAGCATGCACTGAATCTGTTGTACCTACAGTGTGTGAAGCCTCATATCATGAGATGTCATCGATTACCTACAGGCTGCAGCTGTATGCTATACGATTATGATCGACCGACTTGCTACATACCAGGTAGCTACCAAGGCAGGTACACCGTTGCAAGCAGACCATCTCAGCCTTATAATCCTCAGGTCTTATAATTATTATTAGGAGCTGAAGTCGATAACCCCCATGTCCACCAGTAACAGAGCTCAATTGATATCATGGCCATAGTCTTTGCGTCCGATGACAAGCATTCTCCAACAAGAATCTCAAATGAAAATTTCCAGTGAATTCCTCCAATGAGCTTGGTTCTCCAACAAGCACCAGAAGAAGGAGGTTGTGATCGAAGGTTAGATAGATCATTGTACTTGGATGTTTCCAACTTCATGCCGCTATTATATAACACGTCACGGGAGACTCTCGAATCAAACAATGACTAGTTTATAACAATTGCCCGCTACTAAAAGCTCATGATCCTCCTCTACCTAGTCTAGCAGATGCCCTAGTAGATGGATAGATAGATCGACAGGGAATTACATACAACTTCCCTGCAGAACACCTGCAAGCTCCCGCATACCTATCTCCTACACTGTATATGCACTGTACCCGCATGCTAACTCGCAAGTCTCTACGGAGTACCTATGGCATAGGTTCAGGTAGCCAGCCATCTGCTGCTGCGCTGCTAACCTTCGTATTAACAGACAACCTACAGCATGCTTCTACTACTTGCGAGAATGCGCCATTGCTCTATCCCAAGTAGCAACAATAATAAGAATGATAATGATAATAATAATAAATCAACGTCCCATACTATCCTCAGCTCCCCTTTACAGCTGAGGCCTATTCTATTTAGAACGCCGGACAATCTAGACTCTCCTTTATCGATGACATACTTTAATCTGGCCAGTAGCAGAAGCGCATGTCGACCCTGCAACGTTTGACCGTGTCAATATTTCCCTGGCAAGTATATTACCTACGCAACATTAGAATACTACCTATAAGAGCTTTAAAGTACACCATGTCATCATCTCATGCCATGCCCATGTGGGCATGGCATGGCACGGCATGGGCAAGAGCATCAGCGCGGGCGCGGGCGATCCACAAGCGCGGATGGTGTGTTAAGCGATAATGAGTTAGACGCCTTTCTACCTCCAAAGCTGCGCGCTGCTTAATGTACATACATCTACGGCTGTGAGTAGGTACGCGATACCTTACTTACCTAGACTCGGTTAGTCCACTTTATTTTATCAGCCTGCGCCGTTTGCGAATTGTTTCCAACACAGTCGCAACTAATCAGCGGAGCCGAGATCAAGCTAGCTTACCTTTTCTAGTCTCGAGAAAGACGGACAGACTAGACTACCTAGCATACTACCTCAGGTTAGGTAAGTGCCTCGTGTTTGTATACTGCTACCTACCGCAGGTATGGAGACCTGGGAGGAGAGTGTAGGCTGGTGAGCCCCTCCCCTCGCTTATCGAAGCCCAGCTTGATATTCATCTCATCAATGATCGCCCGAGTCGACTCCTATATCGGGAGAGGGCGAGATTCAAGGAGCGTTATACTGGGTATGTACCTACGTGCTGCGCATTTGCTGCGATGAAGAACACCCGCCCTTGGTGGAGGCCGCCCGAAGTAAATAAACATCAGCGACATTATTCACATCAACTCATATTTGGTCTACCTATTATTAGCCTAGCAGTCCTGCGTAGCAGCCTTCTTTGGCGTCACGCCGGTTGTGAGACCACGGCAGACAAACAGTGTTTTCTGTCGCTTAAAACCGATGACAACGTACCAGGACATCTCTTTTGCTGGTATGGGTTTGCGCTAGGTCATCTGAACCATGACAGATCTGTCCAAGACCATCAGCCACCTCATGCAGCGCGTGCCATTTTCCTCATCGGAGTCGGGGTTTCGTAGCCGCCCCACGCTCTGCTCTAAACCCACTAAGCTAAACCACAAGCCTGGTACTTCCAGTTCAACAAGGTTGTCTCCCCCCTGACCCGTTATACATACCCTACCGCTGTACATCTGTACTTGTCATCAATATCATGCCGGTGCTGGCCACCACCCAACTAAATGCCTGCCTACGTACCCGGATGTCAACAAGGGACAGGAGAAACCAAGGACCGGAAGAAAAAGAATTGACAAAAATGGCGATACGCAAACACATGGCAATCCTCTCGCCCAGACCCTTACCGGTATTTCTCGTTTGGAGTTTCGTTGTTTCTTACCCGTTCCGGCTTAGAAACCAGCCGTGTTTCGTTCACATCTTCCCGCTAACTCAAGAATCCAAGGGACCTGCCTCCTCCATACTACTTAGTAGCGGTAGTAGTAGTAGTAGTACATGGCTGCTTCTCCATGTGCTCTTTGCTTGCCACCATATCTACTTACTTAGTCAAGGTATATTTACCGTACACGGTACTTACCCTATCTAGGTATCCGCATCATCCCATATCTGGGGGGCCGAAGACTGGACAACCCCGGGATCCAGGTTAGATCTGGTTGGCATCCAGGTATCTACTTAACTTCCAGGGGTCCCTCGTGATGTCCTGCTGCAGCAACAATGTCATCGATATGGTACTTTCTACAGGTACTTCTCAGGCGTCCGTAAACATCCTCGACGATGTACGTAGGCCTCCTAGTATCCCGGCCAGAATGGACATGACCGCTGTCTGTCTCTGCATATCAGACAGCCCAGGATCCATAACTACGGATGCCCCCCCGGATGACATGTACGTGTTAAATGCCTGCACTAGAAGGTAACGGCACAGGCGGTCAACCGTTACGAGCATTTTGTCATCATCAAGTTGCTATGCTACATTTGCAGACCGAACAGACGTTGCTATTTACTGACATTCCCGCTTTGCGGATACCAGCTGACATCGTAGCACCGCATTAGAGCCTCGAAAAAACAAAGATAGAGAGACACAAAAAGACACAAAAAGACACAGTAGGACCTGGACACATCCATCGACACATCCACCGACACATCCACTGACGCACATAGCCTCCATATCAGCTCATCTCATTGCCCAGATGCTACGAGGGTAACTCTGGGTGCCTGGGCAGAGAACATCTTGAGAGTCAGACCCCAGTCTCCATCAATGCCTCATCTGAGCGAGCGTTGCATTTGCAGCATCATTGCGTTCGACTAGGCCCTAGGGCGGCTAGTGGTCTAGGACTTACAGGAAACCGTCTATGACTGACGGTCTCTTCTCCTTCCCAGTATATATATGGGACGATGAGCCCAGAGCAGTCGAGAGGAAAGAGCATCATCACTTCACAAGCACCAGGAAACCCAGTTCATTATCATCCATTGCTGCCTTCAACCTCGCCTATACTTCCTCAGAAAGAACCACGAAGAGCCACACCAGAAGCAGACACCAGTACAACGACACCAGTCGTATCCCCTTCGGCCTCCCCCAGACTCGAGACGCCAGCACCACCTGACCGAGCCTCGGATTCACAGAAAGAAACTGAGGGAAACATGTCGTCGCACCCATCCAACTACGGCCACGATTCTAGCTCGAAGAAGCACTCGTCGAAGTCCAAGTCTAAGTCGAAGGTGAAGAATGATGACTGGACCGAAGTCACCGAGCCCGAGGAGAGAAGGCGCATTCAGAACCGAATCGCACAGCGCAAGTTCCGTAAGTGCTCTGGATCTCTTGCTCTCCCCCTTCCCCTTGCACAATGCCACCCAAATTTCTTCAGAACCTTTTTTGAAAATCAACACCACTAACAACCAGCGCGTAGGAGAGAAGCAGAAGGAGTACAAAGAGCGTGCCGAACGAGACGACCGCAACCAGGAAAATGCAGGTAGCAGCTACCGGGTCCCGGATGCGGCAGATCTTGGTCCGGAGGATGACGATCTATCCGGCCTACCTTGGGGCAGTGTCAACAGTAAGTTATTATCCTGTTATCAGCTGTCTCCCACCTACAGTAGGTAGGCTAATACGAGTTTAGTAAGGCATGTTATGGCCAGAGGCCACGAGACCCAAACCAGACGCGGCAGCGCCAGGGACCATCAAACCCGCGACAGCTCGCAGTACTATAACACGTACCCGGGATATTACACCTCGTCGTCCCAGCAGCAGCAAACAGCGAGCTGGGGTAGCCGAGGAAGCAGCGGCGGGGACGACCGCTATCAAGACGATCAGCAGGCGTACTATTACGATTATGACTACGATTACGATCAGGATTATGACCCCAATAGTCGAGACGGGTCCTCCTATCGCACTTAGGGGGCTAGATGCGCCTTGTTGGATTTTCCACACAAGACGGCTCTATCGGTTCACACGTAGTGTTTACCAACCGTTTTATTCTACATTTATACATCTTAGGCGCTATGGATGCGGGGCATTGTTACGAACGAGTAACGACGCTTACGAGCTAAAATTTCTCCGTCGGGTCTTTTTTATTGGGATTGCTCCCTCATCATAGACAGCCGGGTCGGCAACTCCCTTTCTTTCTTTCTTTTTTTTTT